>Ga0209502_10001001_pt1 | contig 27684 bp, 29 predicted proteins | sample ArcticOcean_MG_C_10_FD_187442 | JGI IMG/M metagenome (GOLD analysis project Ga0209502, IMG submission 187442) | Marine microbial communities from western Arctic Ocean - ArcticOcean_MG_CB11_90 (SPAdes) (version 2) | ecosystem: Environmental > Aquatic > Marine > Oceanic | place: Arctic Ocean... | reverse complement strand
CGTTGTTATTTTATGTTGGTTTTGATAAGAAAATAGAAAACGCAAGTCATCATACTCTATTTTTTGATACAGATTTTGATTTACATGCAGAAGAAATTTATGATAATCCTAAATGGCCAACAAATCCATTGTTTTATGCTAACTTTACTTCTATGACAGATAATACTTCTGCACCCGAAGGCAAAGAAGCAGGGTTTTTCTTAATTCCATTAGCACCCGGAATAGAGGATACAGAGGAACTAAGAGAAGAATATTTTCATAAGATTTTAGATAGATTTGAGCAATTAACAAATCAAGAAGTTAAAAAAAGCGTTATCTTTAAAAGGTCATTTTGTGTGAATGATTTTAAAGAGGAGTATAATTCTTATAAAGGAAATGCATACGGAATGGCAAATACACTATTACAAACTGCTTTTTTAAGGCCAAAAATTAAAAGTAGTAAAGTACATAATTTGTATTTTACAGGACAATTAACTGTTCCTGGACCAGGAGTGCCACCAGCTTTAATTTCAGGGAAAATAGCATCAGAATTAATTAAAAAAAATAAATTTTAGAGGAATATGAAAGAGTTATTTGACACTGTTTCTAATGATTGCAGCAAGCTAGTCACTGAAAAGTATAGTACTTCTTTTTCAATGGCTGTGCATACATTGTCGCCAAAAATAAGAACAGATATTTATAATATTTACGGTTTTGTGCGTTTTGCAGATGAAATTGTAGATACCTTTCATGACTATGACAAGGAACTATTAATGACGCATTTTGAGCGTGATTATTACATGGCAAAAGAGCAGGGGATTAGTTTAAATCCTATTTTAAATTCATTTCAACAAACTGTAAATAGATACAAGATACCAGATGAAATGGTACAAGCATTCTTAAAAAGTATGAAAGCAGATTTATTTAAAACTGAATATTCTACGAAAGAAGAATATGATGAGTATATCTATGGTTCTGCAGATGTGGTTGGTTTAATGTGTTTAAAAGTATTTGTAAATGGCAATGATGTTATGTTTGATGCTTTAAAAGATGCAGCAATGCGTTTAGGTTCTGCATTTCAAAAAGTAAATTTTTTAAGAGATTTAAAGGATGATTATGAAGTTTTAAATAGATCTTACTTTCCAAATATAGATTTAGGAAAGCTAGATACTGCTTCCAAACAATTAATTATTGATGAGATTGAAGCTGATTTTGATTTTGCATTTAAAAATGGAATTTTAAAATTACCAGTAGAGGCAAAGTTCGGAGTTTACATGGCATATAGATATTACAGAAGGCTATTAAAGAAATTAAATAAAGTACCTTCAGAAGAAATTATGGATACGAGAATTCGAATCTCTGACCCAATGAAATTAAATTTATTAGCTAGAAGTTACGTAAAGTATAAATTAAAAATGATTTAAAAATGATGTTTGCTCTAATTACTTTGGGAGTTTTTATTATCATGGAAGGTGTAAGCTGGTTTACGCATAAATATGTTATGCACGGTTTTGGGTGGTTTTTACATGAAGATCATCATCAACCAAAATATGATGGATTTGAAAAAAACGATTTGTTTTTTGCAATATTTGCGATACCCAGCATGGCATTATTCTTCTTTGGTACATACACAGAATATTCCTATTTACTTTTTATAGGTCTAGGTATTATGTGTTATGGAATTGCCTATTTTACAATTCATGATGTTTTAATTCATCAAAGGTTCAAATGGTTTAAAAATACTAATAATGCATATTTAAAGGGATTAAGAAAGGCACATAAAATTCATCATAAGAATATGGGAAAAAAGGATAGCCAATGTTTTGGAATGTTATTTGTTCCTTTTAAATATTTTAAAAAGCCAAAATTAAATTAGGTTTATCAAAGTTTTATTAAAGTACAAAAAAGCAGCCATCTTAAAATAGCTGCTTTTTTGTTGAATACTAATTCTTTGGGTATATAATTTTCGAGGCAGCTTTAGAAGAAAGTCTTCCTTTTAATTTATCTGAATTGTAAACCAAAATAACTTGTAAAGAGTCTAAGGAAACATATTTGGTGTTTTCTGCTTTTTCTTTAATTGTAGATACTTCTATTTGTTTTTGAGACCAGCAAAAAGTAGAGGCTAGAAAGAATACAAAAATAATTTTTTTCATATAGCAATATTATACTAAGTTTTGTTTACTTTTTTTTTGATAAAAATAAACAAATTACAATTATCTCTTGCTTGTTTTTTTTTAAAAAAGGACAAATAATTACTTAAAAAAGAACAAATTTAAAAACAAAGTCTCATTAACTCCTTTTAGAGAGCTTTAACAATATATTCATTAACTATTTTTGAAGTATACATCTTCAATTACTAAATGATGGATTTTATCAACTTTAAATTTAGGTTAATGCTTTTCATCATTTAAATTAATAATCTTTTTTTATAACTGTAAGGTTCTATTTTTTTGTCGACTATCACAATAATAATTTTCCTTAACCCCTATAAAAACAAATGAATTTTTTAAAAATTACATTATTATTTGCTATTACATTAACTTTTACGAACTGCGATAATTTTTTTGAATATAGCGTTTATGAAGCAAGTGTAAAAACAGAACAAAAAAATACAACAGCTAAAAATTTAAAATTACTAGAGAAAATTAAACTGGAATCTCAAGATTTTAAATTTGCTTTTATTACAGATTCTCACTATTTCTATGATAATTTTAGAAAAGTAATTGAAGACATCAACAAGAATGATGAAATCTTATTTGTTATTGTTGGTGGAGATATGACAGAACAAGCAGTGATAAAAGAATACGAGCTTTTTTATAATATCATGAAAAATCTTGATAAACCTTATCTAACCGTAATTGGTAACCATGATCACAAATCAAACGGAGCTAATATTTATAAAAAGATGTTTGGAGATTATAATTACTCTTTTGAGTTTAATAATAATAAATTTGTTCTTTTCGATGACACAGTTTGGGAAAGAAAAGGAGAGCCAGATTTCAATTGGTTATCAAATGAATTAAGTAATCATTCAGATTATAAACAGGTATTTACAATTGCCCACATTCCGCCTTATGGAGACCAATTCACAAGAGACTTGGAACAAGAATATATTGGAATTATGGAAGCTAATAATGTAACACTATCCATACACGGTCACAGACATAAATTTATTTATGATAAAAGCCCTTCTGTAAGTTATTTAACAGGACCAACACTTAAAGATGCTGCTTACTGCATAGTAGAAGTGAAAAGTGATTCTTTTGAAGTGATATTAATAGAATTATAGATCATAATGAAAAAAATATTTATTATAATATTTACAATTTTATTTTTTGTAAACTCTTTTGCGCAAGAAGATATTCTTATTAAAGATATAACAAAAGCAAGAGAGGTAGAAAATCAAAGCCATTGGTATGTTCCAGATTATGTGAAAATACAATTTGCAGGAAATATTGGACTAATTTCTGTTGGAATTGGTTATGATTTTTTTGATTCTATTTGGCTTTCAGAATTATTATATGGTTTTGTTCCTGCATCTGTTTCGGAGGCAAAACAGATTCACTTAATTACATCTAAAAATACGTTTCCAATATTAACGAGAGCAATAGGAAAGAATTTAACAATTTCTCCTATCGTTGGTTTTACAGCAACTTTAGAGACTGGTAATAACTCTTTTCTTAAAATACCTGATGTCTTTCCAGGTGGATATTATATTACAAATGCAATTCATTTCACTTTATTTACAGGAGCTTCTTTTCATAAAGAGTTTACAAATTCAACAATATTTAAAGGTGCAGATTTGTATTTTGAAGTAGGTACTATTGATACTTATTTATGGTATGCAATTACTGCTAAAGAGATAGGCGTTAACGACATTTTTAGTTCTTCCGTTGGTATTAATTTATACATTTAGATTCTTATTATTTTAAACCAAATCTTTTGTAAACATAGCGCAAACTTGTTTGCTAGTTTTTTACTAATTTTTCATAAAAGTCATTACTTACACAAAAAGTTATCTTTAGTCTTTTCGAATACGTATTCTACTAATTACCCTTTAAAGCCGATGTTGTTATAATCGTAAATTCTTTTTTGGAATTTTTCTTTTGGTGTGCTAATTCCTTTATTTCAGAAAGCTCTAATTAGTTTTTTCTCAATTTCATTAATTTTATTTAGAAATAAACCAATAGGATTAAACCCGTAATTTACTGAGGGTTGATTTGCTTTTTTTGGAATTAGTACTAATATGATTTTAATTTTATTATTTTTAGTACACTTAAAATTAATATTTTAATTATTAGTAAAATTTTATTTTGGGTATTTCGCTTTAATTTTATCTAAACTTAAATTATGGATACTTCCAACATGAGAATGTTGTTTTCCTAAATCGGGTTTGTATTCTCCCGCTTCTACCTGCTCTCCAATTTTTTTATAAGCTTCTCTAAAGGGCATCCCCTCAATAACTAAGTTATTAATACTGTCTACCGTAAATAAGTATTGATATTTTTCATCATTTAAATCAATATCTTTTACGATTACCTGTTGAATTGAATAATTTAAAATGTCTAAAATTTCTTTTACGTCTTCGAAAGCATTTATGATGTTTTCTTTTAATAATTGATAATCCCTGTGATAACCCGTTGGTAGATTATTTGTAATTAGCACCATTTCTGTATTTAAAGCCTGAATTTTGTTACATTTCCCACGAATCAATTCAAAAACATCAGGATTTTTCTTGTGGGGCATAATGCTACTCCCAGTTGTTAATTCATCAGGAAAAGAAATAAAATTAAAATTCTGACTCATATACAAACAGACATCCATTGCAAATCGAGACATTGTATTACACAATCCGCCCAAAGCAGAAGCAATAGAACGCTCACTTTTTCCTCTACTTAATTGTGCGGCAACAACATTGTATTTCATCGAAGCAAAATCTAATTCTTTGGTTGTTAATTCTCTGTCAATAGGAAAAGAACTTCCATATCCCGCTGCAGATCCTAAAGGGTTTTGATCTACAACCTTAGAAACAGCATTTAATAGGTATACATCGTCTATTAATAATTCTGCATATGCTGAAAACCAAAGTCCGAAAGAGGAGGGCATAGCCACTTGTAAATGCGTGTAACCCGGTAATAAGCTATCTTTATGCGTATCTGCAAGATTTATTAATGTATCAAATAATGTTTTTACCTTATCATTTATGTTGGCTAGGTTTTCTTTATAATACAAATGAAGTGCTACTAAAACTTGATCATTTCTAGAGCGAGCGGTGTGAATTTTCTTACCAACTTCACCGAGTTTATTGGTTAATTCCCATTCAATTTTAGAATGCACATCTTCAAAAGAGGGTTCAATAATAAAAGTTCCTTTTTCGATATCATTGGCTAATTCTTGCAGACCTCTTTTTAGATCTTTCAATTCATCTGCACTAATAATACTGATAGATTCTAGCATTATAGCATGCGCCAAAGAAGCTTGCACGTCATATTTTGCAATATGCATATCAATTTCTCTATCATTACCAACCGTAAAGTTTTCTATTTGTTTGTCTATTGAAAATCCTTTATCCCAAAGTTTCATATTTTTTATGTTTTTGTCCTGTACAGGACAGGATCTATTTAATTTATGTGTGGTTAAACAATTACTTTATTGAGTAATTCAATATAAATTTGTATTCCTTCTTCAATTTCAGCGACATAAATAAATTCATCTGCAGAATGTGAACGAGTACTATCTCCTGGACCTAATTTTAAAGATTGACAACTTAAAGATGCTTGATCCGATAAGGTAGGAGAGCCATATGTTTCTCTTCCTATCGCAATTCCTGCTTTTACTAAATCATGATTCAAAGAGATAGCAGACGAATTTAAACGCAAACTTCTTGGAGTAATTTTTGTACAAGGTGATTTTTCTTGTAATATATCTGCAATTTCTTGGTTAGAATACGCATCATTTACACGAACATCAATTACCAAATCTACATGAGCAGGAACCACATTATGCTGTTTTCCCGCAGTAATTTGAGTTACTGTCATTTTTACATCTCCTAATGCTTCAGAAGTTTTTTCAAATTTAAAATTTTTAAACCATTGTAAAACTTCAATGGTATTATAGATGGCATTGTTATTATTTGGATGTGCTGCGTGACTTGGGGTTCCTGAGATAACTGCATCAAAAACAACCAATCCTTTTTCTGCAACAGCCAAGTTCATTAAGGTCGGTTCGCCAACAATCGCTACGTCTATCTGCGGAATAATAGGCAACATGCTATTCAATCCGTTTGTACCACTATTTTCTTCTTCGGCAGAAGCAACAATAACCAAATTATAGTTTAAGTTTTCTTGTGCGTAAAAGTGCGTAAAAGTTGCTATTAAAGAAACCAAACATCCACCGGCATCATTACTTCCTAAACCGTATAACTTGCCTTCTTTAACAAATGCTTTAAAAGGATCATTTGTATAGGCAGAATTTGGTTTAACTGTATCGTGATGTGAGTTTAATAATAAAGTAGGCTTACTTTCATCGAAATATTTATTTGTTGCCCAGATATTGTTTTTTGTTCTTTTAAAAGGGATTTTAGCTTCAATAAACCATCCTTCAATAAGTTTAGCTGTGTTTTCTTCTTCTTTAGAGAATGATTGCGTTTCAATCAAATTCTTTAAAAGTGAAATTGCGTTTACTGTTAATTTTTCGATATTCATTTTTAGATTGTAATACTTGTAAAATTATCGTTTTCTTTTGTAAACATATTAGTATTCCCCATGTTTACTTTAGTAACTCCGTTTTTTAACGCATCAAAGCAATTTTCTAACTTTGGTAACATCCCGTCTGCGATAATTCCATCTTTTAATAATTTTTTATATGTGTTAATATTGAGGTGTTTTACAACTGATTTTTGATCATTAATATTTCTCAAAACACCATTCAATTCAAAACAATAATAAATAGTGGTATCGTATTTTTTGCTCATTCCAATGGCAACCTGACTTGCAATTGTATCTGCATTTGTATTTAATAATTGTCCATTTCCATCATGTGTAATTGCGCAAAAAACAGGTGTAAATTTAGCTTTAATTAGTCTATCAATAGAATTAGAAGCAACTTCTTTTACATCGCCAACAAAACCGTAATCTATATTTGTTACTTGTCTTTTGTTAGATTTTATACTATTAACATCTGCACCGGTTAATCCAATTGCATCAATTTGTAAAGCTTGTAATTTAGCTACTATATTCTTGTTAACCAAACCACCATAAACCATTGTAATTACCTCTAAAGTCTCTTTATCTGTGATACGCCTTCCATTTACCATTTTAGATTCAATTCCTAATTTAGAGGCCATTGCTGTTGCGCTTTTTCCACCTCCATGCACTAGAATTTTAGTTCCCTCAAGATTTGAAAATAATTTTAGAAAAGCATTTAAAGAAGTATCATCTTCAATAATATTTCCTCCAATTTTTATGATTGATAGTTTTTCTTTAGACATTTTCTAATATTTTTTTCAGTACTAATTGGGCTGCATAGGTTCTGTTATTTGCTTGTTCAATTACCAAAGAACTATCGCTGTCTAAAACCGCATCTTCAACAACCACATTTCTTCTTACAGGCAAACAATGCATAAATTTAGCTTTTCCTAATTTCTCTTTGGTAATTATCCAATCATTGGCTGTATTTAATACTTTTCCATACGCTTCATATGAACTCCAGTTTTTAGTATACACAAAATCAGCATCTTTAAAAGCTGCTTCTTGATTATTATAAATAGGCGTGTCTTTGGTAATAGAAGGATTTAGATTGTATCCTTCCGGATTTGAAATCACAAATTCTACATCCATTTTCTGCATTGCCTGTGCAAAACTATTAGCAACTGCATGCGGCAAGGCTTTTACATGTGGCGCCCAACTTAGAACTACTTTAGGTTTCTTTTTTGTTGCATTTTCTGAAATGGTAATTGCATCTGTCAAACCTTGAAGAGGATGCCCAGTCGCACTTTCCATACTTACTATTGGAACAGAAGCAAATTTTATAAATGATTTTAAAACGTGTTCAGATTCGTCATTTTCTTTGTCGGTTAGTGTTGGGAAAGCTCTTACAGCAATAATATCGCAGTATTGCGAAACTACAGCGGCCGCCTCTTTTATATGTTCTGCAGTAGTGCCATTCATAACGGTTCCATCTTCAAACTCTATTCCCCAGGCATCTCCAGAAACATTCATCACAATAGGATCCATTCCTAAGTTTAAAGCTGCTTTTTGGGTACTTAAACGTGTTCTTAGACTTGAATTAAAAAACAAGAGTCCCAATGTTTTGTTTTTTCCTAATTCTTTATTTTTTAAAGGATTTACTTTTAAATCTTTTGCTTCTGCAATCCAAGAATTGATATTTTCAATGTCGTTTATGGAGGTATAATGTTTCATCTTTTTACTTTTTATACAAGAGGATTAAGCTCTTATCATTATTTTATTTTTGTAAACTGAACTTTATTTTCAAAAGCACCGGTTATAAAATGATCTTCCAAACCATTTACAATCCATGTTTCTATATTTGCATTTTTAGTTATTTCTGCCGCTTCAATTTTAGATCCCATTCCACCAGTTCCATGTGCAGATTTACTTTTTACAACCTCATTTTTTAAATCTTCAAAATCGAAGACTTCTGTAATGGTTTTTGGAGCATTATTTTTTATGGATTTTTTCGTGTAAATTCCATTAGTATTGGTAGCTATAATCAATAAATCTGCATTTAATAAAGAGGCTGCTAAGGCGGCTAGCTTGTCATTGTCACCAAACTGAATCTCATCTGTAGCAACAGTATCATTTTCATTAATAATAGGAATGTAATTATTTTGGACTAATACATTAATCGTATTTACAATATTGGTTTTACTTTGTTGTTTTTCAAAATCTGAGTAGGAGAGTAGACATTGCGAACTTAACAAACCATATTCTCTAAAAATTTCTTGATAAATTCTAATTAAATGGGGCTGCCCAATAGAGGCCAATGCTTGTTTTACAAATATGGATGATTCCTTACTTTCTAACTTTACAAACTGTTTTGCAACTGCAATAGCTCCAGAACTTACGATAATAAACTCGCAGGTATCTTTAAGCTTTGCAATCTGATTTGCAATATCCTCAATTTTACCTCTAGAGATATTATCGGTTTCTTTTGTAAGCGTATTAGAGCCTATTTTTAGTAAAATGCGTTTCTTCTTTTGCATATTATCTTATTTGACCATTTCCGTGAATATACCATTTATTTGTTACCAAATGTTGAAGACCAATAGGTCCTCTTTGGTGCAGTTTATCGGTGCTAATTGCCAACTCTCCACCTAAACCTAATTGCCCCCCGTCTGTAAATCGCGTGGAAGCATTATGATATACTGCGGCAGTATCTACATTTTCCATAAAAAAATGAGCTTCTGCATCATTTGTTGTAATAATTGCTGACGAATGTCCACCAGAATAGGTGTTTATCATCTCAATTACCGCTTCGTTTGAAGCAATTTCCCCAAGTACTATTTTATGATCTAAAAATTCTTCGTACCAAACTTCGTTGGATGAAATTTCTTTAACGCTGTGTTTTTTTGAAATTATTTTATCTCCTAAAACCTGAATTTTAGATGCATTTAACTTTTTTATTAATGTGTTGATGAATTCCTTTTTATTTGGAAGATTTTCATCAATTAAAACCTTGTCAACAGCATTACAAGCAGATATTTTAGATTTACCATTGATAATAATAGCGATGGCAATATTAAGATCGGCTTCTGAATGAACAAACACAAAGTTATTTCCACGACCGCTTATGATCACCGGGCAAGAAGCGTGTTTTTTAACAAAAGTAATTAACTTTTCTCCACCTCTAGGCACAATTAAATCTATCCTCTGTGTTGGTTTTTCTAAAAATTCCTGTGTTTCTATTCTGTTGAATTGTAAATATGTTACCCAATCTGAAGAAGCATTGTTCTGCTTTAAAGCTTTGTGCCATAATTCTGTTATTTTTAAGTTAGAATGTAAAGACTCTTTTCCTCCTTTTAATACTATTTTATTTCCAGATTTAAATGCAATTCCTGCAGCTTCAACAGTAACATCTGGTCTCGATTCATAGATAATAAGTAGGGTGCCAAAAGAGGCTGTTTTATTATATACCTGCATTCCGTTCTCATGTTTAAAGCTAAAACGTTCTACACCAACAGGATCTTCTTGAGAAGCTAAATGTTTGGCTGCAATAACCATTTCGTCAACTTTAGCATTGTTTACTTTTAAGCGATCTAACATAGAAATATCAGTCCCTTTATAGGCATTTATATCTTTTTTATTTACACTAATAATAGCCTCTCTTTCTGTATCAAGAAGTGTTGCCATAGATAATAAAACATTATTTCTAGTTTCTAAAGATAATAAGGTATTCATTGTTTTAGTTTATGTTTTATCGTTATATTTTTTACTTGATGTTTATCCTTACAGACTAATTTAATCTTCTAAAGCACATACTAATGCTTCAAAAAATTGATTCAAATGGCCCTTATTTACATTTAAAGGTGGTAATATTCTTAATACGTTCTTGTTTGCTGCTCCACCGGTAAAAATATGGTAGTCATAAATCAGCTTTTTTCTTAATTCGCTTACTTCAAAATTAAATTCCAATCCAAGCATTAAGCCTCTTCCTTTTATTTGTTTTACTTGTGGAATTGTTTTTGCAATTTTTATAAAATAGGCAGCCATTTTATTTACATTGTCCATTAAATCTTCTTCTTCAATTGCATTTAATACAGATAAACCAGCAGCACAAGCCAGATGATTTCCACCAAAAGTAGTTCCTAACATTCCGTATTTAGCTTTGATATTTGGATGGATTAAAATTCCGCCAATAGGAAATCCATTTCCCATTCCCTTGGCAATAGAAATAATATCTGGAGTAACATTGTAATGTTGAAATGCAAAGAATTTTCCAGACCTACCATAACCAGACTGTACTTCATCAGCAATAAATAAGGTATTGTTTGCTTTACAGAGAATATCTAATTGTTCGAAAAAATCAGAATTCGCTTGATCTAAGCCACCAACGCCTTGTATAAATTCTACAATTACAGCGCAAACATCTCCTTTTTCTAATTCTATTTTTGCGCTTTCAATATCGTTTAAATCTAAAATAGTTACTTTTTGTTGCGCGTTTATTGGTGCGATAATATTTTTATTATCAGTTACGGCTACGGCAGCAGAAGTCCGTCCGTGAAATCCGTTTTTAAATGCAATTACTCTCGATTTTTCAGTTTTAAATGAAGCTAGTTTTAGCGCATTTTCATTTGCTTCGGCGCCAGAACTACATAAAAACAATTCATAATCGTTACATCCAGAAAGAACTTCTAGTTTGTCTGCCAATGCAACTTGCAAAGGATTGTGAATTGCATTTGAATAAAAACCTAATTTATGAACTTGATTTGTAATTGCTTCCAAATATTTTGGATGCCCATGACCAATAGAAATGACCGCATGACCTCCATATAGATCTAAATATTCTATATTGTTTTCGTCGTATACATATACTCCTTTAGCAGATACTGGTGTGACATTGTATAGCGGGTAAACGTTAAATAAAGGCATATTGTTAGTTTTTTATTTGGTTAATTTTATCGAACGACTTATTTATTCCTTTAATCAAGGAGGAGCTTAATCCTTGATGTTCCATTTCATTTAAACCTTCTATCGTACATCCTCCAGGTGTCGTTACTCTGTCTATTTCTGCTTCTGGATGATTACCGGATTCTTTTAATAGGGTAGCAGCGCCAAAACAAGTTTGCATTGCTAATTCATGTGCTTCATGTGCTTCAAAGCCTAACTGAATTGCGCCTTGGGTTGTTGCTCTAATTAAACGCATCCAAAAAGCAATTCCGCTGGCACAAATAACGGTTGCAGCTTGTAGTTGTTCCTCAGGTATTTCCATAGAATTGCCAAGGCTGTTAAAAATAGTTTTTGCCAATGCTACTTTTTCTTTTCCTTTTTTATTTGGAGAAAGACAAGTCATAGATTGTCCAACAGCAGCAGCTGTATTTGGCATAGAACGAATAATACAAGTATTAGATCCAACAATAGCTTCAATTTTTGCAATTGAAAAACCTGTAATTACAGAAATTAAAACATGGTTTTCATGTAAATGAGACTTTAAATTATTTAAAATAAGCTCAAAGTGTTTTGGTTGAACTGCAAAAATTAAAATGGTGGCATTTTTCACAGCTTTTTCATTGTCTGAAGTTAAAGTCACCTTATTATAATCGCTAAAACCTTTGATAGAGTTGGTATTTCTTTTAGTTAAATACAAAGAACTTACAGCGTTATTGCTCAATAAACCTTTGGCTATCGATTGTCCTAAACTTCCTGCTCCAATAATTGCTACTTTCATAATTTTATTTTTTAATAGGGTCTAAAGCCTCTTATTATATATTAAAAATAACTTGCTTTTAAATTTAATCCTAAAGTTTCTTCAAAGTCATACATTAAATTTAGGTTCTGAACTGCTTGCCCAGAGGCACCTTTTAACAGATTATCTATTGTACTTGTTATTAGTAATTTAGTTCCGTGTTTTGCTAAGTGAATTAGACATTTGTTGGTGTTTATTACTTGCTTTAAATGAATTTCTTCATCAGATACAAAAGTAAACGCGGCATCTTTATAATATTCTTTATATATTTTTACGGCATCATCTAAACTACCATCATACTTTGTGTAGGTAGTAGCAAAAATTCCTCTGGAGAAATTTCCTCTATTGGGTACAAAATTAATTTCAGCATTAAAATTAGCTTGTAATTGATTTACAGTTTGATTAATTTCTCCTAAATGCTGATGGTTAAATGCTTTATAGTGAGAGTAATTATTATCTCTGTATGTAAAATGTGTAGTTGTAGACAATGAAGTTCCTGCGCCAGTTGCGCCAGTAACTGCATTTATATGTATATCGTTATTTAGCAAACCTTTTGCCGCTAAAGGTAAAATTGCCAATTGCAAAGCCGTGGCAAAACATCCAGGGTTGGCAATATATTTTGCTGTTTTTATAGCAGTTTTATCCAATTCTGGTAAACCATACACAAAGTCTTTCCCCTTAAAATTTTTGTCAGTAAACAATCTAAAGTCATTGCTTAAATCAATGATTTTTGTGTTTTTAGAAAAATTATTTTTTTCTAAAAATGTTGTCGAATTTCCGTGCCCTAAACACAAGAATAAAGTATCTACTTTAGTATTAATTTGAGAAGTAAATGAGATTTCTGTGCTTCCAATTAAATCTTTGTGCACTTTATGTAATTTATTGCCAGCATTTGACGTGCTGTAAACAAAATTGATATTTGCTTCAGGATGATTTAATAACAATCTAATTAATTCCCCGGCAGTATAACCAGCTCCACCTATAATTCCTATCTCTAACATACTTAAGAGTTTATTTGTTTATAAATTTTATTCTGATTCCCTAAAATTTTAATGAAGCCTTTCGCATCTTCTGCTGTCCAAGCTTTATTTTCTTCACCATATGTGCTAAAAGCACTTGACATTAAATCGTGATCAGATATAATTCCGTCTAAAGAAAAGTGATAGGGTTTTAAACTTACCACAACGTTACCAGAAACCATTTTTTGAGAACTTTGCAAAAAAGCTTCTGTATCTCTCATTACAGGATCTAAATATTGACCCTCATGCAAATGCATTCCGTAGAAACTAGATAAATACTCTTTGTGTTGCAGTTGCCATTTAGTTAAGGTGTGTTTCTCTAATAAATGGTGCGCTTTTACCGTAATTAAAGCAGCAGCAGCTTCAAAACCAACTCTTCCTTTAGTACCAACAATCGTATCACCAACATGAATATCTCTTCCAATTGCGTATGCAGAAGCAATATTATTTAGTTTTTCAATATTTATTTCAGGTGCATTTTCTTTACCATTAAAAGCAATAAACTCCCCATTTTTAAAAGTAAGTGTTACCTTTTCTTCTCCCTCTTTTTCTAATTGAGAAGGATATGCTTCATTTGGCAGTGGCTTTTCAGATTTTAAAGTTTCTACACCACCAACACTTGTTCCCCAAAGTCCTTTATTAACAGAATATTTAGATTTTTCCCAAGGCATATCAATACCTTCAGCCTTTAAGTAATCTATTTCTTCTTGTCTGGTTAAACTTCCATCTCTAATTGGTGTAATTATTTTAATATGAGGGGCTAATGTTTGAAAAATCATATCAAAACGAACTTGATCATTCCCTGCACCTGTGCTTCCATGCGCTATATACTCTGCATCAATACTTTTGGCATATTCTATAATCTCTATAGCTTGAATAATTCTTTCTGCACTTACAGAAAGGGGATATGTGTTATTTTTTAATACATTTCCGAAGATTAAGTATTTTACCACTTTATTATAAAAAGTAGCAACTGCATCAATATTCTTATAGGTAGAAACACCCATTTTGTATGCGTTGCTTTCTATGTTTTTTATTTCTTTACTTGTAAAACCACCTGTATTTACACTAACAGCATGTACATCGTATTTTTTTGATAAACTTACGGCACAGTAAGAAGTGTCTAAACCACCACTGTATGCTATTACTAATTTTCTATTTTTATTATTTGACATTTTTATTTTTTTTTAAAAATAATTGCTGTTTTATATTTTTTAATTTTTTAAAAACGTTTTCTTTTACTTCTTTAGACGCTTCTTTATTGTTGTTTTTTGGATCAAATAGCATTCCTGTGCACAAACACATCTGTTGTGATGTTCTTGTTAAAATATCAAAATTCTTACAGGTTTTACAACCGTTCCAAAAAGATTGATCATCTGTAAGTTCAGAAAAAGTAACTGGTTTGTAACCTAGGTTACTATTTAATTTCATCACAGCCAAACCAGTAGTAATACTAAACACCTTTGCAGTTGGAAATTTTGTTCTAGAGTGTTTAAATATCACTTGTTTAATCTGTTTTGCTAAGCCTAAGTTTCTATAATCTGTATGAACTATTAATCCAGAATTAGCCACAAATTTTCCATGGCCCCAAGCCTCTATGTAGCAAAAACCTGCAAACTTCTTTCCGTCTAGCGCTATTACTGCGTTCCCATTTTCTATTTTGGTAGTAATGTAAGCAGGTTTTCTTTTAGCAATACCAGTTCCTCTAACTTGTGCAGCATCTTCTATAGTTTTGCAGATAATATCCGCGTAAATAATATGCGATTTGTTAGCAATTACAATTTTCATTGTATTGATGTTTTAAAATTGAATGTATTTGTTTGTTTTACTTTGAAATGCAGAATTGGACACACCTAATTCTATAATTATTTAGACACCCAAAGGGCGTGTAGCGAAAAAGCGGCGTGCAGAAACAGTATTATTTAAAATAATATTAGTTTTTTGTTTGCCTTTAAGATTTGATAAGTAATACATTGTAATAAAAAATAAAAAATTATGGTTTCAGTTAATTGCTATTTATAATATTAGCGAATTGTATTGCGACAGCGCAATCTGGGAACCATAGTATTTGTTTTATTTTTTGAAGTAATCATGATGTAAATGTAAAATAAATTTTCAATTGATGCTGATTAATTGTACTTATTTTGAAACTTTTATCAATTTAATAGCAAATCAATTTGTTATTTATCAATTCTTTAGTAAACACTTTTATAAATCTACTAAGATTATAGATTTTGTTTATTTAAACGAAATAATATTTTAAATATTTTAACTTTTTACACTATTTTATTACGTTTCATCCTATAAATAATACAGTTGAGAGGATTATTATTTTTAAAAGCATTGTCTTATTGCATCTTTGAACCACAATAAAAATAATATGAAAATTTTAATTTCGATTTTAGTTTTAGCATTGTTATCAATTACAGATAGTTTAACCGCGCAAGACAGCAGTGTAACTGCAACTATTTTAAACGTTACTTCGGATGAAGGCAGCGTAATTTTTGCTTTGTTTAATAAACACAATTTTATGAGAGAATCAATTCAAGGGAAAACAGGTGTAATTATAGATGGAAAAAGTACCGTTATTTTTGAAAACGTTAATGCTGGAGAATATGCAGTTATCTGTTATCATGATAAAAATGATAATAATAAGATGGACTTTCAACCAAATGGCATGCCTTTAGAGGATTACGGAGCTTCTAATAACATAATGAATTTTGGACCTCCAAAATATGAGGATGCAAAGTTTACTGTAACAGATAAAAAAGTATCTTTAAAGATTAAATTTTAGTAAAAAATAATATTGAATATGAATTCTATTAGCGGTATAACCAAAAGACAGTTTAAAGAAGGGGTAATCGTTAGTCTAAAAATTACTCTCATTTTTGCGTTATTATTCACTTTAATTAATCAAAATTTTTCTTTAAAAGCTGTTGGTTATACACTCTTAATATCTGCAATGTATTCTTTTGGATTAGGGTTTGCTCAGGGTATTATTAATGATTCTTTAAGTAATAAATGGGATTGGATCGAGCATACGAACACAAGGATTTGGGCAGGTATTGTCACTACAGTATTATATACAGTTCCTGTGGTTTTACTTATAGATTATGTGAATTTTATTGTAATTTCTGGTCATAACATAGATCGTTTTTTTTCGGGAAGATATCTGTGGCAGCACGTTTTTTATATCATTCTTTCTTTTGGAGTCTCTGCATTTATACATGCTAGAGGATTTATGATTCAATGGAAAAATTCTGTAAAACAAGAAAGCACAAAACAAGAAATTGTAGCAAAAACAGAAACCGCAAAGTTTGAATCTTTAAAGAATCAATTAGACCCGCATTTTTTATTTAATAGTTTAAACGTATTAACAAGTTTAATTGGCGAAAACCCCCAGCAAGCGGAAAGATTTACAACAAAATTATCTAAAGTTTACAGATATGTTTTAGAACAAAGAAATAAAGATTTAGTGCCAATTGAAGAAGAGTTAAAGTTTGCAAAAACGTACATGGAATTGTTGGGAATGCGTTTTGAAGAAGCGGTTCAGTTCAATATTCCAGACAACATAAGTAATAACGAGTTAAAAATAGTACCATTATCATTGCAACTTTTATTAGAGAATGCGGTAAAACATAATGTGGTTTCTACCTCTAAACCATTAACTATAAATATTTACGAAGAGGGTAGTTATTTAATTATAACCAATAATGTGAATCCGAAAGAGGCAATCGGGAAAAGCACCAAAATTGGTTTACAAAATATTGCAGATAGATACGGATTGATCACTGAAAAAGGAGTTAAAATAGAAAACAATAATAAAACATTTAAGGTGAGTTTACCTCTCTTATATAAAATGAATAATATGATGTATAGAGACGATTTAGAAAATAGTAAATATGTGAGAGCAGTTAAAAGAGTAGAGAAATTAAAAGAATTTTATCAAAATATTGCTTCTTATTGTATTGTAATTCCATTTTTAATTTTCATCAATTTAAGGTTTTCACCTGGTTTTCACTGGTTTTGGTTTCCAATGTTTGGTTGGGGAATTGGACTAACTTTTCACTTTTTAGAAGTAAATAATTATAATGTTTTCTTGGGGAAAAATTGGGAAGAAAAAAAGATAGAACAGCTAATGAAAAAGCAACAAAATAAATACAAGTAATGAAAGAGCAAGGATATTTTAAAGCTCATAAAAGAATGAAGGCTGTAAACGCTTTTACAGTCATTTATCTGTTTACTGCACAATAATTCCAGTAATTATATTCGTAAACTTAAAGTATGAACCTAACTTTCATTGGTTCTGGTTTTCTACTTTAGGCTGGGGTTTGGGATTGTTCTGTCATTGGATGCGAATTTTCGGATTTAATTTATTAGGATTCGGACAAAATTGGGAAGATAAAAAGATAAGGCAATTAATGGAAGAAGAAGTCAAATAAGATGATATTATGAATCAAAATTTAGAACAAGAGCACAGTTATTTGAAAGCTAAAAAAAGAGTAAAAGCAATTAAGGGGTTCTACATTCATGTATCCGTTTATGTAATTACTAATATTTTTCTTAGCGGAATTATTATATTCGGGTTAATGAGCAGCGGCTATATTTTTTCAGATGCATTTTCTGCTTTTGGCGTTTACTCTACTTGGATTTTTTGGGGAATAGGAATTTTCTTCCATTGGTTAGGGACTTTTGGTTTTCAATCTTTAGGTCTAGGAAAAGACTGGGAGGACAAGAAGATTAAAGAGTTAATGGAGAAAGAAGATAATCGCAGAGATAAATTTTAAGTATATGAATAATTTAGAAGTCAGAAAGTTGAAAAGGGCAACACAAAGAGTAGAAGAAATTAAAAAGTTCTATAAACATGTTGTTGCGTATATTTTGATAAATTTGTTTTTAGCATTTATTTGGAACTTTTCTTTTAAACTAGTTGGCGATTTTATACTAAGTAATCAGTTTGATGGCGGTGATCATAAATACCTTCCTATTTGGTTTCTTTGGGGAATTTTTTTAACACTACATGGAGTAAAGACGTTTGCTTTCCCAAATTTATTTAATAAAGATTGGGAAGATAGAAAGGTTAACGAGTATATGAATAAAAAGGATTTAAATTAGGATGACTGTAATTATTATAGAAGACGAGAAACCAGCAGCAAGAAGATTAAACAGAATGTTGGCAGTTTTAGGCATCGAAGTGGAGCAAATGTTGCATTCTGTAGAAGAATCTTTAAACTGGTTGCAGAACAACAAACACCCAGATTTAATCTTTTTAGATATTCAGCTTTCAGATGGATTATCATTTGAAATTTTCGAAGAAATTGAAGTGAAGGCTGCTATTATTTTTACAACAGCTTATGATGAATATGCGTTAAAAGCCTTTAAGCTAAACAGCATCGATTACTTGTTAAAACCTTTAGACGAAGACGAACTAAAATTTGCTGTAGAGATGTTTAAAGAAAAGCAACCAGAACAAACGAATATTCAAGTAGATATAGATACTATTCGTAAATTATTAATAAATCCAGTTGATAGAAAGTTCAAAAAAAGACTAACAATTAAAATTGGTCAGCACATAAAAATTTTAAATATAGATACTATTGAGTGTTTTTACAGTGAAAATAAATCGACGTATATACATACTTCAGAAAACAGAAATCATTTATTAGATAACTCCTTAGAGGATTGGCAAGAGCAATTAGACCCTGAGAAATTCTTTAGAGTAAATCGTACCTTTATAGTCTATATAAATTCAATTAAAGATATTATTGCATTTTCTAATTCTCGTTTAAAACTAATTTTAAATTCTCATACTGAAACCGAAATTATTGTGAGTAGAGAAAGGGTAAAAGATTTTAAGAAATGGATTAATTAGTATTCTTTAAAATTTGTGTGATGCAAAGAAATTTGAACTTTTTTCTTTTTTTGAAGCAGAAATAAAAGAATAAAATAACCTTACTGAAAAACTAAAAATAGTTCCTTTAGCTCCCTAATAATAAACCTAACTTTACATCTTCATTAAAAACATACAATTGCAATATTTTTCGCAATTGAAAAAACATAATACATGAATATTTACAAACAAATTGAAGCAGAAATTCAAGCAGCTTCTTATATCGTTATTACAGCACATAAATCTGCAGACGGAGACTCTATTGGTTCCTCCTTAGGATTACTTCACTTTATAGAGAAACTCGGTAAAAAGGCTATTATTTGTCATCCAGATAAAGCACCAGATTTTTTATATTGGTTAGATACTACCAATATTCTTTTAATGGAAGAAAATCCTGAAGAAGTAGCAACAGAAATTAAAAAAGCAGATTTAATTTTTTGTTTAGATTACAATGCTATTAGTCGTGTAGGCCCAGAAATGCAAGTCTTGCTTGAAGAAGCAACTGGTAAGAAAATTATGATAGATCATCATTTGAATCCTGAAGAATTTCCTGCAATAACGCTCTCTGAAACTACTGCATCTTCAACTTCGCAGTTAATTGTAGATTTAATAGAGCATTCTGGACACTTAGACTTATTAGATGAAAAAATTGGAACACCTTTATACCTAGGTATCTTAACAGATACTGGTAGTTTTAGATTTAATTCTGTAAAGCCAAGAACGCACGAGGTGCTAGCTAAAATTTTAGCGGCAGGAGTGGAGCATCATTTAATTCACGAAAAACTAAACGATAACAATACTGAAAGTCGTTTGCGTTTGCAGGGGTATGCAATGAGCGAGAAATTAGAGGTTTTATACGATTATAATGTTGCTATTATTTCTTTATCTAAAGAAGAACTAGCTAAATACAATTATAAAAAAGGTGACACTGACAGTTTGGCTAACTTGGTATTATCTATAAAAGGTATGAAAGCTGCTATTGTGTTTACAGAGCGTGATGGAATTATGAAAATTTCTTTTAGATCTAAAGGTGCAGAAAACCCTGTAAATCTTTTAGCAAAAGAGCATTTTAATGGAGGCGGACATGCGAATGCTTCTGGAGGTATGAGCGATTTATCCGTGATGGAAACTTTAGAAAAGTTAAAAGGACTAATTCCTAAATATTTTTAAAAGTAATCTAACAGCGGTTTTAACAAGGTGTAAGTGTAAACTAAAAGTTATTTTGTATTTTTTTGACATCAAGTGTGACGTGATTTGAATTTTTATTACAAACAAAATCTTTAAATAACTCCAGTTTCAGTAAACTTTGATTCTGTTTTTATATAAATTTGTTTAACTAAATTTATAAAATATTCTTTTAATAAAAGTACTTTTGGCTATTATTAAAATATCCGTTTTAAAATAACAAAACTTAAAAAAGAACGTTATACAAATAACTAACAGAAAATATGATTAAAAAAAATATTTTATCAATAGTATTAATTGCATCTTCTATATGTATTATAGGTTGTAGTGATGGAGGGAAATTTAAAATTCAAAAAGGTAAAGTTGGGCATTTAACAACAAAAACTACCATACAAGAATTAACTCATATTTTCAAAAATGATTCTATTGTAAAAAACTTAAGTGAAGGTGCTTTAGGTGATAACTATTTTCAAGATGATGATGAATATTTAATTTTTGAAAAAGGAGGAAAGCACATGCTAACGATTATTCCAAAAGAACAATTAGATTCAATTTCTACTATTAAAAGTGTTGAGATCCATGACGCAAGATTTAATTCTGAGACTTCACTAAACATAAACTCTAGCTTTTCTGAGATTAATGTGAATAATAAGATCAATAGGGTAGAAACTACGTTAACTTCTGCAACCCTGTTTTTAGATGATTTAAATACAACTATAGCAATAGATAAAGAAGAATTAGGTTTAAGAGATTTTACTACTCAGAAAGTAAGTTTAGAACAAATTCCTGATTTAGCAAAAATGAAATCTTTTATCGTCTGGTTTAATTAGAAAAAATTTTGAAAAAAAAATACACTATTCAAAAAGCTCCATTTGTTGTGCCAACGACAGATGGTAAACTAATAGAAGAACATTTTGGGGGCGCCACAGACGGCAATACCCAAACTAGTATTGCACATATGATTGCACCACCCAACTGGAGTGAACCTTTTCAAACTCCAGAATTTGAGGAATATACTTATGTCATTAAGGGTAAGAAACAGTTTATTATTGATGGAGAAGTTCTAGTTTTAACAGCAGGCCAGTCTATAAAATTAGAAAAAAATACAAGAGTTCAATACTCAAACCCTTTTAAAGAACCTTGCGAATATATGTCTGTTTGTACTCCAGCTTTTTCTATTGATTTGGTAAATAGAGAGAACACTTAAACTTTTTTCCTTGTGAGATAGAAAGGTAGGTAAATCAGCATAAAATAAGGAATTACCAGAATTTCAACTACAAAAATGTACTGAGGCCAATCTCCAAAAAGATCTAATGCTGTAGCTGCATCTGGCTTTCTATTAGTAAAAAAGTAGTTAGATCCTAAAAAGTAGTTGAGTACAAACATAAAAAGCATGTATGCTTGCATTCCTAAAAATGACTTGCCAACACTTCTAAGCGTTGGTCTCATTTTATAGATAAAGGTTGCAAAGAACATGAAAATAACAAGTCCTGCATGCACAAACCAATACCTAAAAAACGGAAAGTTTAGATAGTTATATTCGTCTGGCGTAATTAAAGATTGTAATGTACCTGCTAATATTAAGAAAAAGAAGATTTCATAATACACAAACTTTTTTGTGACTGATAAAACCGGAATTACGAGCGCTAAGAAACTACATAAGTGCAAAGGTAGATCTTCTTGAGTATTAAAATTTCCTTTGTATAAGTGCACAAAGGTTCCTAAGATAACAGTAAAACAAATTGAAAAAGCTAAAATATTTCCAATAATCGATTGCACCTTTTGCGTCTGTTTTTTGGTAATAAAGATCAAAGCAAAACCAAAGAAAATACAAAAAAGTGCCACAATAGCGTGTTGTACAGAGAAAGGAGTAAAATTATTGTTCTCTTTTAAGAAGAAATCCATTTAGTAAATCTAAACATAATACTTGTTATTACCGCAAGATTAAGTTTTTAAAATATAAATTGTAAGGTTGTGTGTTTTTATAATCTCAATATTTAAGAATTTCTTTTGCAAGCTAACAATGTGTTTTTTAATAACATTGCAATAGTCATTGGCCCAACACCGCCAGGAACTGGTGTAATAAATTCAGATTTTTTAGACACTTCTTCAAAGGCAACATCTCCTACTAATCTAAATCCGCTTTTTTTAGAAGAATCTGCTAAACGCGTGATACCTACATCTATAACAGTAACACTGTTTTTTACCATATCTGCTTTCAGAAATTCAGGAATTCCTATAGCAGCAATAATAATATCTGCTTGTAAGGTAAGTTCTTTTAAATTTTTAGTTCTACTATGGCACATGGTTACGGTAGCGTTACCAACTTTTCTTTTTTGTGAAAGTAAGATGCTTATTGGGCTGCCAACAATATGACTTCTTCCTAAAACTACCACGTGTTTTCCAGAAGTTTCTACGTTGTATCTTTCTAGTAACTCTAAAATACCAAATGGAGTTGCAGAAATAAATGTGGGTAAGTTTAGGGCCATTTTCCCAACATTTGTTGGATGAAATCCGTCTACATCTTTGTCTGGGTTTACAGCCATTAATACTTTTTGCTCGTCTATATGTTTAGGTAGCGGAAGTTGCACTATAAAACCATCAATATCATTATCAATATTTAGAATGGCAATTTCATTTAATAAATCATTTTCTGTAACTTCTTCAGGTAATCTTATTAAAGTAGATTCAAAACCAACACGCTCACAAGCTTTTACTTTTGCATTTACATATGTAATACTTGCTCCATTATTACCAACAATAATTGCAGCTAAATGCGGTGTCTTATGGCCATTATCTTTTAGCTCTCTTACTTCTAACGCAATTTCTTCTTTAATATCTGCAGCCGTTTTTTTCCCGTTTAGTAAAATCATTAAATTAGTTTTTATTTGAGATTTATTACTTATTTCTTTTTTAAATAAAATTCCTACTTCATTCCTTGCATCATTTGCATCATTTTTTTACCACCACCACCTTGCATCATCTTCATCATTTTACTCATCTGATTAAATTGCTTCATTAGTTGGTTTACGGCATTAACTGAAGTTCCAGAACCTTTGGCAATTCTCTTTTTTCTACTAGAATCGATACTGTTTGGTGTACTTCTTTCTATTGGTGTCATAGAATGTATTATTGCTTCAATACCTTTAAAAGCGTCATCATCAATATCTACATCTTTCATCGCTTTGCCAGCTCCAGGAATCATACCCATAAGGTCTTTCATGCTTCCCATTTTTTTAATTTGCTGTATTTGCGTCAAAAAGTCATCAAACCCAAACTGATTTTTAGCAATTTTCTTCTGTAATTTTCTAGCCTCTTCCTCGTCGTATTGATCCTGTGCTCTTTCAACAAGAGAAATAACATCCCCCATTCCTAGAATTCTGTCTGCCATTCTATCTGGATGAAAAATATCAATCGCATCCATTTTTTCACCTGTACCAATAAATTTAATAGGTTTATTAACTACAGATTTTATTGATAAAGCAGCACCACCACGGGTATCACCATCTAATTTTGTAAGTACAACACCATCAAAATTTAATATATCATTAAAAGTTTTTGCTGTATTTACAGCATCTTGCCCCGTCATAGCATCTACTACAAATAAAGTTTCTTGAGGTTGTATAGTTTTGTGAATTTCAGAAATTTCTTTCATCATTTCTTCATCTACAGCTAAACGACCAGCAGTATCTATAATAACTACATTTTTGCCGTTTGCTTTGGCATACTTTACCGCATTTTTGGAAATTTCTACAGGGTTTTTATTCTCAACTTCTGCATAAACTTCTACACCAATTTGATCTCCTACAACTTGTAATTGATTTATTGCCGCGGGTCTATATACATCACAACCAACCAAAAGTACTTCTTTAGATTTTTTAGTTTTTAAGAAGTTTGCTAATTTTCCAGAAAAAGTAGTTTTACCTGAGCCTTGCAAACCAGACATTAAAATAATGGTTGGAGAACCACCTAGATTAACCCCAACGGTTTCACCACCCATTAATAGTGTCAGTTGGTCCTTTACCAATTTTATCATTAACTGTCCAGGATTTAATGTAGTCAATACATCCTGTCCTAGAGCTTGTGTTTGTACTTTTTTAGTAAAATCTTTGGCAATTTTGAAATTTACATCGGCATCAAGTAATGCTCTTCTAACTTCTTTCAAAGTTTCTGCAACATTAACTTCTGTAATTTTACCGTGTCCTTTTAAGGTATGTAAGGCTTTATCTAATTTATCGCTTAAATTATTAAACATAATTTGTGTCTTTTTTGGAAAGACAAATATAATAAATTAACAAGTATTTTTAGATAGTTATTTTAGGCTTTTTTAGATTACTTTTTCTGCAAGAATAATGGAGTAAAGAAGTTTGTAAAATATTTAAAAATAAATATATTAAAGAAAAAATGAGCTTTAAGTATGTTTACTTTCTTAGAGTTTGTAGACTAACAAAGTTATAATAATTTTTATTTTTTAATAATGAAATTGATGATATTTCCAATACCGCACAATATTTTAAACTTTGTGCACCTAGTTTTATGAGAATAGTTAGCGATATTAAAATTAGTAAAGAAGGCGGAATATAAATCTAATAGACAATTGTAAAAAAAATATACGAAGCACCAAGTTTAATGTCTAAATATTTATTTTTATCTCTAAAGATTAAAATTCAAAAGGAAGTTGTAAATTATTTAAATATCTAGTCTATTTTATTGTTTGGAATAAACTCTAAAGCAACACCATTTATGCAATGTCGCTTTCCTGTAGTTTTTTTAGGTCCATCATTAAAAGAATGTCCCAGATGACCGCCACAGGTGTTGCATTTTAACTCGGTTCTTGCGTAACCAATCTTATAATCTACATCTAATTCTACATTATTATCGATTGCTCTATCAAAAGAAGGCCAACCAGTGCCAGAATCAAACTTAAACTGAGATTCGTATAAAGGCGTTTTACAGGCCGCACAGACAAATAAACCATCCTTATAGTTCTTATTTATAGGACTTGTAAAAGCTCTTTCTGTACCTGCATTACGAAGTACATAATATTGTTCGCTTGTCAATTCTTTTTTCCATTGAGCGTTAGTTTTAACTATTTTGTATTTTTTATTTTCTTTAGCAGCGTCTTGAGCCTTACTAGAGCAACTTAAAAAAAGAACAATCATTAAAAAAGAAAGTATTTTATTCATTCGTATATTTTTTGTGGCCTTGGACGTGAATTATTTTAAATTAGAAAACTATAATAGTTACAAAGATAACGATCATTCATCATAAAGAAAACTTAATAATTTTTAAGCATTTATATCAAAGAAAACTTTCCATTTATGCCAATACTTGTTCATAATATAGAAATGTGTTTGTTTCCTCTAGGTTTTAATAAAGTTTAATACAGATAGTTTACTGGTTTTAAAATTCACAAATAATGAACCAGACACAATATAGTGAAAATTTGTAAAAACTTTTACTATATTGTGTGCCGTTCTAGAATAAATGAAAAATATTTTATTTAAAATAATTTTATGCTAAAAATTGGAGATAAAAAATTAATAGGAGCTTGGGCATTTTATGATTGGGCAAACTCGGTATATTCCTTAGTAATTAGTACAGCTGTTTTTCCATTATTTTATAGTGCAATAACAGAAGGTAAGACGGTTGCTTTTTTAGGTATGAAATGGGATCACGCAGATACTTTGTATAGTTATGCACTTTCTTTTTCTTTTTTAGTGGTGGCTTTTATGTCTCCGATTCTATCTGCAATTGCAGATTATACAGGAAATAAATTAAAATTTATGAAATTTTTCTGCTGGTTAGGAGGACTATCAGTAATGTCTATGTATTTTTTCGAAGATTTAAATACTGCTTGGATAGGTATTGTTTGTACAATTTTAGCAAGTATTGGTTTTTGGTCTAGCATTGTTTTTTATAATTCTTATTTACCAGAAGTTGCGCATCCAGAGCAGCAAGACGCTATAAGTGCAAAAGGTTTTATCTATGGTTATATAGGTTCTATTATTTTATTAATATTTTGTTTAGCAATGATATTAGCACCAAACACATTTGGTTTCGACTTAAGTATTTCAGAGACAGTTTTAGCTAATGGGAGTGAAGCAGAAATTAATAATGCATTGAAGAACGCTAAAAATGCGGCATCTCTTAAAGCCATGAGAATTTCTTTTGTAATGGTTGGCTTTTGGTGGATAGGTTTTGCACAAATAACTTTTAAAAAATTACCCAATAATAGTTTTAACAGAAAACCTGAAAAAGATTTTATATGGAAGGGTTTCAAAGAGTTAAAAAAAGTATGGATCGAGTTAAAAGAGTATCCAACATTAAAGAATTTTTTAATTGCTTTTTTCTTATTAAGTGTTGGCGTTCAAACCATTATTTTATTAGCAACTATTTTTGGTTCTATTGAACTTGGTCTGGGTACTACTAATTTAATAGTTACTGTTTTATTAATTCAGTTTGTAGCTATTTTAGGAGCATACGTTTTTTCTAAAGTATCTAAAAAGTATGGAAATTTTAAAGCTATAAAAATTACGCTTGTGATATGGATTTTAGTATGTTTAGCAGCTTTTATGCTAGAAAAAGAATTACCAAATGTTGAATACTACTTTTATGCTTTAGGTGGTTTATTAGGCCTAGTTCTTGGAGCAATACAATCTTTAACACGTTCTACTTATTCTAAATTATTACCAAAAACACAAGAAAATGCAACATATTTTAGTTTTTATGATGTTACAGAAAAAATTGCTATTGTATTAGGAACCTTTGTATTTGGATTTTTAATTTATTTAACTGGTTCTATGCAATGGAGTGTGCTTTCTTTGGGGCTGTTCTTTATTGCCTCATTGGTTGTCTTAAGTAGTTTAAAAAGCACAGAACATGTGCATTAATAAAATATTTTTCGAATACCTATAAAGATAAAAACGAATATAGAGTTACCAATAAAAAATGGAATGATAAATTCTTTTAAATTTAAAACTAATAGCGCACTTATAATTAGTAGCTGAAAACCTAAACCAAAAGTAGAAATTAACGTCATTAGCCAATTCGGAAACGGTTTTCCTTCTGGTGCTTTTTTATCTAAAGCATAAATTATTTCATCAAAAATCCCGTACAATGCTTTGTATAAAGAAAAAAGAAAAGTAACATTTTTTTGTTTTTCTCCAGGCAAGGCAATTGGTGTTT
>Ga0209502_10001000_pt1 | contig 27695 bp, 15 predicted proteins | sample ArcticOcean_MG_C_10_FD_187442 | JGI IMG/M metagenome (GOLD analysis project Ga0209502, IMG submission 187442) | Marine microbial communities from western Arctic Ocean - ArcticOcean_MG_CB11_90 (SPAdes) (version 2) | ecosystem: Environmental > Aquatic > Marine > Oceanic | place: Arctic Ocean... | reverse complement strand
CAGGAAAGGATGCCCCTTTACTTTCTGATGAGGTTTATAAGGTAATCTCAGAAAACAAAGATAAACTTGACTCTACGATTATTTATAACCGAGATTTTGGTTATGACTACTTCGGATTCAAAACGTTGGAGCGTTCGTATCTTTTAAAATTAAATGGAATTATCGCAGAACGTCCACAGCATATGTTAATGCGCGTCTCTATTGGAATTCATTTAAATGATTTAGACTCAGCGATTGAGACTTACGAACTCATGTCTAAAAAGTATTTTACGCATGCAACACCGACGTTATTTAATGCTGGTACTCCAAAACCTCAAATGTCGTCTTGCTTTTTATTGACTGCAAAAGATGACAGTATTGATGGCATCTATGACACTTTGAAACAAACGGCTAAAATATCTCAATCCGCTGGAGGAATTGGATTAGCAATGCATAATATTAGAGCTACAGGAAGCTATATTGCAGGAACTAACGGTACCAGTAACGGGATCGTTCCTATGCTTCGTGTATTTAATGACACGGCGCGTTATGTCGACCAAGGGGGTGGAAAGCGTAAAGGGAGCTTTGCGATTTATTTAGAGCCATGGCATGCTGATATCTTTGATTTTCTTGATTTAAAGAAAAATCACGGAAAAGAAGAAATGCGTGCACGAGATTTATTTTATGCCATGTGGATTCCAGACTTGTTTATGAAACGAGTTCAGGAAGATGCTGAATGGACCCTAATGTGTCCAAATGAGTGCCCTGGTTTACCAGACACCCACAGTGAAGAGTTTGAAGCCTTGTACCTAGATTATGAAGCAAGAGGGAAAGGAAGAAAAACCATCAAAGCAAGAGAGTTATGGGAAAAAATAACGGAGTCTCAAATTGAGACCGGAACTCCATATATGCTCTATAAAGATGCAGCAAACCGTAAATCTAATCAGCAAAACTTAGGAACCATTCGTTCGTCTAATTTATGTACAGAAATCATTGAGTTCACATCACCTGATGAAGTTGCTGTTTGTAATTTAGCATCTATTGCACTTCCAATGTTTATTAAAGATGGTGCATTTGATCATCAGGAGTTATATAAAATCACAAAACGGGTGACTCGAAATCTAAATAAAGTGATTGATCGAAATTACTACCCAGTAATTGAGGCTGAAAACTCCAATATGAGACACCGCCCAATCGGTATAGGAGTCCAAGGTTTAGCCGATGCATTTATTGCATTAAGACTTCCTTTTACTAGTGACGAAGCAAAGCAATTGAATCAGGATATCTTTGAAACTATTTATTTTGCAGCTGTAACCTCTTCTATGGAGGAAGCAACTGAAGACGGCCCATATCAAAGCTATGAAGGGTCTCCAATAAGTGAAGGTAAATTCCAACACAATTTATGGGGGCTTAAAGATGAAGAGTTAAGCGGTCTTTGGGATTGGGGACAGTTGCGTAAAGAAGTCCTTAAGAATGGTGTGAGAAATTCACTTTTAGTAGCACCAATGCCTACGGCAAGTACTTCTCAAATTCTTGGGAATAATGAGTGTTTTGAGCCTTATACCTCAAACATCTATACCCGCCGTGTATTATCAGGGGAATTCATTGTTGTCAATAAGCACTTATTAGAAGATCTAGTTGAGCTAGGACTATGGAATGAGGGCTTGAAGCAAGATATCATGCGTGCCAATGGGTCTATCCAACATGTAGATGCAATTCCTCAAGATATTAAAGAACTTTACAAAACAGTTTGGGAACTAAGCATGAAAGATATCATAGACATGTCGCGTCAGCGAGGCTATTTTATTGACCAATCACAATCTTTAAACTTGTTTATGGAAGGTGCGACAATGGCCAAATTGACCTCAATGCATTTCTATGCATGGAAGAGTGGATTAAAAACAGGGATGTACTACCTAAGAACAAAAAGTGCTGTTGATGCGATTAAATTCACTTTAGACAACAAGAAGAAGGAAGCACCCGAACCTGCATCAGTTGAAGTAGCTGCTGTTGAAATAGATACTGCTGTTCTCGAAAAGCAACAAGAAAAAGCGGCTAACACAGCTGCTACATTTTCTCAAGAAACTGCTGTAGACGTAGAGCCTATGAGCGCAGAAGAAATGAAGGCTTTGGTTCAACAAGCAAAAGAAGCAGAAGGAGACGACTGTCTAATGTGCGGTTCTTGATTCAAACCATTCAATAATAAAAAAGCACCTAATTAAAGTTAGGTGCTTTTTTATGCAGTAAAGTAGGTTTATTTAATCACCGTCACTTATTGTAGCAGGCTTTACACTGCTATCGTAGGCCGTGTGATATTCCTCTAACAAACTTGTTGTAGCATTTAATAAATCTTTAGTCTCTAGCAACAAACTAAAGTAAAGCGTGGTATTCTTTGGACTAGATTCCTCAGTACGCGTTCGATTAATTTGCATCTCTATATTAGACTTAAGGATGGCGGCAATATCATTCTTTTGCTTAATAATAGCATCTATCTTTTCAAAAGATTCAGATTTAAACATTTCTATGGCTTCTGAAAATAACGTCTCTATTGAATCATTTATTTGACTAAGCTCTTTAATTTGATTGAACTTTAGTTTCTTGTGATTATTGTTAACGTGCTTATGACTTACTTTAGTGATGTACGTAAGTGATTGTGTCATGTCTTGTAAATAGCCTAAAATAAGAATATAGAAATTACTTGCGCCAATACTAGATTCATCTAAGTTTTTTATAAAGTAAAATATATTATCTCTTAACTCATCTACTTCATCAGAGAGTTTAACGATTTGTTTTTTATTCTTTTTCAGCGCTTCTAAATCTTGTTGTGAAAGCCCATCAAAAGCCGCCGCATAGATCTTTTTACCTCGCTTAAGCACGTTTGCGATATTTGCAGCGCTCTCAGTAATTACTCCCTGAACAGAACTACTTTCTGTTTTTGTCAAGCGGTCATCAGAAGCCATCTCTTTGGTTTTTTTACTGTGAACAATTGAACTTCTAATAAGCAAAATGATTGCAGCTAAAAGTAGGATTGGAAACATAACCTCTACGTTGAGGTTTAATAAATAGGCAACTAAAGCAGCAGCACTAAAAGCACTAAGTGCTGTTAGGAACCACCCACCAATAACATTAATAACCCCTGCAACACGGTATACGGCACTTTCTGCTCCCCAAGCCCTGTCTGCTAACGAAGTTCCCATCGCCACCATGAACGTGACATAGGTGGTTGACAGAGGTAGTTTGTAGGAGGTTGCAACTGATATTAAAACCGCAGCTACCATAAGGTTTACAGCTGCTCTGACCAAGTCAAAAGCAGGTAACTCATGAACTTTGTTATTTGTTAGTTTTATAACTGGCTGTTCAAATTGTTGTTCAATTTTATCTTGCCATGAAGTTGGTAATATAAATGAACTTACTTTTGAAGCCCCCATTGCAAATCGCACAAATCCACGTGATAAGAAATTTGGCTGAAAGCGTTCTTTTGTATCCCCTTGACTTGAAAGATCCAAAGAGGTTTTAACCACGTTCTTGGCTTTTGTAGAAAACCATAAAGTCGCAACCATGACCATTCCTGCTCCAAATAATAACCAGTTATTTGTTGGAACTTTAGAGGCTAATACGTCCATTGGAAATTCCATTGCAGAAAGTCCAGAGGCGGACCATTCTGTGTAGGCATTAAATGCTGCTACTGGGACTCCTATAAAATTAACTAAATCATTACCAGCAAAGGCCAGTGCCAAGGCAAAAGTTCCAACTATAATAATTAGTTTATAGATGTTTGTTTTTGCAAAAACAATTAGCACGTAGGATAATAATGACCACAGTATTGAACTGACTACTACAATATAAAATACTTGGTTTTCTAAGAAATCTTTCATAGTTCCTCCTCCAAGAATATCAAAAGATTGCTTAGCGTAAGAAGTTCCTTTTAAACCTTTCATAAAGATAAAGTAGGTGATAGCCGTCAATGCAACTCCACTAAATAACGCGCCTACCCAATTTGCTTTTTTTTGAAAGTTATATGAAAGTAAGAGCCTAGATACCCACTGTACAATTGCCCCTATCGAAAAGGCGACTACGACCGAAAGCAGAATTCCAAAAATAATTTGAGAGGCTTTGGACGTATTAATATAATTAACAACTTCACTGAAATCTCCCCCATTTGCAGCAATTTTAATCAAGGCCATTGCCACTGCTGCCCCCAAGAGTTCAAACACAATAGAAACGGTTGTTGAGGTAGGCATCCCTAGGGAGTTAAAGATGTCTAGAAGTAAAATGTCAGTAATCATTACGGCCATGAAAATAATCATGATCTCACTAAACATAAATTCCCCGGGGTTAAAAATACCCTTTCGAGCTACTTCCATCATCCCACTGGAAAAAATCGCCCCAATAGCAACTCCTACACTTGCGACAATCATAATTGTTCTAAAAGAAATTGCTTTAGACCCAATTGCAGAATTTAAAAAGTTCACTGCATCATTACTAATCCCAACAACTAAGTCGGCAACAGCCAAGAAGGCCAAAGCAACAATCATATATAAATAAATATTTTCCATAATTTAGTTTGTGTTATTAAGCAAATCTCTTAAGATTTTCTGTTTGTAAGGTTAAGATACTGTTATGTTTTAAAAATGAAAATCTACTTGAAGGCGATACATTAATTTGTTGTTACTTCCTTCAATTTCTAAGTGACTAATGTCAGTTTGAACTTTTAGCTTATGTCCAACGATATACTTTGAAAGTCCTAGGGTGTATTGACTCTCAGGGTTTTTCCCTGTTATATTCTTATCTAGTTCAATGTGCGTATACCTTCCAGAAAGCTCGATGTCATTATTAAAAAGATACCCCATTTGTAAATTCAGCCCTTTTCCTACTTGAACCTCATCGCCAGTTAAAGAGCCATCGCTATTTTTTGCAAACGCATCAGAAGCAGTTCTGTCAGAATATTCAGCCATTAACGAAACGCCATTATATTTAAACATAGCATCTAAAAAAACGGTATTTATATTGGTTTCGAAATAAGCATCGGCAGCACCATCAATTGTCATGTATGACCCTTGGTTACTTCGGGTTTTAACGGCATTATTATTATAGTCATAGCTAAGACCGATTGCTAATTTTGGCTTTTTCTCTCGTTTCAAATCACTCCCCTTATAATCTCCTTTACTTGCAAAATCTCCAAAGGGAAGGAGCTCTATCCGACCTGTATACTGATGCCCGCCTAAGTTTCCTGTTGTGATATTCCTACCCTCTCCTTGTGCTAAAGAAAAAATTTCTTTGACAATAAAGGTCTCAGTTAAGTTAAAATGGTGTCTAAGTTGAAATCCAAAATCACGATCGATTGTAAAACGACTGTTTAATAACGAACGGTCTACTTGTTGCAAATTTCCAGAAGAAATTACACGCTCTCTGTTTCCAGGTAGTTTTGTTTGACCAAACCAAAGTTCGAAATTTTGATAAAAATTCCACTGAAGAACGGCGTCTAAAATATATCTAGGAGCGTTACTTGTGTATTGTGAAGCTCCTGAAAGATCTCTGTTAGAGAGTCCCAATTCAACTTTGTATTTCAATTTAGGAGAATAGGCGTAACCATCAAATTTCAAACGCGCTCTTCTTGTTAGAAAACTTGTTTCATTTCCATTGTTTTCTTCCCAACTTGAACTACCAAGGAGTTGTGCTCTTAAACCCACTTTCATAGTCCAAGTACTGTCTTGACCAACAAGGTTAAAGAGACCTTTTCCAAATTTTGGAGCATTTATTTCTTGAGATTGAACGAAGGATATTGCACATAAAATTAGTGCAGTAGATAAAATTTTAGTTTTCATTATTAATATTTTAGTTAATTATTGTTAGCACAAATTAACAGCTTAAGGTCCTTATTGAGGTTACATCACTTTTACAAAACCATTAACAAAACGTTAGCATTCTCTGCATAATCACGAATTTTAGATACATTTAATTAACATTGAAATGATTATCTTGCAGGTTAATATCAGATACTATGAATTGGGAACAATTACTCTCCTTAAAACGCCATGGCGACACGAATAAACGGCTTAGAAATGAACAGGACGAAACCCGTTTAGGATTTGATGTTGATTACGACCGCATTATTTTTTCACCCGAGTTTCGAAGTCTTCAAGACAAAACACAGGTGGTGCCGCTGTCATCGACAGATTTTGTGCATACCCGACTAACACATAGTCTAGAAGTGAGTGTGGTAGCTCGTTCATTAGGAAGAAGGGTAGGTGTTAAGGTCTTAGAAAAACACCCCTACTTAAAAGAAGTTCATGGTTATAAGTCCAATGATTTTGGCGCTATTGTTGCGGCAGCTGCGCTTGCCCATGACATAGGGAACCCCCCTTTCGGACATTCTGGAGAAAAAGCAATAGGTCACTTTTTTAAAACTGGAGCGGGTCAACAGTTTAAAGAGCAGATGACTCCTAAAGAGTACCAAGATTTGTGCGACTTTGAGGGGAATGCCAATGGCTTTAAAGTTTTGACTCAAGATAAGCTGGGTTCAAAAGGCGGCTTAAGGTTAAGCTATGCCACCCTAGGCGCTTTCACTAAATACCCTAAAGAATCACTTCCTGTTAAACCAAATTCTAATATAGCCTCTAAGAAATATGGATTTTTTCAAACCGAAAAAAGTGGCTTCCTTGACGTTGCTTCCGAATTAGGAATGAAAAAACAGCAGGACCAAAATATTCAGTACTCAAGACACCCATTAGCATTCCTAGTAGAAGCAGCTGACGATATTTGTTATACAATCATTGATTTTGAAGATGGAATTAATCTAGGACTTATTGAAGAAGACTATGCATTAGAGTATTTAATAAACTTAGTAAGACACACCATTAATACCGAAAAGTACAACACACTGTCTTCCACAAAAGAACGTGTGAGTTATTTAAGAGCCTTGGCAATCAGCACCTTGATAGAGGATGCTGTTTCTTTATTTATGGCTAATGAAAAAGAAATTCTAGAAGGAGAATTTCATGTTTCAATTCTTGATAAAAGTAAATACCAAGCACAGATTAATGACATTATTAAACTTAGTATTGAAAAAATATACAACGCTGATGAGGTTATAGATAAAGAGATTTCTGGCTTTGAAATTTTAAATGAACTCTTAGGTCGGTTTATTTTATCAGTTAACAACAACTTTAACAACACCCCCTCTAGTTACGATAAACTCCTTCTAAGGCTTTTACCAAAAGAAGTAGATATTCTTAACGATAGCCTTTACACCAGAGTGATGAACGTATGCTATTTTGTTTCCTTATTTTCTGATAAAAAAGCAGTTTTAACCTATAAGAAGATCAAAGGCCTAGCTTTTTAGACTCTTGATTAATTTGTAGAGTTCATTAGCGCTAACCCCTATGAGTTGCTGAAGATTGTCAATAGCTCCATGCTCAATAAATTCATCAGGGATTCCTTTAACAACCACATCGTTTTTGTAGCGGTGAGTGGCTGCAAATTCCAATATAGCACTTCCAAATCCTCCATTTTCAACCCCATCTTCAATCGTTATGAGTGTTGAATGGGTTTTAAAAATAGTATGCAATAATGATTCATCTAGAGGTTTTATAAAACGCATATCGTAGTGTCCACAATTGAGTCCACGGATGGCTTCTGTTACCGTATTAGAAATGGCCCCTATGCTTAAAACAGCGAGACCCTCTCCTTGCTCTAATTGAACTCCGGTTCCAATTTCAATAGCTTCAAACGGCGATTTCCAACTAGGTGTGACGCCTCTGCCTCTTGGGTATCTAATAGCGATCGGATGCTCTAATCCTATCTGTGCGGTGTACATAATATTTCTTAACTCTATCTCATTTCGAGGCGCAAAGATAATGAGGTTTGGAACACACCTTAGGTATGCTAAATCAAAAACTCCATGATGTGTAGCGCCATCTTCCCCTACCAATCCAGCGCGATCGATACAGAAAATAACAGGTAAATTTTGCAAGGCAACGTCGTGAATTATTTGATCATAAGCGCGTTGTAAAAAAGTAGAGTAGATATTGCAAAAAGGGATAAGCCCTTGAGTTGCCATCCCCGCAGCCATAGTTACCGCATGTTGCTCTGCAATTCCTACATCAAATGCCCGCTCAGGAAGTGCCTCCATCATATATTTGAGAGAACTACCTGTGGGCATCGCAGGTGTAATGCCTATAATTTTTTTATTAGATTTCGCTAACTCCAAAAGAGTATGACCGAAAACATCTTGGTACTTAGGAGGAAGGTCCTCATTGTTTTTAGTAAATATATCTCCTGTTTCAGCATCAAATTTTCCGGGCGCATGGTATTTAACTTGATCTTTTTCAGCCTGCCTTAATCCTTTGCCTTTGGTGGTGATAACATGAAGAAACTTAGGACCATCAATCGACTTCAGTCGTTTTAATTCAGAAACAAGCGCTTTAAGATCATGTCCGTCAACGGGTCCGGAATATTCAAAATTGAGGGCTTCAAATATGTTATCTTGTTTTTGAGTGCCTTTTTTTACATTGGTTAGATACTGTTTTAGCGCCCCAACACTTGGATCAATTCCAATTGCATTGTCATTTAAAATTACTAATAAATTTGCAGTGGTTACGCCGGCATGATTGAGCCCTTCAAAGGCCATCCCACTGGCTATAGAAGCATCGCCAATCACGCAGATGTGCTGTCTGTCTTCACCCTTCAACTGGGAAGCGATAGCCATTCCTAAGGCTGCTGAAATGGAGGTAGATGAATGCCCAGTCCCAAAAGTATCGTATTCACTTTCGTCCCGTTTCGGAAATCCACTCAAGCCCTTGAACTGTCGGTTTGTATGGAATTCAGACTTTCGTCCGGTTAGAATTTTATGCCCATAAGCTTGGTGGCCTACATCCCAAACTAACAAATCTATGGGTGTGTTATAAATATAATGCAAAGCGATTGTAAGCTCTACAACTCCAAGACTAGCTCCCAAATGGCCTTCTTTACTTGCTATGACTTCAATTATAAATTGTCTTAGCTCTTTTGCCAGCTCAGGCAGTTCTTCGGCCGAAAGCTGACGTAAATCTTTTGGGGAGTTTATATGTTTCAGTAAATTTTTCATTACAAAACAAAAGTACAAGATTGAAATCGTATTTTTGACTTATGGATGCTATTTTTGACGATCATTATTTTATGAGAAAGGCCCTTCAGGAAGCTGAGGTTGCTTTTGATAATGGTGAAGTTCCTGTTGGAGCTGTGATTGTTGTTGATAATAGAATCATAGCAAGAGCTCACAACCTTACCGAGCTTCTTACAGATGTTACGGCCCATGCAGAAATGCAAGCCATTACTGCTGCCGCAAACTTTTTAGGAGGGAAGTATTTACACAAATGTAGTTTGTATGTGACACTAGAACCCTGTCAAATGTGTGCTGGTGCACTGTTTTGGAGTCAAATCTCAACCATTATCTACGGGGCCAAAGACGAGCAAAGAGGCTGTGGGGTGATGGGAACCAAGTTGCATCCTAAAACAATGATACGTGGGGGGGTTTTAGCAGATGAAGCCTCTCAACTATTAAAGCGTTTTTTTAGTGAAAAACGGAAATTGAATTAAGCTTACGTTTTCTTAGAGTCATTGAATTCACGCATTTTTTCTAAATTTTCAGGAGTCAGCATATAGTCTGCCATCTTTTTGTCTTTCCAACGGTAATAAGAAAACAACGGAAAAACTACGGCGCATAAGCCAATTACTCCAAATCCAACTAATTTATCTGAGTAGGGCAACTCAACAATCAAGCCTATCAACATACTGACCAGTGTCGTAATAAATAAGAACCAAATCAAGTGTTTCATTTTTTAGAATAAAGTTATTTTATATCTACTTTTAGGTGTAGCTCATTTAATTGCGCTGCATCTATCGCAGAAGGTGCATCTATCATCACATCGCGTCCAGAGTTGTTTTTTGGAAAGGCTATAAAATCTCTAATAGTTTCTTGACCTCCTAATATTGCCACTAAACGGTCTAGACCAAAGGCCAAACCTCCGTGTGGTGGAGCACCATATTCAAAGGCGTTCATAAGAAATCCAAACTGTTCTTTTGCTTCCTCAGGCGTAAAGCCAAGATGGTTAAACATCAATGCCTGGGTTGCCTTGTCGTGGATACGAATAGATCCTCCTCCAATTTCATTTCCATTTAAAACCAAGTCATAGGCGTTTGCTTTTACAGCACCTGGATCGGAATCTAATAGTTTAATTTGATCAGGTTTTGGGGCTGTAAATGGATGGTGCATTGCATGGAAGCGCTTGCTATCTTCATCCCATTCAAGTAATGGAAAGTCTGTAACCCAAAGAGGTGCAAATTCCTTAGGATTTCGAAGGCCTAAGCGTTCAGCTAGTTCCATACGTAAGGCACTTAATTGTGTTCTTACTTTATCGGTAGGGCCAGAAAGCACACAAACTAAGTCACCGGCTTGCGCTCCAGTTACCTGAGCCCACTGCGCCAAGTCTTCTTGGTCATAAAACTTATCTACCGAAGACTTGTAGGTGCCGTCGTCATTACAACGTGAGTATATCATTCCTAAAGCACCAACTTGAGGGCGTTTGAGCCAGTTGATGATGCTATCAATTTCTTTTCGAGTAAAGCTATTTCCACCAGGAACTGCAATACCAACCACTAATTCAGCAGAATTAAAAACCCCAAAATCTTTATGTTGAGATACGGCATTCAGTTCTCCAAACTTCATTCCAAAACGAATGTCTGGCTTATCGTTTCCATATGTTTGTAGAGCATCATCATAAGTCATTCTTGGAAATGAGGAGATGTCTTTACCGTGTATAGACTTTATAAGATGACGTGTTAGGCCTTCAAAAATATTTAGTATATCTTCTTGATTTACAAAGGCCATTTCACAATCAATCTGAGTAAATTCAGGCTGTCGATCGGCTCTTAAATCTTCATCTCTAAAACATTTTACAATCTGAAAGTATCTATCCATGCCGCCAACCATCAATAATTGCTTGAAGGTTTGAGGCGACTGAGGAAGGGCATAAAACTGACCTTCATTCATTCGACTTGGCACTACAAAATCACGGGCCCCTTCTGGGGTTGATTTTATTAAGTATGGCGTTTCAACCTCTATAAACTCTTGAGACGATAAATATGAACGAACTTCTTGCGTCACTTTATGTCTAAAAATCAAATTGTTTTTAACGGGGTTTCGTCGAATGTCCAAATAGCGGTACTTCATACGAAGTTCTTCTCCACCATCGGTTTGGTCCTCTATAGTAAAAGGAGGCACTTTCGCTTCATTTAACACCGTTAGTTTAGACACCAGAATTTCGATGTCTCCAGTTTCTAAGTTAGGGTTTTTTGAAGTACGCTCAATGACGGTACCTGTCACTTGAATAACGAATTCACGCCCTAAGCTTTTAGCCATGTTCACCATTGCTTCTGGTGTACGCTCTGCATCAAAGATAAGTTGTGTTATTCCGTAGCGGTCTCTTAAATCGACCCAAATTACAAACCCCTTGTCACGAGATTTTTGCACCCACCCTGAAAGCGTCACTTCTTCGTTAATATTTAAGGCTCTTAACTGGCCACAATGATGACTTCTGTACATAAGACTAAATTAGTTGAGCAAATTTAACATTTAAAAATTAAAACCAATAGCCTTAGGAAGTGACTTTAAGCTTTTTTGCTTTCAATTTGTTGATTAAATAAAACAAGATAGGAACAACCACTAGCGTTAAAAAGGTAGCAAAGGTAAGTCCAAAGACAATAGCCCAACCCATTGGCCCCCAAAACGCCACATTTTCTCCTCCAATGTAAAAATTAGGATTTAGCTCTGTTATTAGTGTTCTAAAATTAATATTTATTCCAAGTGCCAGTGGAAGTAAACCTAAAATTGTGGTGATTGCTGTTAGTATAACCGGTCTTAAACGCGTTTTACCTCCTTCAACCACGCACGCAACAAGCAGGTCTGGGGTTAGTTTACTATCTACGGGAAGCCCTAACTCACGTCGCTTACGAACAATGGTAAGATTAATGTAATCTATCAAAACAATAGCATTATTAACAACTATACCAGCAAGTGAAATGATGCCTATCATTGTCATAAGAACAACAAAATCCATTCTAAAAATCAAGAGCCCAAATAATACCCCAATCAAACTAAGAAACACAGATATGGAAATAATAATAGGGGTTGTTGCAGAATTAAATTGTGCAACCAAAATCAAGAAAATCAATAGAACTGCAATTAAAAGTGCTTTGCTTAGGAATGCCATTTCTTTGGCCTGTTCTTCTTGTTCTCCAGTGAAATTAACTTTTATGTTTTTAGGGATTTCAAATTTTTCAGTAATCTCTCGAATCTTATCATTAACTTCTGTTGGGTTGTAGTCATTTAAGACATTTGAGTATACAGTGACTACTCTGTCCAAATTAATTCGTTTGATTGCACTAAAGGCTGTTTTGTTTTCCGAGGTAGCAACAGCAGATATTGGAACCTGTTTTATTTGTCCGTCACTTTGGTTTCTAAAGGTTATTTTTTGATTTAATAAGGCGTATTTATTATAACGCATCTCATCTTTCAGCCTCAGGTTTATAGGGTAATCATCGGTTGCATCTTTGTAAGTTGAGATTTCCTTGCCGTAAAGGGCCGTTCTCAAATTCATCCCTATTTGTCCTGTGGAAACTCCTAGACGTCTTGCTTTTTGACGGTCTACTGTCACGATCATCTCAGGCTTGCCTTGGTCAATATCTAATTTAAGCTCCTCAATTCCAGCCACATTAGATGTGTTTATAAAGGCTTTCAAGGCATTAGCTGTTTCTAAAATAAGCTCATAATCATCTCCTTTTACTTCAATATTTATAGGCGGTCCTGTTGGGGGTCCGTCCGAGGGCTTGTCAACAACAATACTGACCCCTGGGTATCCTTGTAATAATTCACGAACTTCTTTAAGCACCGTTTCAGAACTAACACCTTCACGATCTTGAAACTTCACAAAATCAATTGTAATTCGCGCTTTATTCGGAGTTTTACCTCCTTCTTGCCCACGGCTGGGATCCGCGGTACCTTCTCCAACTTGTCCGATCACAGATGTGATCAAGAAGTTTTCCCCATTTACTTCATACTTTTTTAAGTAAGTTTCAATATCCTTTTCTATTTCCATTGAAATAGTGTTGGTTTCTTCAATATCGGTTCCAATGGGATACTCCACATACACAAACACTTGTTTAGCATCAGTGTTTGGAAAGAATAATATTTTTGGAGGAAATGTAAACATTAGTAATACGGCTAGAAATAATAGCCCAAACGTTCCAGTAACGATACCAACAGGGTTTTTCCCTTTTAAAGCATAGCTCAAAAAACGCTCGTATAGGTTTTCTAGTTTTGTGATAAAAGTAACCTTAGACTCCTCTTTAGGCATTACTTTCATATACACTGAAATCAACATCGGGTTTATTATAAGTGCTACAAAAAGAGAGGAGCTCAATACAATTATTAGCGTGATTGGCAGCCACCTCATAAACTCTCCCATAATACCTTCCCACAAAATTAAAGGGAAAAAAGCAGCTAAAGTAGTAGCTGTTGATGCAATTATTGGCATCGCCACTTCCCCAACACCCAGCTTTGCAGCCTGAATTCTTGGGTAGCCTTCATCCATTAATCGATAAACATTTTCAACTACAACAATTCCGTTATCAACCAGCATCCCTAAAGCGATAACTAAAGAAAACAAGACCATTGTGTTAAGGGTTACCCCCATAAATCCTAAAATAGTAAAGGATAAAAACATAGATAATGGAATTGCAATTCCAACAAATAAAGCATTGCGAAACCCTAGGAAGAAATACAGGACTGTGACCACTAATATGATTCCTAAAATAATGCTGTTCTCTAGATCAGAAACCATGGTCCGTGTTTCGTTTGATTGATCATTTGTCTTAGAAATTATGAGACTCTTAGGGAATATGCTTTTTTGAGCTGTTTCAATAATCTCATCAATCTTAGTAGATGCTTTTAAAAGGTTTTGACCACCTCTTTTTTTAACGTCCAGCATCACTACAGGTTGCATATATTCTCTTGCAAAACTCTCTTTTTCTTGCTCTTTGAACGAGACCTCAGCTATGTCTCTTAGGTATACAATGTTCCCTTTTTCTTGTTTCACAATAAGGTCCCTAACGCTTAAGGGGTCCTCGAATTCGCCTGTTACCCGAACTGTTTTTCGAACGCCATTTTCTAGGATGTCACCCCCAGTAACACTCATGTTTTCAAATTTAACAGCATTTTCTATGTCAGTGAAGCTTATCATCGATGCTTCCATTTTATATAAGTCGACTGCTATTTCAAGTTCCTTTTCTTGAACCCCTCTAATGTCCACACTAGAAATTTCAGAAAGCTCTTCAATTTCATCCTCTAAGTATTCAGCATATTCCTTTAACTGGTCCATAGAAAATTCTCCGGATAAATTAATATTCATTATAGGAATACGTTCACTAAAATTCATTTCTGTGACGCTTGGCTTCGACTGCAGGTCTTTTGGAAAATCAGTATCCGCCATGGCAACATCAACTTTGTCTTTCACCTTTTGAAGTGCTTCGGCAGGGGTGTAATCAAAGTTGAATTCAACCACAATGCTAGAGTATCCCTGTATGGAATTAGATGTAATTTTATCAACGCCTGTTATTGAGTTTATTTCTTTTTCTAATCTTTTGGTGATAAGTTTTTCCACATCTAATGCTGAATTTCCAGGGTAAGGAGTTGCGACGTAAATTTGTGGAACAATAATTTCAGGGAAATTTTCTCTGGCCATTCCAGTGTAAGAAAGCAGTCCTCCAAGTATGATAATAAAGGTGATCACAGACACCGTCATCCTGTTAGAAATCGCCCACGAAGAGATTTTAAATTCTTTTATTTTATTTGAGTTCATAATTTATTAGTCTACAAGTTTTACAATATCACCATTTTTAACCAGTCGAGCGCCTTTGTCAACCAAGGTTGATTTACTATTGAGCCCTTCAGAAATATAGGAGAAGTTGTTGTAGGAATTCGAGTCTTTAACAAAGGTCTTTATAACTTTATAGTTAGCTTCTTCTGCCTCAAGGGTGTAGACAAATGTTTTGCCATTACGATCTTTTTGAATAACTTTTGAAGGGATTACAATTCCAGAAGCATTAAAATCGTTGATTTTAATGTCGGCAAGTAAGTTAGCTTTTAGTTCATTGTTATTGTTCTTAACGTCTATTCGTGTTTTAAAACTGCGATTGCTAGGGTTAATGAAGTTTCCAACCTGCGTTATGTTAGCCTCAAAAGAGATGTCAATGGATGAAAAGCTTAACAATGCCATTGTTCCCTTGGAAATCGATTTTAAATAAGTCTCCGTAATTTCACTTTCTATATATACGTTGTCAAGATTAACCAGCCTTAAAAACGGCGTTTGGGGAGATATGAGTTCTCCTGTTTTCGCAAAGACTTGATCTATAGTTCCAGAAAAAGGCGCGATGATCTTCATTTTACGAGCCTGAGCTTTTAAACTATTTAAGCTATTTTCAAGCCCTTCTTTTTGGGATTTTATTTGTAGAAATTGGATTTCACTTCCAATCTTTTGCTCCCATAACCGTGCTTGTCGCTCATAGGTAGTCGTAGCCAAATCAAGCTGTGTTTTTAATTGTAAAACAGAATTATCAATAACTGAACTCTCTAAGGTTGCTAAAACCTGGCCTTTAGTTACTTTCTGTCCTTGTTCAATTAGGACAGCAGTTACAGTGCCCCCCATTTCAGCGCGGAGTTCGATTGCCTTGTCTGCTTTTACAACCCCCTGCACTTCAATATAATGATTAAATATTTTTTCTTCTGCCTTAAATGATGTGACAGTCACCAGTCTTTTGAGAGTATCCAAGTCTGAAATGGCGATTTCAACGGATTTTAATTTGGCACTGATGTTATTTAGTTGGTTTACAAGGTCTGTTTTTTGTGTTTTTAAATCGGTAAGAGACTTTGATTCCTTAGGGGCAGTATTACAGCCAAGAACTAAGGATAAAAGGCCTATGTAAAAAATGGATTTCATGGGGGGGGTATTATGTTTATATGTCATTGTTTAGTTTTTAAGGGGCGTATTTATAAGGGATTCTAAGTCAACTCCTTTTAACAAAATATTTAGCATTGATTGGAGGTAGTCTTGTTGCGCTATGTACAATTGTCTTTGTGCTTGAGACAAATCAAAACTAGTTGTTAGGCCTTCGAAAAATTTAATTTCATTTTTATTTGCTATATTTTTAGAAAGATCAAGGGCCTTTTTTTTAATCTCATAATCTTCAACGGCAAATTCATAATTACTCCTTGCTGTATTAATTTCTAGTTTTATTTTATTTGTGGTGTCTTCTAAATTTGACTTTGATTTCTCTAAGTTCAGTCGTGCTCTTTGAGTCGAGGCACTTCGTTTAAATGAGCTAAAAACAGGGATGTCTAAGGTCACACCAAACAGGGAAGCACCAAACCATTTTTGGGAGTTTTCTGTAAAAGAAAAGCGCTGACTATTTCCAGAGTAGCTCCCGTTTACAAAAGCATTTAAGGTTGGTAAGGCTTTGCTTTTTTCTAATTTCAACAAAAGTTCGTCTGACTTCACGGAGTTAACCGCAATTTTAAAGTCTATAACTTCTTCAAATTCATTTTCGGACCTTGAAGTGGTTAGGGTGGAATAGAAAACAACTAATTCATCTAAGCTGTTTGTCAATACTACTGCTGCGGTGAGATCCAAACCAAGAGAATTATTAAACATTTGGTAAGCGAGATCTTTTAACCGCTTCGAATAGCGCTGGTTGCTCTTTAACCCCGATAGCGTCAGTTGCAGTTGTTGTAGACTTTCTTCTTCAATAAGACCGCTCTCATACACTTTTGAAACCTCCCAAACGTTTTTCTCTAATAGTGCAATATTTGAATTTACAATTTCCAAATTTTCTTCAACTAACAATACATTACCATATGAGTAGGCTACAATTTTACCAATTTCATTTATTGTTTTTTCTTTGGAATTTTTAGAGATTTCAAGAAATACTTTTGCGGCTTGAAGTGCTACTAAATATGAGCCGTCAAATAGTTTTTGTTTGACTGTCACGGCGCTATTCATTGTTTGCTTTGTACCAAACAAAACTTCTGCAAATTGTCCAGGTGCTCCGCCAAAAAACTCAGCAGGAATAAGCGAAACTTGTTGTTCAAGCCAGTTGTTATAGCCAATGTTCGCATTGATCTGCGGTAGCCCTGTGGCAGTTGTTTCTCGTTTTGTTTGTACAGCAATTTTCACATCACGTTCCGCATTTTGGATGGCCCTGTTGTTCTTAATTGCAAAGCCTATAGCCTCTTGTAAAGTAAAGCTATATTTGTTTTCTTGAGCATTCAGCGAAGCGGCAAAAAGCCAGAAAATAATAAATTTATGTAACATTGTTAGGTAGGTTTGGGTTTAGGTAGTTATTTAATAAGTTGAGGCCTTTGCTTGTGACGATAGCACGTAAATGATACTCTAGATAGCTTTCAAAAATATAGTGTTTATCAAAAAGAGCGTCTGGGAAAACATTAATATCACGAATACCGTTCATGCCACTAAAATACATTCTAGAAATAAACTCTAGATTAATCTCAGATCTAAATAAACCAGTTTCAACCCCCTTTTTGAGGCTATCTATTACGCAGGAATTCATTTTTTGAAATTGCTTAATATTTAGCAAATCATTAATTTTAGGGTAGTATTTCTTTAGCTGAAATTTCGGAGATACTTTTTCATTTTTCAAGTAGTTCATTACAAACATCTTTATTTGATAAAGCTCTTCGATTGGATTTGTTGAGGTTTCTTTTATGCTATCAATCCCTAGGTGTATCTGATCCAAAGCTTCAAAAGTTACAACTTCCACAAGCTCTGTTTTGTTGGCAAAGTGAGCATAAATCGTTTTTTTAGAAATTCCCATCGCATTGGCAATGTCATCCATTGTAATGCTCTTAAACCCAAGGGTTAAAAACAATTCCTCCGCTTTTTTTATAATTTTCTCTTTCATAACAGTGTGCAAACATACGGCAGGAAACTTTAAAAACAGTTAAAGTTTCGTAAGTTTTGTAGTTTTTTAACATTTAATGTTTTCGCTTTTGTAAAATAGTTGTTAGAATTCTCTTATTTTTGTTTACATGGAAGCGATCGCAGATTACCAAAATCAATTTTCAGAATTTCTTAATACATACAACGTTGAAAGAGAGCCTAAGAATCTCTATCAGCCTATTAAGTATATTCTCAATCTTGGAGGTAAGCGCTTACGACCTGTTTTGACACTTATGACCACTGCGTGTTTTGATGGAGATGTTGACCGTTCAATGGACGCTGCTTTAGCTGTTGAGGTTTTTCATAATTTTTCTTTAATTCACGATGATATTATGGATGCTGCACCTTTACGTCGAGGCCAAGAAACTGTGCATGAAAAATGGGATTTAAACACAGGTATTTTATCAGGAGACGCTATGCTTATTAGGGCGTATCAGCTTTTTGAAAATTATCCACCGGAAACATTTAGAGAGTTAGCGAAGTTATTTAGCAAAACAGCCTTAGAGGTATGTGAGGGCCAGCAATACGATATTGATTTTGAAACGCGCCTGCAAGTTTCTATACCTGAGTATTTAAAAATGATTGAATGCAAAACAGCTGTATTGGTTGGTGCAGCGATGCAAATGGGTGCAATTGTTGCTAATGCTCCTATTGAAGACCAGGTTCGTTGCTATGATTTTGGAAAAAACCTTGGAATAGCATTTCAGCTGCAAGATGATTATTTAGATGCTTTTGGAAATCCTGAAATTTTTGGTAAACAAGTAGGGGGGGACATATTAGAAAACAAAAAAACTTACTTATTTTTAAAAGCGATTGAAAACGGATCCCCTGAAGTAAGAACTGAATTAACTCAGTTATTTCAAAATAATGCTTTAAAACCAGAAAATAAAGTTTCTAAAACATTAGAGCTATTTGTGCGCTCTGAAGCAAATATTGCAACCAAAGCTGCTATTTCTTTTTATACCAAAGCGGCATTTGATGTTTTAGAAACTATTAATATCTCAGGCCCTAACAAGCAAATCCTCAAAGACTTTGGGACCGAACTCATGACGAGGGACGTATAATTTCTAAGAATATATAATTACACCAAAAATTATTCATATTTATCTTATTTTCACTTAGCTGTTTTGCGAAAAATCGTATTTTTGTATATATTTTTTTACTAAAAAAAATAGAATTATTAATCCATGGATAAGTATTCTTTTCTAAACGCTGCTCACACTGCTCACTTTGCAGACATGTACGAACAATATCAGCAAGACCCTGATAGTATAGAACCAAGCTGGAAAGCTTTTTTTCAAGGCTATGACTTTGGAAGTGAAAGCTATGGATCTACAGGAGAAATAGTCGAAGGCGTAAGTACTCAAATCCCCGAGCAAGTACAGAAAGAATTTCAAGTTATAAAATTAATTGATGGGTATCGAACACGTGGGCACTTGTTTACTAAAACGAATCCTGTAAGGGATCGCAGAAAATACCAGCCCTCACTTGAGCTTGAGAATTTCGGATTGTCGTCAGTTGATTTAGACACTATTTTTAATGCTGGAGAAGTTATTGGAATAGGACCTCAAAGTCTACGAGTTATTATTGAGCATCTAGAGGCTATTTATTGTGATGCTATTGGAGTTGAATACATGTATATCCGAAAACCCCTTGAGCGTCAATGGATACAAGACAAGCTTAATAAAAATGATAATCACGGGAGCTTTAGCTCAGACGAAAAGAAACATATTCTTAAAAAGCTTAACGACGCCGTGTCATTTGAAACTTTTTTACACACTAAATATGTTGGTCAAAAACGCTTTTCTTTAGAAGGGAATGAATCCTTAATTCCAGCGGTTGATGCGCTTATTGAAAAAGCAGCATCTTATGGAGTAAAAGAGTTTGTAATGGGAATGGCTCACCGAGGGCGCCTGAGTACATTAACCAATATATTTGGTAAATCTGCAAGTGATATTTTTAGTGAATTTGACGGAAAAGACTACGAGGAAGAAGTCTTCGATGGCGATGTAAAATACCACCTTGGCTGGACGAGTGACCGATTGACAGATAACGGAAATCGAATTAATTTAAGTATTGCTCCAAACCCATCACATTTAGAGACTGTAGGGGCTGTAGTAGAGGGAATTACACGTGCCAAGCAAGATGCTATCGAACCAGAAAATGCAAGTAAAGTTTTACCAATAGTTGTTCATGGTGACGCCGCAATTGCTGGGCAAGGACTTGTTTATGAAGTAGTTCAAATGGCTCAATTGGATGGTTATAAGACCAACGGAACTATTCATATTGTCGTAAATAATCAAATTGGATTTACTACAAATTATTTAGATGCGCGCTCTTCAACCTATTGTACAGACGTAGCTAAAGTGACGCTTTCACCCGTGCTCCACGTTAATGCCGATGACGCCGAGTCTGTTGTTCATGCTATTATATTTGCATTGGATTTTAGAATGCAGTTTAAGCGAGATGTATTTATAGATTTATTAGGCTACAGAAAGTACGGCCATAATGAGGGTGATGAGCCACGATTTACACAGCCAAAGCTATACAAAGCTATAGCAAGCCATAGTAATCCTCGTGATATTTACGCCCAAAAATTAATAGATGAAGGAGTAATAGATTCTAATTACGTTTCTAAACTTGAGAAGGACTATAAAGCGTCCTTAGAAACAGAACTAGTTACATCTAGAAAAGATGACAAAACAGTTATTACGCCGTTTATGCAAAAGGCTTGGGAAGGCTATCCAAGAGCCAAGGTAAACAAGATGAGGTTGACAGTTGACACACGTTATTCTAAAGAAAAATTAGCGAATATTAGCAGAATCATATCTACGCTTCCTGAAGATAAAAAATTTATCCGCAAGATTTCTCGTTTGATACAGGCTCGTAGGCAAATGTTTGAAACAGATAAACTTGATTGGTCGATGGCAGAACATTTAGCATTTGGCTCTCTTTTAGAAGAAGGGTTCAATGTTCGTATCTCTGGACAAGATGTCGAGCGAGGTACGTTTTCTCACCGTCATGCAGTTGTTAAAGTTGAAGACAGTGAAGAAGAAGTAATTCTCCTTAATAATATAAGTTCAGACCAAGGCGAATTTAACATTTATAACTCGTTGTTGTCTGAATACGGCGTTGTAGGATTTGATTATGGCTATGCTATGGCTAGTCCTAATACACTAACGATATGGGAAGCTCAGTTTGGGGATTTCAGTAATGGAGCCCAAATCATGATTGATCAGTATATCTCATGTGGTGAGGATAAGTGGAAAACACCAAATGGAATTGTCATGTTGTTGCCTCACGGATATGAAGGGCAAGGAGCAGAGCATTCTTCAGGTCGAATGGAAAGGTATCTGCAACTTTGTGGAAAAGACAATATGTTTATAGCAGATTGTACCACACCAGCTAATATGTTTCATTTATTGCGACGTCAATTAAAAGCAGGTTATAGAAAACCATTAATTGTATTTACCCCTAAAAGTTTATTGCGCCATCCAAAAGTAGTATCATCAGTTGACGAATTTGCAAATGGAAGCTTTCAAATGCTAATTGATGATGCAGCGGCCAAAGTAAGTGCAGTTAAAACATTAGTATTTGTTACAGGTAAATTTTATTATGATTTATTAGAAGCAAAAGATAAATTAGAAAGAAAGGATATTGCTCTTGTTCGTGTAGAACAACTATTTCCATTACCTGAAAGTGAGATTGAGGCAGTCATAACCAAATATAAAAATGCAGAAGATATTGTTTGGGCACAGGAAGAGCCTAGAAACATGGGTGCTTATGCTCACATGTTAATGCATTTAGATGCTGTGAGAAATTGGAGAGTCGCTTCAAGAAGAAGTTATAGCGCACCTGCCGCTGGAAGTGCTACGCGTTTTAAAAAGAGACACCAAGAAGTTATAAACTTTGTTTTTGATAAAACAAAAGACAATCAAAGAAAAAAACTAAAATAAACACACAATGATTTTAGAAATGAAAGTGCCTTCACCAGGAGAGTCTATTACAGAAGTCGAGATTGCAGAATGGTTAGTTCAAGATGGAGACTATGTAGAAAAAGACCAAGCTATTGCAGAAGTAGATAGTGATAAAGCAACGTTAGAGTTGCCAGCTGAGGCCAGTGGAACCGTGACTTTTAAAGCAGAAGTTGGAGATGCTGTAGAAGTTGGAGCAGTTGTTTGTCTTATTGATACAAGTGCTTCAAAACCTCAAGAAGGAGAGTCTGCTAAAGCAGCAGCAACAAAAACAGAAGTTTCCGCAACTCCAAAAGTTGAGACGCCAACAAACACGACATATGCCACTGGATCCGCAAGTCCTGCAGCTAAAAAAATACTATCCGAAAAAGGGATTGAAGCGACCACCATTTCAGGCACTGGTAAAGATGGTCGAATTACTAAAGAAGACGCTGTAAAAGCGGTGCCAGCAATGGGACAGCAGATTAATATTGAAGGTCGTGGTGTGTCACGATCTAAACTTTCTATGTTACGCCGAAAAGTTGCTGAACGTTTGGTAACAGCCAAAAATGAAACAGCCATGTTAACGACATTCAACGAAGTTGACATGTCTCCAATATTCACATTAAGAAAACAATATAAAGAAACGTTCAAAGAAAAACACGGCGTTGGTCTTGGGTTCATGAGTTTCTTTACGCTAGCCGTTGTTCGTGCCTTAGAATTATTTCCAGCCGTTAACTCGATGATTGATGGAAAAGAAATGATTAGTTATGACTTCTGTGACATTAGTATTGCTGTATCAGGACCAAAAGGTTTAATGGTTCCTGTGATTAGAAATGCAGAAGACTTATCATTTAGAGGCGTAGAATCGGAAGTAAAGCGCTTGGCAATTCTTGCGCGTGATGGTCAAATTACAGTGGACGAAATGACCGGAGGTACGTTTACAATTACCAATGGAGGTGTATTTGGAAGTATGCTTTCAACACCTATTATTAATCCTCCTCAAAGCGCAATTCTAGGAATGCACAACATAATTGAGCGTCCAGTTGCTATTAATGGCGAGGTTGTTATTCGTCCCATTATGTATGTCGCATTATCCTATGATCACAGGATAATTGACGGTAAAGAGTCTGTAGGGTTTTTAGTAGCAGTTAAAGAAGCCCTTGAAAATCCAGAAGAATTTTTAATGGATAATGATGTGAAAAAGGCATTAGAAATGTAGTTTAATGAGCTTCTAGCCAATTAGACCCCATATCCATTTCAATGTCTAAAGGAACGCTTAGTGTGTAAGCATTTTCCATTTCTTCTTTGATCAACACTTTCATTGTTTCTAGCTCAGGCTTGTAAACGTCAAAGACTAATTCATCATGAACTTGTAATAGCATTTTTGTTTTAAACCCCCCCTGCTGTAGTTTATTGTAGATATTAATCATTGCTATTTTTATAACATCAGCAGCACTTCCTTGAATAGGCGCGTTAACAGCATTTCTTTCTGCGGCTCCTCTCACTATTGCATTACGAGAATTAATATCTTTTAAATAGCGGCGACGGTTCGATAGCGTGGTCACATAGCCATGATCTCTAGCAAAGTCCACTTGTGAGCTCATATATTTTCGAAGTTTTGGGTAGGTTTCGTAATATGTTTCAATTAACTCTTTTGCTTCCGTCCGACTTAAATCGGTTTGATTGCTCAGCCCAAAAGCAGAAACTCCATAAATAATTCCAAAATTTACGGTTTTAGCATTTCCACGCTGTTCCCGAGTCACGTCTGATAATGACACATTAAATACCTTTGCAGCAGTTGAGGCGTGAATATCTTCCCCATTTTTAAAAGCCTCTATCATGGTTTCTTCTTGGCTCATGGCGGCAATAACACGCAATTCTATTTGCGAATAATCAGCTGCTAAAAGCGTGTACTCTTCATTTCTGGGCACAAAGGCTTTTCGTACCTGACGCCCTCTTTCAGTTCGAATAGGAATGTTTTGTAAGTTGGGGTTATTGCTACTCAAACGACCAGTAGAGGCAACAGTTTGGAGATACTCTGTATGAATATGCCCTGTGCTCTCTAAAACCTGCTCTGGAAGCGCATCTACATAGGTGCTTTTAAGCTTGGCAAGTCCTCTATATTCTAATATATGCTGAATTATTGTGTGTTCTTTTGCTAAGTAGGATAACACATCTTCAGCCGTACTGTACTGGCCCGTTTTGGTTTTTTTAGGTTTATCGACTAGCTTTAATTTTTCAAATAAAATCACTCCTAATTGCTTAGGCGACGCAATATTAAACGTTTCCCCCGCAGCTTCATATATTTTAGTTTCAAGAGATGCAATATCACTATTAAGGTCTGTAGACAGTGATTTTAAAAATGAAGTATCTAATTTGATGCCTTCTAATTCCATAGAAGCCAATACTTTCACTAACGGAATTTCAATATCATTAAATAACTTTAATGTTTCTGCATCGGTCAATTCTTTTTTGAAATGACTAGCCAATTGAAAAGTAATATCCGCATCTTCAACAGCGTATTCTGTAAGTTTTTCAAGTGAAACATCTCGCATTGAAAGCTGGTTCTTCCCTTTTTTCCCAATTAACTCGATGATAGAAATAGGGGAGTAGTTCAAGTAAGTTTCTGCCAATACTTCCATGTTATGACGCATATCTGCATTGATTAGATAATGCGCAATCATAGTGTCAAATAAAGGGCCTTTAACCTCTAATTTATATTTGTGTAATACTTTCAGGTCGTATTTTAAATTCTGTCCAATTTTTTCAATAGCAGAGGACTCAAAAAAGGGTCGAAATAATTCAACTAATACTTGTGCCTCATCAAAAGGCTCTGGAAAAGGAACATAAAACCCTTTGTGTGCTTCCCACGAAAAGGCAATACCCACGAGTTCTGCATTAAGCGGATTTAGGCCTGTTGTTTCAGTATCAAAACAAACAGACGGTTGCCGCATTAGCTGTTTTATAAATAGTTTTAATCCCAAGTCTCCAGTTACATTTTGATAAAAGTGAGATGTAGAAGCAGCCGTTTCTCTTCCGTAGTTTTGAGGCGCCATAGGGGCTTCGGGTTCGTCGCCGCCAAATAAAGAAAACTGTCCAGCCCCTGCTTGTGGGGTTGCCGCGACCACAGTCTTTTTAGAGGTTGAAGTAGGCGAATCAAACTCGAGCGTTACTTCTTCTGTACTTTTGACTGCAAATGTTTTATTGAAATTATCAATTAAACGTCTGAACTCTAAGTCTTGAAAAATCGCCTCAACTTTTTCAGAATCCGGAGCTCCTAGTTCACAATTTTTTGCATCAAATTCCACAGGAACGTCCAGTAATATGGTGGCTAATTTTTTGGATAAAAGTCCAAGCTCGGCATTGGCTTCTATTTTTTCTTTCATTTTACCTTTGAGCTCATGCGTATTTGCCAAAAGGTTTTCCATACTCCCATACTGAGCAAGTAATTTTTTTGCAGTTTTATCACCCACACCTGGAAGCCCTGGAATATTATCAGAAGCATCGCCTTTCATTCCCAGGAAATCAATCACTTGTAAAGGGTCTTCAATTTCAAATTTTGCCTTTATTTCTTCCACTCCCCAAGTTTCATACCCCCCGCCAAACATGGGACGGTACATGAAAATATTTTCACTTACCAATTGTGCGAAATCTTTATCGGGTGTGACCATAAAGGTTTTGAAGCCTTCTTTTTCCGCTTTTTTTGCTAGAGTTCCAATAATATCGTCGGCCTCAAAGCCTTCCTTGACAATTGCAGGAATATTCATTGCCTCTAGAATTTTATGTATGTAGGGCACAGCAAGCTTTATACCCTCTGGAGTTGCATCCCTATTAGCTTTGTATTCTTTAAATATTTCAACACGATCTTTACTACCACCCTTGTCAAAACATACAGCTAAGTGGTCGGGTCTCTCTCTTTTTATGACATCTAGCAATGAGTTGGTAAACCCAAGTATTGCCGAGGTATCAAGCCCTTTAGAATTAATTCTAGGATTTTTTATAAACGCATAGTAGCCTCTAAAAATTAATGCATAAGCATCGAGCAGAAATAAGCGTTTTTGTTCAGCCATTATTGAAAGGGTTAAATATCTTTATTAAATCATGAGTTATTGCATAATTTTTGTTCAGCGACTTAGCTAAATAAAACTAAAGTTGAAATGAAAAAGAAAGATCTGATCTTTTTCATTTCAACTATTTAATTGGTATTTTCTTTTGGAAACTACTAATTTAAAAAGTTTATGCCTCATCTTTTTTGTCAAAAGTAATGCCTTGTCTTTGTAAGACGCTCTTTGTTTTGTAAGCATAAAACAATAGATATATAAAACATGCAACTGCAATCCAATAAGACGACTGTATGCTAAAGATATCAGCTAACTTTCCTTGAAGCGGTGGAATAATAGCACCTCCTAATATCATCATGATCAAAAATGCAGACCCTTGTGATGTGTATTTTCCTAGTCCAGAAATACTTAATGTAAAAATACAAGGCCACATGATAGAGCAAAATAGACCACCAGAAAGCAACGCATATAAAGCCAATTGACCTGATGCAAAAATACCAATGACTACTCCAATAACCCCTAAAGTACTAAATATTTTTAATGTTGTAATAGGGTTGTCTTTTGCGAGGAAAAACCCACCAATTTGTATGGCAACACAAACACCAAATAATAAGATTTCTGTAGAAGAATATTTTCCAAAATTAACCAAAAGAATTACACCAAAAGCCACATAAGGCACGATTATAAGCAGCCATTTTTTAAGCCCTTTACTAGGGTTAAATACAGTAATAGCTCCGACCCAACGCCCGATCATCATACCTCCCCAGTAAAGAGAGATAAACGGCGCAATTTCTGCGTCATTCATAACCTTTAGCCCTAACGGGTTTAGGTTGTTAACCTTGTCTGCAACAAACTTTAATAGTTCACCAAGATTACTTTGTATAGTAACTTCTACCCCGACATAAGTAAATATAGCTAGCATCCCTAAAACGAGCTGTGGGTATTTCATAGCGCCCCATCCTTCAGGAGATTTTGTTGCTCGGGTATTGGCAAAAAATACACTTAAAATCACCGCAAACAAAGCGATTAAAAGTAAATAAAGGCGTTTATTTTCAATGGCTTCAGTAGCTACTGCTCCGTCTGCATATGTATTGAAAATCAATCCAAAACAAACAATGATAACAACAGTTAAAGCAATTAATATATTTTTAGCCTTATTAGCCGGTTCAAATACTTCCTCTGTTTTTGTGTTGGGTAATTTTTTAGAAAAATGAAATAAAGCGGCAGCAGCTAAAAACAAAGCGCCTACCCCTATGTAAAGGAATTGAATCGTTGTTAGTTTTATTTCGTTATTTAAAATCATTTGATTCAGATCATCTCCTGAAAGCGGAGTAGATCCGAAAATAATTAAGGCAATAACAGTGGGTCCGATGGTCGCCCCAAATGAATTAACTCCGCCAGCAAGGTTCAATCTTTGGGACCCTGTTTCTGGTTCGCCCAACGCAATCGCAAATGGATTAGCTGCTGTTTGTTGAAGTGAAAATCCAAGACCTACAATAAACAAGGCTAATAGTACCAAGTAAAACACAGAGCTGTCTCCTTGTTGTGCGCCATCAATTAAAGGGTACATTAATAAGGCGCCAAGAGCTGATATCAATAAGCCATAAACAATACCGTTTTTATAACCCCAGCTGTTAAGAATATCTTTTTTT
>Ga0209502_10000993_pt1 | contig 27803 bp, 32 predicted proteins | sample ArcticOcean_MG_C_10_FD_187442 | JGI IMG/M metagenome (GOLD analysis project Ga0209502, IMG submission 187442) | Marine microbial communities from western Arctic Ocean - ArcticOcean_MG_CB11_90 (SPAdes) (version 2) | ecosystem: Environmental > Aquatic > Marine > Oceanic | place: Arctic Ocean... | reverse complement strand
CTAGTTACAAAAGCACCAAGTATAATAAGTATCCATGATAGGTGAAGCATTAAAACTGGCCATTTATTAAACTTTAAAAGATTGTATCTTTTAATATTAAATAAAAAATTTAATACAAATACACCTAAAATAAGTTCGAACCATGTAGCATTATAAATTAAAATTTTCGCAGTTACTGTACCATAGTCATTTTCTATGAATGTCCCTATTGCCATGGCTAAAGCAAAAACAATAAATAAAATAGCAGTAAGTCGAGTTGAAACTAGAAAGGAAATTAATTTTTCACCCATTTATTAGTAAAATTACAGTCTTGATTGTCTTTGTTTATATTAATGTATGTATCCTCAATTTTTTCTATCATCCAACTTTGAATTCTTTTAAGTTGTTTTTCTTTTAAGGCTAATTCTTTGATTTTAATAAAATCCTTTGAATAATCCGCAATATGCTCATCAAACCTATTGCTAACTTTTATTATTTTATATTTTTTCAACCCTCTCTGATCTTCATCCAATAAAGGCATTGATATTTCATTATCTTTTATTCTTTGAGCTTGACTATAAAGTACTGGATCCATTTTTGTTAATTCAAAACGTGTGTCTCCAGTTGTTGGATTGATTAGAACCCCTCCGTTACTTTTTGTTTCAACTTCATCTGAAAGTTCTTTTGCTGCATCTGAAAAAGATAATTCGCCATCAATAATTCTTTTTCTAATTAAGTCAATTGTTCTTTTCGCATCAACTATAGCTTCATTTGTAATCTCTGGAATTAAAAGAATATGTCTAGCATCTACTTCTTGTCCTCTAATTTTTTCAACTTTTGCAATATGCCAACCGCTTTCGGTTTCAAAAGGATCTGAAACCTCACCTTCTCTTAGTCTATATACTGCATCTCTAAATTCTTTATGCATTGTAGGTCTATTTCTATTCAAAGTATACATGCCACCAGTTGATCTAGATCCTGGATCCTGAGAATATAAAATTGCCTTTGTAGCAAATGAAGAACCATTAACAACTATATCATTCTTAATAGTTTCTAACCTTCTTATTACTTTTTTTTCTTCTTCTTCAGAAACCTCTGGATTTATCACTATTTGAGCTAACTCTAATTCTGCTCCAAAAACTGGCCTCTCATATTTTGGTATAGAATAAAAGAATTGACGAACTTCATCTGGTGTGATTTCAATTTCCTCAACAATTTTGTTTTGCATTAACTCTGAAAGCTGTCTAACTTTATTTATTTCAAATAATTCAGATCTAAAAACCTGTTCATCATTTTTTTTATAAAATTCAAGCACTTTCTCCAAACTTCCAATTTGATCAACAAAATAATCTATGGTTCTATCCACATAAGAATAAATGGAATTACTATCAACTTGTAAACTATCTTGTTCTGCATGATGTGCATAGAGTTTATCTTCCATTAATTTTCCTAATAGACTACATCTTGTAATATTTTGAGTTGAAACACCTTGAGATTGAAGGTCAATAAGAGTTTTATCAACGTCTGATTCTAAAATAACGTAATCTCCAACAACTGCCGAAACTCCATCAATTTTTATTTTAGTTTTAAAATTGGTGTTTTCTATTTCCTGACTGTAGCCGTAAGTTGTGGAAAATAAAATTATTAAGAGGTAATTATAAATTGGTTTCATAAAATTCAAATTCATTTTGTTGAAGAGCATCTTCTATTAATTCTTTTTCAAATTTACTAATAAACTCTAATTTCTTTTTATTTAAAAGCACTTGTTTTAATGTTGATTTAATGAAATCAAATGGTGCTATATCATTTTTGAGTTTATAGTCTTTTATATTAATCAAATATAGTTCCAAAGAATCTTGTATTCTATAAAATAATTTATTTTTAACAATGTTTTGTTTTAATCTATCATTTATCTCAGGTAATTTATTAAAAAAAACTTCTTTGTTAATCCATAAAGAATCATTAAAATAATAAGATGAAAATTGGAGTGAAATAGAGTCTAAAAAAATCTTATCACTCTTTTTAAACCTACGAAATCGATTGATAACATCTTTCAAATTATAATTTTCACTATTTATTTTTAAATATCTAGCATTTACAATTTCCTGGTTAAGTTTAAAATTAAATTTGTTTTTATTGTAATAATCTTTTATTGAATTTTCTGAAATAAAAGTATCTATTGAGGACTTTACTATTTTTTCTTGATATGCGTAGGAAAATAATTCGTTTTTATATGACTCAATTAATTGTTTTAAACTCTCTTGCTTTTTATCTCCTAAATTTACAAGAGCTTTATTGAAAAGTATTTTTCTTTTTGCCCAATTATTAATATGATTTTTAACAAAAATGACACTATCTTCTTTAGATAAACCAGTTGGTAAAACGATTTTTAAATCAGATTTATAAAAAAAATCATCTCCTAATCTAGCTAAAACTTGATCGGGTTTTTTTTCAATAAAATCACAACCAATAAACAGTAAACTAATTAAAAATAAATATACTTTCAAAATAAAATTATCTAGAATAATTTGGTGATTCGTTTGTTATCATCACATTATGAGGATGACTTTCTTTTATACCAGCACCTGTTATTTGAACAAACTTTCCGTCATCCTTAAGTTCTTCAATATTTTTACTTCCGCAGTATCCCATACCGGATCTAATTCCACCCACAAATTGATGAATACTTTCTACCAAATCGCCTTTATAAGGAACTCTTCCTACTACACCCTCAGGGACCAACTTATTTGATTCATTTACTGAATCTTGAAAATATCTATCCTTACTTCCTTTTTGCATAGCCTCAATTGAACCCATTCCTCTGTATGACTTAAACTTTCTTCCCTCAAAAATAATCGTTTCACCTGGTGATTCTTTAGTTCCTGCTAATAAAGAGCCTAACATTACACAGTCAGCTCCCGCAGCAATTGCTTTAGTAATATCTCCAGTATATTTAATTCCACCGTCGGCAATTACTGAAACACCAGATCCTTTAATTGCTTGAGAAACCTCATAAATAGCAGACAATTGTGGATATCCAACTCCAGCAATTATTCTTGTAGTACATATTGAACCAGGTCCAATTCCGACCTTAACTCCGTCTGCTCCAGCCTTAACTAAAAACTTTGCAGCTTCAGCAGTTGCAATATTTCCAACTATAACATCAATATTAGTAAATTTTTCTTTTATTTTTTTGAGAATATTTAGCACTCCCTTTGAATGACCATGAGCTGTATCAATTACAATTGCATCAACACCAGCTTTACATAAAGCCTCACATCTTTTAAGTGATTCAGTTGAAACACCAATTGCAGCTGCAACTTTTAATCTTCCATAGGAATCTTTGTTTGATTTAGGTTTTAAAAATATTTTTTGAATATCTCTAAATGTTATTAATCCCTTTAATTTATTTTGTTTATCTACTACAGGAAGTTTTTCAATTTTATGTTTTTGTAAAATTATTTCAGCTTCATCCATAGTAACTCCTTCATTAGCTGTAATTAAATTAGATTTTGTCATTACTTCGGACAATTTTTTATTATTGTCATTCTCAAACCTTAAATCTCTGTTGGTAACAATACCAATAAGTAAATTGTCTTCTTTCACAATAGGAATTCCTCCGATGCTATATTCCTTCATACAATGCTTAGCTTCAGCAACTAGAGAATTTTCATTCAATGTTACAGGATCTAAAATCATCCCAGACTCTGATCTTTTAACTCTTTTGACTTTATCAGCTTGCTGTTCAATAGTCATACTCTTATGCAAAACTCCTAAACCACCTTCTTGAGCCATGGCTATAGCCATTTTACTCTCTGTAACTGTGTCCATGGCAGCAGAAACGATTGGAATATTTAAATTAATATTTCTAGAGAATTTAGTTTTTAAATCAACTTGATTTGGGAGACATTCAGAATATGAAGGTACCAATAACACATCGTCATAAGTTAGACCTGTTCCAATAAATTTTTGTTGTGAGATTTTCATAGCAATTAACTTATTAATTAATTGCATGCAAATATACTAAATTTTAACCTTAGATAAATTAAGAACTTTTAAAATTAAACTAATCTAAAAATTAGTAAGAGAACTGTGTAGAATTACTACAAAATAATATATATAAAACAAAGCTCCAATTTATTTATTACTACACAGTTCAATGTACTAATTCATTATTTAGATTGATTATAAATAAAGAACAAACATAATTGATAAATACTTACAAAACAAGCTTATTTATAATTATTCTAAATAAATTGTTAAAATATTTATTTGTGAGATTCAAATAAACTTTTCGCATGATTATAACAAGACTCAAAATTAAGTGAATTGATATTTGTTTTTTGATTAACAGAGTTAAAATAAGAAATCAATTTTTCTGTAGGTAAATTTCCTGTTAACTCATCTTTAGCCATGGGACAGCCTCCAAAACCTTGTATTGCACCATCAAATCTTCTACACCCAGCATTATAAGCTGAATCAATTTTTTTAAACCATTCATCTGGCTTAGTATGGAAATGGGCTCCAAATTCAATTTGATTATACTTTGGGATTATATTAGAAAATATATTAAAAATATCATTTGAATCAGCAGAGCCAATGGTATCGGAAAGCGATATTATTTGAATTTTTAAATGACTAAGTTTTTCAATCCACATTTCAACAATTTCATAATTCCAAGGTTCTCCGTACGGATTTCCAAAACCCATAGATAAATAAACAACTAATTGTTTATTATATTTTTCTGCAATTGACTTAATTCTTTTTAACTCTTCAAAAGATTCATCAATACTTTTATTAGTATTTCTCATTTGAAAAATTTCTGAGATTGAGAAAGGAAATCCTAGAAAACTTAATGATGAATAACTACAAGCCTCAATCGCTCCTCTTTCATTAGCAACAATAGCCAATAATTTAGATTTTGTATCTGATAAATCTAAATTATCAATTATAAAAGCTGAATCACTCATTTGAGGAATTGCTCTTTTTGAAACAAAACTGCCAAAATCAACAACATCAAAACCTACTGATAAAACTGATTGTAAATAATCTAATTTAATTTTAGATGGAATCCATTGCTTTATTCCTTGCATTGCATCTCTAGAACATTCAACTATTTTAATTGAAGACATAGTATAAAATTAGTTTTTATTAACTAACTATCCAGTATACAATAAAGATATATACACCTATCTCCAATAAATATATATTATTGCTAATTAAACTGTAGCCTCTTGAAAGTGAGTTGAGTTTTGAAGAAAAAAGAGAAACCAACATAAAAACTAAAGTAGCTTGTATCCAAAAAATACCACCAAGTATCAAAAACTGAATTTCATTACTAAGATTTGAATGAAATAAAAAACTTGGAAAAAAAGCTATAAAAAACAAACTAACCTTAGGGTTTAACAAGTTCATTACAAAGCCTTTAAAAAAATCATTACTTGATTTATTTTCAGTATTTAATTCCTTTTTTTTATTCCTGTTAATAAATGTTAAAGTAATTAAATAAGAAAAGTACAATACTCCTAATAATTTTATAAAATTAAAAATATATTCATTTTGAGAAATTATTAATGACAAACCTATTGTAACAAAAAAAGTATGAACTAATAAACCAGATGTTAAACCAAGAGAGGTCATTACAGCCGATTTCAATCCTTTTGATATACTTTGTGAAATAACATATATAATATCAGGACCAGGTGATAGTGTCAACAATAACGATGTTAAAAAGAAAGTCATTAAAATATCAATATCCATAAATAATTTATTGATTTTAAGATTGTAATTTAAGGTTTATAAATTATTTTTGCTCAAAATTTATTAAAATGTCATATATCCAAAATTTAGAGAAAAATTTATCAAGCACAAGGAAATCTCTTGTAAATCATAACCTGTATTCTAAACTTGATTCAAAACAAAAGCTTGTTGAGTTTATGGAAAATCATGTTTTTGCTGTTTGGGATTTTATGTCATTGATAAAAGCTCTACAGAAAAACCTAACATGCGTAGATATTCCCTGGGTTCCAAACAAAAATCGACTTGCTGGAAGACTAGTAAATGAAATAGTTTTAGCAGAAGAAAGTGATGTAGATTTAAAAGGAAATCCAAAAAGTCATTTTGAACTTTACCTGGAATCCATGATTCAAATAGGCGCAAATACTAAAATTATAGAAGATTTTATTTCTGAAATTAAAAATTCAAAATCTTATACTAAATCTGTTGAAAAAATAAATATCAATCCGATTGTTAAAGAATTTATGGATTTCACATTTAATATTATTGATACTAATAAAAATCACGTAATTGCAAGTGTTTTCACATTTGGAAGAGAAGATTTAATTCCTGATATGTTTATTGAAATTGTAAAAAAACTCTCTTTTAATGATGAAATAAAATCAGATAATTTAATTTATTATTTAGAAAGACATATTGAAATTGACGCAGACGAACATGGTCCAATGGCACTTAAAATGATTGAAGAGTTATGTGGAGGTGATAAGGAAAAATGGAAAGAAGCTGAAATTGCATCAAAAAAAGCTCTTGAAATGAGAATTAAACTTTGGAATTACATTGAAAATAAAATTAGCTAAAGTCTATCCTTTAACCGATCTTTTCCTCTAATTAGTTCTGAATTATGATGTTCAATTAGATTAAGAATTTCCTGAATTTTTTCAGGATTATCTTTAGCAATATTAAACTTTTCAGAGGGATCGTTATTTAAATTAAATAATAAAGGGGGATCATGTGTTTTTGGTTCTTTAAACCAATCTGAAGTTTTTAAATGTAATTTAAAATTTCCTAGCCTTGCCGCAAACAACTCATCGCCCTTATAAAAAAACATATCTTTTCTTGGACTTTCCTTACTTTCAAATAAAGTTTTAGATAAGTCAAGACCATCTACGAGCATATTTTTTTCTTGTTCAATTCCTGAAATACTAAGAAAAGTAGAATAAATGTCAAGTGTTGAGCCTATATCATCAATAACACCTGGTTTAATATTAGAACCCCAAAAAATAGCTGGTACCCTCATTCCTCCTTCCCAAGTTGTTCCTTTTCCATTTCTTAATAGACCAGCTGATCCAGAATGATTTTTATACACCAGCCAAGGACCGTTATCAGACGTAAAGACAACCATAGTGTTTTTATCAAGATTAAGCTTCTTTAATTCCTCAGTTATTAAACCTACACCGTGGTCAATTTCTTCGATAACATCACCATACAATCCTCTTTTACTTTTTCCTAAAAAATCTTTTGAAGCATAAAGTGGAATATGTGGAAGATTGTGAGATAAAAAAATAAAAAATCTATCGTCTTTATACTCATTAATTAGTTCAATAGTTTTTTTAGTGTATCTATCAGTAATTGTAGTTTGATCTACGGGACGCTCAATTATATCAAAATTCTCAATCAATGGCACATTATAACTTTTAGAATCAAGTTCATTTCTTTCATACTCTGACCAATAATTATTATTGTTAATCTTATCCATATCATTAGAATATGGAATACCATAATAATAATCAAAACCATGATTTAAAGGCAAATATTTCTTTTTATGACCAAGATGCCACTTGCCCACAATAGCTGTCTTATATTTATTTTCTTTTAGTTTCTCAGCTATCGTAAATTCACTTGATGGAAGACCATTCAAAGAGTTAGGAAAGAGAACTCCAGTCATACCACTTCTAACTGGAAGCCTTCCTGTAAGAAGAGCAGCTCTACTAGGCGTACAAACTGATGCAGCAGAATAAAACTGAGTCCATTTTTGACCTTCATAGGCCATTTTATCTAGATTAGGTGTTGAAATAGTTGGATTTCCGAAAACTCCTAAATCACCATAACCCATGTCATCTACAAAAACAATTATAAAATTTAGCTTTTGATTTTTCTGAATTCCAAAAGAAAATAAACTAAATAAAAAAAAAGCAAAAAAACATGTAAAACGGTTAAACATCATAACTCTTAAATTTATTCTAATTTAGATAATAATAATATAATAATAACTTATTTTTTTTACCTTGGCAATTCCTAAAATTTATAAATTATGAATAAAACATTTTTATCATTAGTTATTATATCTATAATTACTATCAACTTTTCATTTGCTTTTCAAACGTCAAAAGCTAAAAGATTTGCTAAAACAATTACTGAGAAAGAATTAAGCGAACATTTATACACTTATGCTTCAGATGAATTTGAAGGAAGAGATACTGGTGCTCCAGGACAAAAAAAAGCTGTAGAATATATTAGAAATTATTACAAATCAATTGGAATTGAACCAGGAGATTTGGAAGGAGACTATTTTCAAGAAATGACTCTGACAATGAGGGGAAGAAGAGGTCAAAAACCTAAAACTGTAGAAACTGAAAACGTAATAGCTATAATAAAAGGATCTGAAAAACCAGATGAATATGTAATTATAACAGCACATTTAGATCATGTCGGTATTACTGATGGTGAAATCTATAATGGTGCAGACGATGATGGTTCTGGAACTGTTGCTTTATTAGAAATTGCTGAAGCTTTCAAAAAAGCAGCAGATAAAGGGAAGGGACCAAAAAGATCAGTTGTTTTTTTACACGTTACTGGTGAAGAGAAAGGATTATTAGGATCTGCTTATTATACAGATAATCCTGTGTATCCATTAGCAAATACAGTAGTGAATTTAAATGTAGATATGATTGGAAGAATTGATCCAACAAGAAGAGAAAAAAATAGAGATTATATTTATTTAATTGGATCTGATCACGACAGCGTTGATCTTCATAATTTATCAGAACAAACTAATACAGAATCAGTGAATATGACACTTGATTACAGGTTCAATGATAAAAATGATCCTAATAGATTCTATTACAGAAGTGATCATTATAATTTTGCAAAAAACGGGATTCCGATTATATTTTATTTTACTGGAACTCACGCAGATTATCACCAACCAAGCGATACACCTGACAAAATTGAATACGATTTACTAGAAATGAGATCAAGATTAATCTTCTATACTGCTTGGAACATTGCCAACAGAGATAAAAGATTAGTTGTAGATCCAAAACCAGAAAAAACATCTTTTTCTATTTCAGAAGATGATCTTAAAAAATTTCATGGTTTATATGCTTCAGATTTGATGCCACTTAAATTTGAAGTTTACACTAAAGACGGAAACTTAGCTATGAATCCTGTTGGGATGGATCAAGAATTAGTTCTTGAAGCAACATCAGAAAACACTTTCAAACAAGAAACGGCCGGAATGGAAGTTTCTTTTAGTGAAGGTGCTATGAAGTTAAAAATGCAAGGAAGAGAAATTAGTTTTAAAGCTGTTCCTCCTGCTCCAGCTGTTCCTCCTACTCCAAAAGATGTTGAAGGTAATGATACTGATGTAGAATAAAATTTGAATTATATTTATAAAAAAACGTCCTTTATGGGCGTTTTTTTTTATGAAAAAATATCATTTAAAATTCCTGCTAAAGTTGAGCCAGCTTTAAATAATTTGTGTTTTATAAAAGGAATTTTATTATTTATATAATTGTTGTCAATATTATCAATATTCTTGATTTCAGCATATAGAACTTTAACATCTTGATGTGTTTCATAAACCCAATGATCAGGGTCTAATGAAAAACTTGTCTCTTTCAAATTCATTAGTTCGTCAGTCAGTTGAAGGTAATCCATATTCAAAGATTGAATTATATGAACATCCCAAACAATATGAAAATTTGTAGGTTTTCCTAAAAACGAAAGTTTTATATCATTACCTCCCCTATCTTCAAACATGCCAGTATGTAATGGCTGATGGATATCTCCAACTAAATGAATTAAAAACTTTAAATAAAAAGCTTTGTCACTTTTATCTGATCCAGGATCTTTTAAAACTCTTATACATTTTTTTAAAGTAGTTACAATATCTCCATTTGGGTTTTTTTGAATATCAGTATATTCTTTATCTAATGGCATATTTACATAATGCCATGGACTATGTTTTTGGTATTTAGGATCTGATTTGATTTCATCAGCCCAAGTACTAGCACTTGACATAGATTCTCCATCTAACAAATCGTTTACAATGAGTTTAACACTTGGGTTAAGTTTTCTTTCAGCAATTTCTCCAACTACCTTATGACCTATACTTCCCCAAAGTGAAGAGTTATCTAAGGATGTAAAGGATGTAAAAGTTATTATTATTAAAAAACATGTATTAAAATTTTTCATTAAGATTTAAAGTTTTTTGTGTTTATAGAAATTATAACCGAAACGTATAAAAACAAAAAGGCAATTTTATTATACATTTTAGTTAAAATTTATCTGATAGATAATCTGTTCCTTCCATCACTTTTTTTTATATTTTTTTCTTACTTGACATTCTACATTTCTTACTACAATAAACAACATCATTCCAATTTTTTTCCCATTTTTTTCTCCATGAAAATGGAAAATTACAAATGGGACAAGTCTTTTGAGGAAGATTAGATTTTTTCATTAGTTAAAAACCGGATGCTCGTTTGGCCAAGGAACTCTTGAATTTGTAGTCTTATTATAAGGCATTTGCGCATCAACTGATTTCAAATATTCTGACAAAACATTAGCTAGCTCCTCAGATTTTGAATTATTTACAAAAATTAAATTCTCATTTTCAAAAATATCCTTCTCTAAATTATACAATTCCATAATTTGAGTATTATGAAAGTAAATAAATTTCCATTCGCCCTGCCTAACAGCACTGTAACTACCTATTCCAGGTCCACTAGGTCCCCACCAGTTAGGATAATGCCAGAATAGTGGTTTATCGTCTATTTCTTTGTTTTTTAAAAGAGGAACAAAACTTTGACCGTCTATTTCTTGGATTAAACTACTGTTTTCTAAATTAGCAAATTCTAAGATCGAAGGAAAGAAATCATCAATTATAACTGGGTGATTTATTTCTTTAACATTCGTTTTATGAAATGGTGAATAAACAATCATAGGAACTCTTATTCCTCCTTCATAAATAGATCCTTTACCACTTTTTAGAGGGTAATTGTGTTGGTGTCTTTTTCCATCTCTGGCAACTGCACTTAAACCTCCATTATCAGACATAAATACAACAATTGTATTTTCTAAAATATTATTCTTTTTAAGTTCATCCAACACAACACCTAAAGCATGATCCATACTTTCAACCATTGAAGCGTATTTAATCTCAGAATTTTCTAAACCTATATTTTTATATTTCTCAACAAAACGATTGTCTTCCATTAAAGGAGCATGAACACCATATAAAGAAAAGTATAAAAAAAATGGAGATTTTGAATTAATGGGTTTTTGTAATTTCTCTAAAACTTCTTCACTAAGTGCTTGAGTCAAGAAAATATCTTTTCCATGATATTTTTCAAGACCAGGAACAGCCCATATTTTATTTTTTGGATCATTGTTTCCGAAATTATCTAGACCTAAGTAACTCTGCGGAGCTCCAGCGGCATGTCCAGCTATATTAATGTCAAATCCAATGTTTAAAGGGTCTGAAGATGGATATCCAATTGCTCCTAAATGAGCTTTACCTGCATGAATTGTATAATAACCATTATCTTTTAAAACTTGAGGAAGAGGAGTAGCATAAACTGAATTATTAATTGAATCTGAAGTTGATAACCCATTATAATTCCAATCAGGAAATTCAAAAGATTTATGATTAATTTCTGCCGGTTTTTTTTTATTCGCATGAAGAGTCCAATTTGTAACTCTATGTTTAGCAGCATTCATGCCTGTCATTAAGCTAATTCTGGATGGAGAACAAACAGGAGTTGCATAAGCATTAGTAAATTTCACACCCATCTCAGCTAAGAGTTCCATGTTAGGTGTATTATATAGTTTATTATACTTCGTTTTATTATTCCAAAATGGAACAGAAGTATCTTGCCACCCTAAATCATCTACCATAAATAAAACGATGTTAGGCTTACTAATTTCATTTGAATTATTGCAAGAAATAAAAAAAAGAAGAATTAAGACATGAAATAATTTAGATAAAGACATTCATACAATATACGAAAATGAAAAAAAACACACATGTTAAGCTAACTTAACATTTTTTATATATATTTGTAAAGTTAACTTAACATATAAATAAAAATGAAACTAAAAATATTAAGAATTATGGCAATAATAACAGGATTAATTGGAACAACTTTGTTTAATAGATTTATGGAGGGAGGGGCTTTATTTATGTCTCTTGTTCTTGTCTGTTTATTACTTTCAATTTACTTTTTAGTAAAATCTCTTGTGAATATCAAAACAAATATTGAAATTTCAAAAAAAATGCTTAAACATATAAGTGATAGTGGCACACTTGGTTTAGCTTTAGGTGTCACGGGTGCCTTTATAGGACTTATAACTGCTTTTGATGTTCTTGAAGCAACTGGAGAAGCGAATCCTTCTATAATAGCTGGAGGTTTAAAGGTCGCATTATTATCTCCTCTTTTTGGACTTTTTACTTTTTCAGTTTCTAAACTTGCTATACTAATACTTCGAATAATTCAAAAATAAAATTATGGGACTATCTAAAAAAGAAATATCAATCTTAATTGAGATTATATTTTCAATAGTATTTGTTTTTATTTTCCTTCCTTATTTTTATGAAAATCAAGAGATCAACTTGATTTTAATGGATGATTTAATCGGAAAAATAATTGAAATTTTAATATTTACAGTAATTTATTTTTCTATTGCATACTCTTTATTAGAATTTATTTTTAAAAAAAAAGAATCAAAAGATGAAAGAGATGATATGATAAATTCAAAATCGTATAAATTAGGTTATTTACTCTATGAATTCTCTTTATTCATTTTTATTGGATATGTATGTTCTAAATTTAAAAATAAAGAATTATTAAACCTCACTGGAAACCAGGAATTATATAACAACTTTCAATTAACAGATGGTGGAATTGTTTTTTTTGTTCTTGTTCTGCTTGCATTTATATCAATCATAAAGTCATTGTATCAGTTTTACTTACACAGAACAGTTTAAAATGATATTAAAAAATAACCTTAAAGAAATAAGACAAAAAAATGGATTCACTCAAGAAGAATTAGGGACCAATGTAGGAGTAAGTCGTCAAACTATTATTTCAATTGAAAGATATAGATATAAACCTACTTTAGAATTAGCAATGAAAATAGCGCAGAAACTTAATATTAAAATTGAAAAACTGTTCTATTTTGATCAAGAATAAATCAAGAATTAAACATTGTGATATCTGTAAAAAAGATTTTTCTGTAATGTATAGAATTCAATATAAATCAATTAAAGAATGGATTTTTTCTTGTAAAGACTGTCTAAGTATAGTAAAAAAAGACAATCAGTTTTACAAATATGGCGGTACTTGGAAAAAATAAAATATTTCAAAGAAGAATTAACATACAGTTTTTAGATAATCTATAAGCTTATCCGCTTGCTTTTGCTCTTCATAATATTTATCAATAAAAGCTTTTAAAATATCATTTGGCAGCTCTTCAGAAGAAACATAATTGTATTGTCCTAGTAGTTCTGCTCTTGCTTTAACAATTTTCAAATAAGTTTGTCCTGGTCCTTTCCACTCATCAGATAATTTTGAAATTAAACTTTCAATTAATTGAATTCTTTTATCCCAATCTGATTTAGAATTCATTTCACTTGAGTTAGCAAATACTTCAATGTCATTCCACGCTTTACAATAAGCTATATCATTAACAATATTAATCTCTTCTTCACTTGAAGAACAAGAAATAAAACAAAAAATAGATAGAAAAAAGAAATTTTTTAACATCACTATATAAATTTAACTAAAATTAAAGTTTGATATACAATTCTTTAAAAATAAATAGTTCAATTTTTAAAATATTACAATTTAGAGTATTTGCTTTTTCTCAAATGTTTATAATATCATATATTTAAAAAATGATAATAACCAAAGAGGTTGAGTTTAATTACGATAATCAAATATTTTTTAAATTTCAGGACATTGATTTAAAAAGTAATGAAAACTTATTAATTATTGGTAACTCAGGTGTAGGAAAAACTACACTAATGCATCTTCTTGCAGGACTACTTAAATCAAACTCAGGGTCGATTAAATTATTTGACAAAGAACTTAGTCAGTTGTCATCACATCAGCTAGATAGATTTAGAAAAAATAATATCGGAATTGTATTTCAAAGACCTCATTTTGTTAACTCTCTTACAGTTAAAGAGAACTTACAGCTTGCTCAGTATATAGCAAACAAAAATGATAATAATAGAATTGAGAGTATTCTTAAAAACTTAAATATTTTTGACAAGTCAAATAAAAAAACAAACCAGTTAAGTCAAGGTGAAAAACAAAGAGCTTCTATAGCTTTGGCAATTGTAAATTCTCCTAAATTGATTTTAGCAGATGAACCTACGTCTAGTTTAGATGATACTAATTGTTCAAAGGTTATTAAACTATTAAAAAAACAAGCTACTGATTTTGGAGCTCAATTAATTGTTATAACTCATGATAGTAGATTAAAAGAACATTTTAAAAAATCCATTGAATTGTGAATATATTTAAATTAAGTATTAAAAACATTTTCAATAAACCTTTAAGTTCATCTATAAGTTTATCCTTATTAATTCTTGGTATAGGAATAATATCCCTTTTGCTACAATTAAACACTTTGATAAAAGATCAAATGGATAATAATTTGAGAGGAATTGATATGGTTGTTGGGGCAAAAGGAAGTCCGTTACAGCTAATACTTGCTTCTGTTTACCATATTGACTCACCTACTGGAAATATATCGTTAAAAGAAGCTGAAAAGGTCAGTAAAAACAGAATGGTGGGTTCGAGCATTAAACTTCTTTATGGTGATAACTATAAGGGATTTAGAATTGTGGGTACTGAAAAGAAATTCATTGATCTCTACAAGGGCACAATCAAAGAGGGTAAAAAATGGAACAACCCTTATGAAGTATTAGTTGGTTCAAAAGTATATGAAAAATTAAAAATAAATTTAGGTGATGTTTTAATTAGTTCACACGGACTAAGAGAAACCGGACAACCTCATGAAAATGGAGGCTTTACGGTTGTAGGATTACTTAAGCCTTCAAATTCTGTAATTGATCAACTTATCATAACCTCTCCAGAAAGTATTTGGGATATTCACGACACTCATGATCATGAAAATGATGATGAACACGAGCATGATGAAAAAAAAATAACAGCAATGCTGATAAAGTTTAAAAGTCCAATGAATATCATTCAATTTCCACGACAAATTAATGAAAATACAAATCTTCAAGCAGCAGTACCATCTTATGAAATTTCAAGATTATTTAAACTTTTTGGATTTGGAATTGAAACCTTAAGCTATTTAGCCTATTTAATTATAATTGTTTCTGGATTTAGTTTATTTATAAACTTATTTAATTCAATGAGAGAGAGAAAATATGAGATGGCACTAATTAGAACACTGGGTGCTTCAAGATTTCAGTTATCTACAATGATCATTTTCGAAAGCTTAGTTCTAACAATTTCAGGATTTGTATTAGGAATATTATTTAGTAGGTTTGGAGTCATGTTTGTATCTTCGTTAATGGAAGAAAGTATAAATTACAACTTAAGTTCCTTTAAAATTTTAAATGAAGAATATTGGCTATTAGGTTTATCTATTTTAATTGGTATAATATCTTCTTTAATTCCAGCTATTCAAGTATATAAAATGAACATTTCTAAAATATTAGCAGATGCGTAAACTGACTTTCATAATCGTTTTTTTTATATCAACTAGTTTGTTTTCACAGGTAGAAATTGATTGGCTTAAATTAAGAGATGTTTATTATAAATCTGAATATGCTGAAGACATGTATGGCTATGTTCAAATCCCATATTTTGGTGAAGCAGTTGAACCACTAGACAATAAAGAGGTTAAAATAACTGGATACATGCTTACTCTTTCCCCTGATGAAGGTGTTTTTGTTCTTTCTGAAAACCCTTATGCCGATTGTTTTTTCTGTGGTTTTGGAGGCCCTGAATCAGCAATAGAGCTAAGATTAAATCCAGGCTATGACGATTATTTAATGGATGAACTAGTTACTGTTACCGGAATCCTTAGATTAAAAAGAGAAGATGTAAGTAGTGGTGTTTATATAATGGATAATGCTACAGCCATTAAAACAGAAGAATAATTATAAGTAATGAAAAAGTATATCTTAACATTAATAGTTTTTTTAACTATTAACTTTGGAGGTTTGGCTATTGGTCAAGTTTGGACAGGAGATGGAGTGTCCTCAGATTGGTACACATCATTGAATCAAGCACCTTGGACTCCTCCAGGCTGGGTATTTGGACTAGCTTGGACAACGATAGCTATTACATTCTCTTTGTTAATGACTTCTTTTTATTTAAAAAACAGTGTTAAATCATTAAAATTATTTTTTCCTGCTCTTCTTTTAAATATTATGTGGAACCCTGTATTTTTTGGATTACAGTGGGTATGGACAGGTGTATTCTTATTACTTCTATTATCATATTTTATATATGCAATTATTGATTATAATCGTAAAATGCACGGTTGGAAATATGCTTGGTTAGGATTACCATATTTCATTTGGCTAATGGTAGCCACATCATTAGACATGTACATATCAATAATGAATTAATTATATCTAATTAAATACCAACAATAATGGCCATAAATTTGGTTTTACATCTAGAGACACCTCTAACCCATAAGAGTAGCTAAACCGACTATTCCTATAACAATAAATATGAGGAAGTACGTACTCGTTAATCCAGTGATTGTTTTTAAAACTGAAAACTTTTTGACTTTTAATTCTTGAATTTCAGTATTTTTTATTGTTTGGAATCCACTATTAGTTTCCAGAACAATTGAGTTTTCGTTTTTAGAAACTAATCGTCCTGTTAGCTTAGAGCTATCTAACTTTTCAATTTCAAACTTTCGTTTTTTTTCAACTACAATATCATTAAAGTCAACTGATTTGTAACTAGAACAGCTTTGGAATAAAATTGAAGTTAATAATAAAAAGATAATTTTTTTCATAAGATTAAGATACAAAAACATTCGAAATAGAATGCGTCTATTTAATCTACTTGATTATTGTGAGAACCATCACAAAATCCATCAGGATTTTGAGTGTTTCCACATCCACATTTAGGTTTATCTGACATAATTTATATTTAAAAGCGAATATAATATTAAGACACTTTAGAATGAAACTAGATTAAACAATAAGAAATACCTATGGTTTAGAGCTATCCTTAATTTTGACATATTCATTATCTTAGTGAACATAATTTAGTTTACTATAAACAACCAAATTTTTTTCCAAATTAGGTACAGCAGATGACCTGCAACAAGTCCAATAGTTAGTGCTTTTTGAGTTTTTTTTTCTCCTCCAAAAAAATTTAATTTTCTGACAATTAAATAAGACAATAATAAACTAATTAAAATCCATAATCCAAAAGCAGAGTAATCAACTAAAGTGAATCCGTTCATAAACTAAATATAAGAAATAAAATTAGCCGTTTAAATAAACTGCTTTGCGGGTGTCTTGCTGGAAACTGTAACCTATAAAAATGACAAAAGGGACTCAATTTCTTGAATCCCTTGAGGGTGGAAGACCGGACTCGAACCGGCGACCTCCTGAACCACAATCAGGCGTTCTAACCAACTGAACTACAACCACCATATAATCAGGCGCAAATTTATATTATTTTATCTAATATTTCTAATAAAACACTATTGATATTAAAAGTTAGAAGAATATTTTAAAGAAAAAGATATATTTAATATTTATTATATTAAAGATCATATAAATATCTATTTATGGATTTAAATTTTGTTTCTCTTATTGTTATGATTCTTTTCTATTTATTCGCTGGAATTAGTCATTTTAAAAATCCTAAATTTTTTCTTTTAATTACACCAAAGTGGGTCTATAAGCCTGAGTTGATAAATATTATAATTGGAATTATTGAAATAGGTTTAGGACTTGGTCTTATATTAGAAACTACAAGATCAATTTCAGCTATTGGAATAATAATATTATTAATTATGGTGTTTCCAGCAAATGTATATCACTTGCAGATTTCAATTAAAAAGAAAAAAAATATATTAGGGACAATAATACGATTACCAATTCAGGGATTACTAATCTATTGGGCTTATATCTTTATATAAGACTTTGAAGATTATTAACTCCTAATAATTTTTTAGATGTAAATCCTTCTGCATGTTCTACATTGATTAATCTACCTAAGTCAGCAGATCTGTTTATTACGTTACTAACGAAATTTTTATTACTAATAAGTGTTTCAGGCTCACTACTATTTGGGTCAAAAAACTGACTAGAATATGCTTTTATTGCATCTGTTTTAGTTTCAATATATCCTGAAATATCAACTAAAAAATCAGGATTTGAATTTTTCCATTGAATATAATGATACACATTTTTTGGACGCCATTCCTCCTGGGTTAAATCATCAACTTTAGTTACTACTTTTCTTAATCCACTTAAAAAACATGCATCACTCACAAGCTCTGCTCCTTTTGGATGATCTATATGTCTATCATCTTGAGCATTACACAAAACTATTTCTGGTCTGTATTTTCTTAAGATTTTAATTATTTCTAATTGATGAGTTTCATCATTTACAAAAAACCCGTCTCTGAAATTTAAATTTTCTCTAATTTCAACTCTCAATATTTTAGATGCATTTTGTGCTTCAATATCTCTTGTATTAGCATCACCCCTTGTTCCTAATTCTCCTCTGGTTAAATCTATAATTCCAACTTTTTTACCATTATGAATTTCTTTAGCTAATGTACCACCACATCCAAGTTCAACATCATCAGGATGAGCACCAAAAGCAAGAATATCTAATTTAATTTCTTTCATAATTTTTCAAAAGCTTGAATAAGATCATTAATAATGTCTTCTGAATCTTCAATTCCAATTGAAAACCTCAAAAGTCCATCAAAAATACCTAAATTTTCTCTTTCATTTTTTGATATTTTTGAATGAGAAGTTAATGAAGGAGAACACAATGTAGATTCTACTCCACCTAAACTCATTGCGGATTTAACTAAATTCAGTTTTCTAGTAAATAGTATTGCTGTATCCAAATCTAATAATTCAAAGGATAGCATACCTCCAAATCCTCGCATTTGTTTTTTTGACAATTCATAATCAGGATGAGATTTTAAACCAGGATAAAAAACTGCTTTAACCTTATCAACAGTTGTAAGATATTCTGCAATTTTTATAGCATTTTCATTTTGTTTATTGACCCTCAAAGATAATGTCTTAATACTTCTCTCTAAAAGCCAAACAGTGTATTCACTTAAGTTTCCTCCGTAATTAATTGATGATTCAATTATTTTATTAATAATAGCCTCACTAGAAGCTAAAGTACCTGCTAGTATATCACTATGTCCACCAAGATATTTTGTAGCACTATGAAGAACTATATCTATTCCAAAATCTGCGGGGTTTTGATTAATTGGGCTGGAAAATGTGTTGTCAATTATAGAAATTAAATTATGTTTTTTTGAAAGATTAGAAATCGCTTTCAAATCAATAACTTTTAAAAGAGGATTACTAGGAGATTCAACAAAAATTATTTTGGTGTTATTTTTAACTTCCTTTTCATATTCTTTAACAGAAAAACTATCAACAAGGCTGTAATCTATATTAAATTTTTTAAATTCTTTAATAACTAAATTTAGTGTTCCTCCGTATATAGAAGATTGAAATATAACATGGTCACCAGATCTAATAAAACTAAATAAGGAAGTGTAAATTGCAGCTATTCCAGAGCTAAACAATAAGGCTGATTCACAATTTTCAAGATCAGCAATTTTTTTTGATAAAGCTTTTTGATTTGGTGTATTAAAATATCTAGGATATTTATCATCTTCAACATCTACAAAATCATAAGCGGTAGAGGGGAAAAGTGGAGAGGTAGCACCTTTAAAACGATCATCAATTAATTCTCCTGAATGAACACATTTGGTACTTACTCCATTTTTTTTTTTCATTTAATTAAGTTTTAATCCACTGAATGACAGATGGATCATCTGGTTTAGTTCTTGGTGAAATTATTTTTTCAAGATAACCATTTTCATTAATTAAATATTTTTGAAAATTCCATTTAACTGAAGAATCTTTATAACCATTCTTGTTTTTACTAGTTAAAAACTTGTAAAGTGGGTGCATGTCAGAACCCTTTACAGAAATTTTTTCCATCATTGGAAAACTTACACCATAATTTTTAAGACAAAATGCTGCAATATCTTCATTTGAGCCTGGTTCTTGCCATAAAAAATTATTAGCAGGAAAACCAATAATAACAAAATTATCAGATTTATAATCCTTATACATTTTCTCAAGAATTTCATATTGGTACGTTAAACCACACTTTGATGCAGTATTAACTACCATGATTTTCTTACCTTTTAAACTTGACATACTAAAGGTTTCGCCATTTAAATCTGTAAGTTTAAATTGATGAATACTTTGTTTAACAGTAGATTTTTCATCTGGTTCTTGAGCGCTACAAGAGAAAGTAAATATTCCCATAAATAAAAAAATTAATTTTTTCATACCATTTATATTACACAAAACTCATGCCATAATGTTATTACTCAATTTCAGCAGAAAGCCCTGCTTGTAATAATTCGGTACACATCGGTTTCAAATCAGAGTAAGATCCAGTCTTAACACTACATTTACCTTTATAATGAACTATCAAGGAACACTGCTCTGCTTGCTCTAAAGTATGATCGCAAACGCTTATTAAAGTATTAATAACATGATCAAATGTGTTCACATCATCATTATAAAGAATGATTTCATTTTCGTTCATTAAATCAGTCTCTGAAAGTTGCTGTTCAGATATTTTTTCTTTTGTTCCCAAACTACTTTTAATTTATATAAAAAACTTAGCTATTTGCCTTAATTATTTCAATAAAATCATGTGCTTTTAAAGCAGCTCCTCCAATCAGACCACCATCAACATCCTTTTTATCAAAAATTTCAACAGCATTAGAAGGCTTAACACTGCCCCCATATAAAATAGATATATTATCGGCAACTTCAGAATTAAACTTCTCAGAAATATAGTTTCTAACAAACTCATGTATTTCTTGAGCTTGTTCTGCTGATGCTGTTTCACCCGTTCCAATAGCCCAAACAGGTTCATAAGCTAAAACAATATTTTTCCATGAACTTGATTCCAATTTCATAACAGTGTTATCCAATTGACTTTTAACAACATCAAAATGAGAATTAGATTTTCTATCTTTTAATTCCTCACCAAAACAAAAGATTATATCCATATTACTTTTCAATGCAATATTAATTTTTTTAAAAAGTAGAACATCGTCTTCATTATAAATTGCTCTTCTTTCTGAATGACCAATTAAGGTGGTATTAATTCCAATACTTTTTAACATATCTATCGAAACCTCGCCAGTGAAAGCTCCGGATTTATTATCATTAATATTTTGAGATATAACCTCTATACTATGATCTCCAACCTGATCAACTGCAGTTTTTAGAAAAGGGAAAGAAGGGGCTATCAGTACTTTAACATCTACATTACCTAAATTCTGTTTTAAATCATTGATTAAATCAATGGTTTCTTTTAAATCATTATTCATTTTCCAATTACCAGCTACTATTTTTCTTCTCATTTTATATTTTTAAAAATTATTTTTTGTTCTTGGATCTAACCAAGTATAAATTATATCAACAAATATATTGATCATTATGAATATTATAGAAATTGTAAGCACTGATCCAATTAAAACCGGAACATCTAATTTATTTAAAGCGTCTACAATTTCTTTTCCTAAGCCATTCCATCCAAATATATATTCTACAAAAACAGAACCTGCAAGCATACTTGCAAACCATCCTGATAATGCTGTAACAACTGGGTTTAATGAGTTTTTAATGGCATGATTTTTAATAACATTATACTTTGACAAACCCTTTGAATATGCAGTTGTAATATAATTTTTAGAAAGAACTTTCAATAATGAATTTCTCATCATTTGAGAAATTACCGCTATTGGTCTAATTCCTAACACTATTGAGGGCAGAATAAGGTTTTTTAACTGTAGTTTCATTTGCTCACCGTAATCATCAAGTTCATATAAGCTTCCAGTCATATTTAGCCCAGTAAATTCGCTTAAAACAAATCCAAATATCCAGGCGAAGATTATCGCACTAAAAAAAGAAGGAATACTCATCCCCAAAGTACTTGTCACTTGAATTAAATAATCTATCCAAGTATTTTTATTTAAAGCAGCAATTATACCCAAAAACAATCCTAAAAATACTGCAATTAAAATAGAAGCAAAAGCTAAAACAAAAGTATTAGGCAATGTATTTTTAATTATTTCTATAACAGATACTCCGTTTTTTTGATAAGAGTCTCTCAAGTAAGGAGTTTTTAATACTAAAAAAGAATTTTTATTCTCAAAAATATTTAAGTAGTTGTATTTTTTTTCTTTTAAAAAAGAAATGTTTTCAGGATCTTTTGAATGAAATGAAATTATTGATAAATCGTTTAAATAATACAAATACTGATTAAAAACTGGTTTATCAAAACCATATTTTTTTTTTAAAACAAGTAATTGTTCAGAGTTTTCATTTTGACCAAGCATCATTTGAGCGGGGTCACCAGGAAGAATGTTAAATAGGAAAAAAATTATAGTAACTACACCAAAAAGAGTTATTAATATGTTACCTAATTTTTTCCAAAACCAAAACATAATTATTTATTTGTCTTGTAAATGAATCAATGCAAATACAGAATAGTTTATCATATCTTGATAATTTGCATCTATTCCTTCACTAACTAAAGTTTTACCTTGATTATCTTCAATTTGCTTAATTCTCAATATTTTTTGAATAATTAAATCTGTTAATGAACTTACTCTCATTTCTCTCCATGCCTCTCCATAATCATGATTCTTATTTTCCATTAAACTTTTAGTTTTTGCAAAATTAAAATCATAAAGTTTGATAGCTTGTTCCAAATTTAAATCAGGAGATTCTACAACACCTTTTTCAATTTGAATTAATGACATTAAAGAGTAATTAATAATACCTATGAACTCTGAAAATTCACCTTCATCGACTTTTCTTTCCTTATTAGTTTGTAAACCTCTAATGCGTTGAGCTTTAATGAAAATTTGATCAGTTAAAGAAGTTAGTCTTAAAATTCTCCATGCACTTCCATAATCAATCATTTTCTTCTTAAAAAGATCTCTACAAATTGTAATAATTTGATCGTATTGTGATGACGTATTTTCTGCCAATTATTATTTTTTCTATAAATTTCGTTGAAAAAATTGAATTAGGTAGATTACTTTTGTGAAAAGTTATTAAAAAAATCATGATTTTAAATATTAAAGGATCTCTTCTAGACTTATCAAGTCCTAAAATCATGGGGATTTTAAATGTTACTCCTGATTCATTTTATGATGGAGGAGTTTATTCTAACGAAAATGAAATATTAAAGCAAGCTGAGAAAATGATTTTAGATGGAGTTGATATTATTGACATCGGAGGATATAGTTCTAAACCAGGAGCAAAAAAAATAACTATAAAGGAAGAAGAAAAAAGAGTATTACCAATTATTAAACTTATTTATAAAACATTTAAAAAAACTATTATATCGGTTGACACTTTTAGAAGTGAAATTGCAGAAAAATCTATTAACGCTGGAGCTTCAATAATAAATGATATTTCAGGCGGTGATTTTGATAATAATATTTATAAAATAGCAGAGAGATACAAAGCTCCTTATATAATGATGCATATGAAAGGAGATCCTTCAAATATGCAAATAAATCCTACTTATCAAAATATTAATTATGAAATCATAAAAAATTTATCAAAAAAAATAGATTTTGCACAAAAAAAAGGAGTTTGTGATATTATAATCGACCCTGGTTTTGGATTCGGAAAAACTATTGAACATAATTATCAAATATTAAATAATTTGAAACTATATAAGGTTTTACACAAGCCTATATTAATTGGGGTTTCAAGAAAATCAATGATTTATAAGCTTTTAAAAACAGATCCTTCAAAAGCATTAAATGGGACTACTGCCTTGAACACTATAGCATTAATTAATGGTGCTAACATATTAAGAGTTCATGACGTAAAGCAGGCAAACGAAGTAATTAAACTGTGTGGTTTTTTAAAAGAAAACGTTTAAAACAATTTTAACTAATTTTGTAGTGATTTGGAAGATATACTTAACATAACTAAAAACTTCATAATACCATTTTTAGATATTATTCTAGTTGGAATAATGCTATACTATGTGTACAAGTTAGTTAAAGGAACTGCTGCTATAAATATTTTTTTAGGTTTTGTAATAATTTATATTATCTGGTGGTTAACCGAACTTGTTAATATGCGGATATTAAGTAATATTCTTGGGGGTTTTATTAGTGTAGGAGTAATTGCAATCATTGTAGTTTTTCAACAAGAAATAAGAAAATTTCTGCTTTTACTTGGTTCTTCAAATATTACTAATAATAAGAATATCCTAAAGAAATTTAATTTATTCTTTAAAATTTCTAACGAACAAAGTAGTATGGATTTTGATGAGTTTATTATTGCTTGTGAAAATTTAAAAAAAAATAAAACAGGTGCTCTTTTTGTAATCGAAAGAAATAATAGTTTAGATTTTGTAAGAACTAGTGGAGATGAACTTTACGCTACTATTTCTAGTCCAATTATTGAAAGTATTTTTTATAAAAACAGTCCGCTTCATGATGGTGCAGTTATAATTGAAGGGAATTACATAACTGGATCCAGAGTTATTCTTCCTGTAACAGATAATCAAAATATTAATTCAAGGCTTGGTCTTAGACATAGAGCAGCTATAGGAATTACAGAAAAAACTGATGCTTTAGCTATAGTTATTTCAGAAGAGAATGGTAAATTATCTTTAATTAAAAACGGAGAGCTTATCCCAATTAAAAATAGTGAGATTTTAAAATCTAACCTTGAGACTGAACTACAGTAGCTTTTTCTTTTTTAAATTGAATTTCATACAAACCTTTATAATACCCATCTTTCTTTGATATTAATTCCTTGTGTGTTCCGTTTTCTACCAAAACACCTTGATTCATAACAAAAATTCTATCAGAATTTAAAATTGTAGATAACCTGTGAGCAATTATAATCGATGTTTTGTTCTGAGTAATTTTTGCGGTTGCATTTTGAATCAATTCTTCAGAATTTGAATCTATACTAGAGGTTGCTTCATCAAGTATTAAAATTGATGGATTTTTAATATATGCTCTTAAAAAAGAAATCAATTGCCTTTGACCTTGAGACAACATTACTCCCCTTTCCTTTACATTATAATTATAACCGTTAGGCAAAGACATAATAAAATCATGAATTCCAATTTTTTTTGCAGCGCTTACAACACTCTCAAAAGAAATGGATAAATCCCAAAGAGTAATATTATTTAAAATAGTATCAGCAAAAAGAAATACATCTTGTAATACTAAAGCAGTTCGACTTCTAAGAGATTTTAATTTATAATCTTTTATATTTTGATTCGCAATAAAAATTGATCCTTCTTGAGCATCATAAAATCTAGATATTAAATTAACAATTGTAGTCTTTCCAGATCCAGTAGAACCAACAATTGCAATTTTTTCACCGTTTTTAATATTAAAAGAAAGATTTTTAATTACTTTTTCATTTTCAACATATGAAAAGCTAATATTTTCAAATACTATATTACCATTTATTAAGTCTTCATTTTTAGTGCCTAAATCAGAAATACTGCTTCTTGTATCAATTATTTTAAAAATTCTATTTGCAGCAACCATACCCATTTGTAATGTATTAAACTTATCTGCTATTTGACGCAATGGCCTAAATAGCATTTGAGATAGTTGTATAAATAAAAATATAGTTCCAAGCGTTATTGATGAATTTTCTAAAACAGCATTTAGACCACCAAACCAAACAATCAAACCTATAGTAACAGATGTAGAAAGTTCTGCAATTGGAAAAAATATTGAATTATACCAAACTGTTTTCAACCAAGCTTTTTTATGTTTTTCATTAATTTTAACAAAATTATCATACTCAATTTTTTCTCTATTGAACAATTGAACGATTTTCATTCCAGTAATTCTCTCTTGGACAAAAGAATTTAAATTAGCTACCTCAGATCGAACTTCATTAAATGCAATTTTCATTGACTTCTGAAATTTTCTTGTGGCAAAAAGAATGAAAGGCAAAATGATAAAAATTGTTAAAGATAATTTCCAGCTTAAAAAAAGCATTACAATAATTACTAAAAACATTTGCATCAGATCTGCAGCTATCATAAACAGACCCTGACTAAAAATACTTGCAATTGTTTCCATATCATTAACAGCTCTTGTAACTAGACGTCCGACTGATGACTTATCAAAATATGACATTTTAAAATCAAGAATATGTTTGAACAACTGGACTCGAATATCATAAATAACTTTTTGACCGAGTAAATTGGCATAATAACTAAATAAAAACATAAAAAGAACAGTAAGCATTAAATTCAAAAACATAATAATTATCAAAAAAATAAAATCTTGATATTTACCTAATGCTAAATAATCATCAACGGCTACCTTAATCAAATAAGGAGTTAATGTAGAAAAAATAGAAATTAATAATGCTGAAATTGCTACAAAAACAAATACAGTTCTATAAATTAAAACATACTCTAAAAGTCTTTTAAAAAGTTTTACATCTAGAAGGTTAGAGTTTTTAGTCATTAAATAATGAATCTGCTGGATAAATAATATTTGTTAAATATAAACCTTGTGCTGGAACTGAATAACCTGCAACTTCTCTATCTTTACTATTAATTACCTTATCCAAGTGAGAAATTTCATACTTACCTTCTCCAATTTCTATTAAAGTTCCGACAATAGCTCGTACCATATTTCTTAAAAAACGGTTTGCTGAGATTTCAAAAACCCAGTGATTTTCTTTAAAACTCCATTGAGCATCAGTAATATTACAATCAAAAGTATGCACGTCAGTATTAGATTTAGAAAAAGACTTAAAGTTTTTATAGTTATAAAGTTTCAAAGCTGCCAAATTCATTTTATAAAAATCAATATCTCTTCTTAAATAATAAGAGTTATTAAATAAAAAAGGGTTTTTAAAAGTATTAAGTTTGTATTGATACGTTCTACTTAACGCATCAAACCTTGCATGAAAATCATCTTTTACTTTATATATTTTATTGATTGATATATCTTTTGGTAAAAAAGAATTTGATTTATAAATAAAATCAGATTTTTCTATTATTGATTTATTGAAATCAAAGTGTGCACAAAAATAAGAAGCATGAACGCCAGTATCTGTTCTGCCTGCCCCTACAATACTAATTTTTTCGTTTAAAATAGTTGAAAGACAATTCTCAATTGTTTCTTGAACTGAAACCGAATTAGGTTGTATTTGCCAACCGTGATAGTTAGCTCCATTAAAAGATAATTCTAATAAATATCGCAAGAGAAATACTACTTTTGTTTAAAACAAATATACCTTAATAAGAAAGTCAAAAAAATATTTAATTGAAAAAAATTCTATTATTATCAGACACACATAGCTTTATTGATGATGGCATATTAAAATATGCAAAAAAAGCTGATGAGATATGGCATGCAGGTGATATAGGAAATATAGATGTTTACGATAAACTAGAAAAAATTACAAAGACTAGAGCAGTATATGGAAATATTGATGATTATGTTATTCGTTCTGCAATTAAAGA
>Ga0209502_10000991_pt1 | contig 27816 bp, 30 predicted proteins | sample ArcticOcean_MG_C_10_FD_187442 | JGI IMG/M metagenome (GOLD analysis project Ga0209502, IMG submission 187442) | Marine microbial communities from western Arctic Ocean - ArcticOcean_MG_CB11_90 (SPAdes) (version 2) | ecosystem: Environmental > Aquatic > Marine > Oceanic | place: Arctic Ocean... | reverse complement strand
GCTCCTGAGTTATGAAAAAGAGTAATCATTTCATCACAATCTTCATCTACAACTAAAGTATGTATTTCTCCAGGTGGTTCAAATAAATACGATCCTTCTTTTGCAACCCAGTCATGTTCGAGATATCTCCATGATCCTTTAATTACAAAACCATGAACTGGTGCAGGGTGTTTATGCCGTGATAGAAAGCCACCACCTACTACTTTTGTTAGATGAACCCAATAACCTTGGCTAATATTAAGACATAATGGTCTAGACCATCTTCCAGGAGATAGAGGAACCCAAAGTCTGTCATCATCTTTCGCAAAGCTATCTGCAACAAAAATGTCTGGAATAGCACCTTCTGGTTTAGGTCCGGTGTATGCTGGAGGTATTTTTGGTTTTGTAAAGTCATCCATTTTAATTCTCCTTAAAAAGATTTATTATACTAATAAATCTTTTTAAGATTAGCAAAATAAAAGGACGAAGGATGGGGGTCCTTCGTCCTTGGATATTTGATGACATAAATAGCTACCTGGGGGAGGAAATTTAGCTGTGTGTTATGTCACCATCTATATTAACGCCTGCGGGAGGAAGTATGCAGGCATTAATTCTTTAATTCGTTATGCAGCCTCTTTATTTTCAGCTTTTTTGTTATCTTGAATAACTGGCTTAGTTAAGCCCATGCTACCTGCAGGGAAATCTAAAACATCTTTTGCATTAAAGAAGTCACCGTTAATTACTTGCTGTCTAGTAAAGCCAATATCATTTAATGTACGGTCATCTAACATCGCAAGAGCTTGTTTAGTTCTTGAGATTGCAATTTTTTCAAATGCTGATGATATAAAATTATTTACTTTAGCTAGAAATGTATTTTCCATTATCTTGTCCACTTTTCTTTTCATTACTAAGAAGGACCATTCCTTCTATGCCTATTATGTACTATTTAAATGTAATAAAGAGAATACCTGTAATTAGAAAATGATTGTTTCCAAAATGGCACTATTTAATAAATTTGTAATATTATTAGTTTCTATGTAGGAATGAATTTGATGTTATTTTGGTATGAATATATCGTTATGTTAATTTTTGTTGTTTATTCTAGTTAGATTGAGCGAAAAAGCTTTTTCCTAACCAGAGTTGAGCCTTTTTAGTAATATTAATATCACCATATAAATCTATATCTCTGTTATTAACCATTTCTTTAACTGTTTTATAGCCCATATGGATTGCAGTTATAGTTTGTAAATCACTTTCTATAATTGCGTCGACGTCTATTCCTGTATCAATCATCCCTAAGTCAATACCATTGATCGGATCATAAAAAATCCACCAATTTTTGTATTTTGTAATATCATTGAATTTAAATTGAATTACTATTTTTCTTTTTGGTAAATGTTTAATATTAATATTTCTTTGTAAATCCCACATTAATAATTGGGGTTCTGTATTATTTACTATAGATTGTTCTTTAAACCATTCTTTGCCCCATTCACCTAAAGACAAAATCAAATTAAAAGTTTCTTTCCCAGATTCTGTTAGTTTATATTTTCTTATTTTATCTTCTTTATTGAATTTTAAAAGATTATTATCTTCTAATTCTCTTAATCTTTTAGATAAAAGTGTTGGAGAAATTAAAGGCATTCCTTTTTTTATTTCATTAAAACGGGTTGATCCAAGGTGAAGTTCTCTAAGAATTATAATTGTCCATCTTTTTCCAAGAATTTCCAATGCCATAGCCATTGGACAAAATTGTTTGTATCCATTCATTTTAATCAAAAATCCTATTTTATATTTAATTTATTATAAATTATAATGATTAAAATTTTAAGTACACTTTCTGTACTATTATAAAAAGTTATTAATTATAAAATATAAAAATAAAACTTTAATTTATTATATAAGGAATAAAAATGTCTAAAATACTTATTCATATTCATAGTGGTCCTGAAAGTAAAAACCAAGTAACTCTTGGTTTTTTAGTTGCCTATACAGCTGTAAAAGAAGGTCATGAACTAAAAATGTTTTTAGCAGCTGACGCAGTTCATTTATTAAATTGTTTATCAAAAGGTGAAATAGTAGGGCAAGGTACTGGTGATCTTAAAGGTCATTTAGATTTTATTAAAAATACAAATACTAAAATATATGTTTCTGGAATGTCTGCAAAAGCTCGTGGTTATGATGATAGTTTGTTGACTGGGTATAATGCTGAATTTGCAATGCCAGATATATTACTTAGAGAGTCAATTATTGCAGATAGTGTTTTATGTTATTAAAACTTAAACGATTATTTTTCTTCATTAGAAAAAATAAATAGTTGATTTGCAAATAAAATGAGTATATACCCATAGTATGATAGCTAATGAATTATGTAATTGTAATATTTTAAGGAATTCTTCTTCTAAAATAACAAGTATTTATGATAAGGCTTTATCGCATACTGGTGTTAAAGTTACTCAATATGGTTTGCTTAAATATGTTTATTTATTGAAGTCGCCAAATTTAAGTCAGCTCTCTGCTGCCTTATATCAAGATAGAAGTACTTTAGGAAGAAACATTAGAATTTTAGAAAGAATGAAGCTGGTTTCTATAAATGCCGGAATAGACAAAAGACAAGTTCAAATAGAATTAACTAATTATGGAGTTTTTACTCTTAAAGAGGCAAGAAAAGCTTGGGAACTTGTTCAAAAAAAAATTGAATTAAAATTAGGTAAAAAAAAACAAGAACAGTTAATTGAGATTTTAAAAAATATTGAAGCTATCGAATTAAAGCTATAATTTTTTTTTTAAAGGAGAGTATATTTTGTCTAAAGCTTTTTTATTATGGTGGATTCAAATTGTCACTATATCATTTGCTACATTTTTAATTTATTCATATGGATGGTTTGAAAAGTTATATGATGCAGATCAAACTAAAATAAGTTTTATTATTATAGCAATATTCTTGGCTTCCACTATAGCCTCAGGCTTTTTAAGTTTTAGATCAACTCCCAATTCACATGCAGTAAGTAATTATATTTGGTTTGCTTCTGAGACAATGGTTACATTAGGTCTTATTGGAACTGTTGCAGGTTTTTTGCTCATGTTAAACTCTGCATTTGATAACCTTGATGTTAGCAACGTTGAAAACGTTCAAAAAGTAATATCAAATATGGCTCTTGGGATGAGTACAGCATTATGTACCACTCTTGCTGGTTTGGTTGGAAGTGTTTTGACAAAAATACAAATGGTAATTTTAGAGAATAATTTAGACAATGAGTGATCCACGTTACAGATCATCTTTTGGTTTTATAGATCTATTATTTAATATGTTAATAGGTTTTGTTTTTCTATTTATGTTAGCTTTTTTATTAATAAATCCTGTAGCTAAAAAGGAAACAATTAAACCTAAAGCAGAATACTTTATAGTTTTAGAATGGGATGGTGAAAAACCATATGACTTAGACGTTTGGGTTAAAGATAATATGGGTCACATAGTCAGTTTTAGAAGGCCAGATGATGCATTAATACATCTTGAAAGAGATGATCTAGGAACAGTAAATGATACTTATATAGATCAAAACGGAAAAACTGTTTATCTTAAAGAAAATAGAGAAGTAGTAGCCATTAGAACGCCTGAAGCTAGATCGTATTTAGTAACAATACATTTTTATAATGCTAGAAAATTTCCAGCTCCTCTAACTCATGCGACAATTAAGCTTCTTAAGGTAAACCCTTACAAAGAAGAATATACTAAAAAATTATTCTTTAGTGAAGAAGGTCAGGAGCTTACTGCTTTCAAATTTAGAGTTGATTATAATGGGATTGTCCATGTAAAGCCTAGTAATGAGTTGATAATTGATGGTGAAGTCATCCGTAAAAAAGGAGGCGTTTAATGTTAGATTTTTCAATAAGTACTGGGCAACTAATATTAATTTGGTCTTTTGCTGGGGCAGTATGTTGTTTGCCATTTTTTACAAAAAATATATGGCAAAGATTTTTTACTGTTCCTATTATTTTTATAGCAATTTGGTTGAGTTTTTATACCAATCATGAATTTATAGGGCGTCCAATGTATGATAGGCCTCCAGAAAAATTTGTATATGAACACCATGCAGTGATATATGAAAAAGGAGATCGTTTAATTGTACTGTGGGCTGTAAAAGATGGAATTAATAAATTGTTTAAATTCCTACATACAGAGCAAAACGAAGAATCTTTAGATCAAGCTAAAAGAAATGCAGAAAGATCTGGAATTCCTCAAATAGGCGAAATTGTTAAAGAAGACCAAGTAGACAAAAGGTCAAGAAATAATGAATTTACTTTAAAAACATATAAGTTTCCATTTCAAGAAATGATGCCAAAGTAATTTAAAATTTTTGTTCCATATATTTGCTCAAAGTAGGTTGAATTGATTTTGACATTAAAGTAAAGGAATTGTTCCAAAGCTCTTTTTTATTAGTCATATCATGTCCAGTAAGAAGAAGTGTTCCAAATGGACCAACGGTATCAATAAAATTTATTAGTTTTTCTGTAACTGTTTTTTTATCACCAATAATTATTAAATCTTTAGCTTTTTCAATAGCTGCAGGTAATTCATCTTTTAATTTAATATCTTTACCTAAAACACCAGAAGCAAGTTTGCCAACAGTATTTAAATATAAGAAATAATGAGAAAAAACCCCATCAGGATCATTTATGATTTCTTCAGCTTCTGAATTATTGTTAGTTACTAAAACACTCCGTCCAACTCTCCATTTTTCATGTGTTACTTTTTTGCCTGTATTATTGGCTCCTTCTTTATAAGTTGGCCAATGTGTAGCTATATCCTTAGCATCAACAAAATTTCCTGAAATTGGAATCCACCCTTTTTCACCAGCTAATGTTGCAGTCATAGAATTAGGATTTTTTAATGAAACAGCTATTTCTGGATGAGGGGTTTGATAAGGTTTAATAAATTTTCCAATACCTAATTCACTAACTATATTTTTTGTAAGAGAGATATCTAAAAACTCTCCTGAGTAATTATAATTTTCTTCTTCTGACCAAAATTTTAAAATTGCTTCCACAGATTCAATCATTGTAATAGCTCTAGATCGGCCATCCATATTATCAAATAATTCCCAGTCACTTACAAGGCCTCCAGCGCCAACACCTAAAATCAATCTTCCTTTTGAAAGATGATCAAATAAGCTCACTTGGCCAGCAACAACTGCAGGATGTTGTTGAGGAAGAGAAATTACACCTGTACCAAATTTTATATTTTTTGTTTCAGATATTAGTGATGCGTTGAATATAAGTGGAGATGTTACAGGTTCTCCTGTAGAACTATAGTGTTCTCCCATCCAGGCTTCTGTATAACCTAATTTTTCAGCAAGAAGAACAAGTTGCCGGTTTTCTTCATATGATGTTCCTAAATCCTTATTTGCAGGATGAAGCGGCATCATAAATAATCCAAGATTTAACATTTTTTTAAAATACTCCCTATTTTTAATATTATATCAGGAATTATAGCTTTGAAAAATTAATTTAATAAAATTTCTGTTTAATACATTTATCTTTAGAATATTTATCTCCATGGCACCAAACAACTGCTTAAATAAGGTTGACACTATTTCTTAATGTTGTTTTTAAGATTGAATGTCTTTATCTCTTAAAATTTTAAGACTATAGAGCCTGTTGTTAATCTATTTTCCATTTTATATTGTGCATTTTGAATGTCATCTATTGAAACAACTTGATCTATATTAACTTTTATTTTTTCCTTGTGTATCATATTAAATAATTCATCTGCATTGCTTTGCATTTTATCTTGTTGTTTAATAAATGTATTTAATCCACCTGTTGATATTGATCCTGAAAATGATCTAATCAAATTAATATCTATTAGATCTATAGGGCCTGAAGATACCCCAAAGCTAACGATTCTACCTTTTGGAGCAAGGCATTTAAGTCCTAATGAAAATGTATCTTTTCCGACGGAGTCATATATGACATTTACTCCGTTATTTTGAGTTATTTCCATAACTTTATCTTTAAAATTTTCTTCCAAGTAATTTATAGTGAAATGACATCCATTTTTTCTAGCTATCTCTTCTTTTTCTTTAGTACTAACTGTTCCAATTACTTTTGCTCCAAGTTTATTAGCCCATTGACAGAGCAGTTGACCAACCCCACCGGCAGCGGCATGCATAAGTATAAACTCATTTTTCTTAACTTGATATGAATCATGAAGCAAGTACTGCGCTGTAAGTCCTTGCAAAGTAGTTGCTGCAGCTAATTTTAAATCATGTTCTTCTTTTAGTTTTATAACTTTGTTTTCTGGAAGATACATTAAGCTTGAGAATGATCCTAAATTCATACAATGGGTTACTTTGTCACCTATTTCAAATTTATTAACCTCTGGTCCAGTTTTTATAATTCTGCCAGATGCTTCCATTCCCATAATTAAAGGTAATTTTTTGAGTGGATAAGTTCCTTTTCTTTGATTTATATCTATAAAATTTAACCCAGCATATTCGTGTTTTATTAACACTTCATTTGGTTTTATTTCTCTTAAATCAATTTCTTCTATTTTTAAAACTTCTGGAGATCCCTGTTCATAAATTTTAACTACTTTAGATTTCATTTTAGTTCCTTATAAATAAATTTTTATATTAGGAAATTTCCTAATATATCTATACCACCTTCACTTCCAAATGATTCTGGATGATATTGGACTCCATAAATTGGATAAAGTTTATGCTTCATTGCCATAATCTCATATTTAGAATTTAAATTTGAAAAGTTTGTTAAAATATTATCATTTTCTTCATCTTGAGAAACTGCATTAATTACAAAGCAATCTGGAATTTTTTTAGGATCAACTATTAATGAGTGATATCTCATTATTTCAATATTCTGTGGAATATTTTTATGAATACCAGTCTTATCATGCATTAAAAACGATGTTTTTCCATGCATTGGAATTTTTGCATGAACTATTTTACCTCCAAAGGCATGAACAATACCTTGCATTCCAAGGCATATTCCAAGTAACGGTATTGTTTGGCCAAAAGTTAAAATAACGTCTTTACATATCCCAAAGTACTTTTCCTTCTCTGGAGATCCTGGGCCAGGAGATATTATAATTTTGTTTGGCCTCATTTCGGATATATCATTCAGTGATAATTCATTGTTTCTTTTTACAATTACTTCAACATTAATTTCCTTAAATTTTTTTATTAATATCTCACCACAGTACTGATATAAGTTAAAAGTAAAAGAATCAAAATTATCTATAATTAAAATTTTCATTTTAAGTTTTCTTTTCAAATGATTTAAGAACTATTTTCATGGCTTCTAGTTTTCTCTCAATTTCGATATATTCATTTTCTGTATCTGAATCATAGACGATTCCTCCACAGGTTTGAGCATAGCCTTCTTCACCTTTTATAAAAAGTGATCGAATAGGAATTGCAAATGTACAGTCTCCATTAAAACCAAATTGACCAACTGCTCCACCGTATGGACCTCTGCCATCATTTTCAATGCTATTAATTATTTTCATTGCTTCGATTTTAGGTGCTCCGGATAAAGTGCCTGCAGGAAAATTTGCAGCTAATGCTGAGAACATATCTTCCTTTTCGTTTATTATACCTACAATTTCTGATGATATATGTTGTACATGAGAATATTTCTTAATATCCATTAAACTTCTGACTTTTACTGTTCCGAACTTTGCTACACGCCCTAAGTCATTTCTATGAAGATCAACTAGCATATTATGCTCTGCAACTTCTTTCGGGTCATTAAGAAGATCTCTTGCTAATTTTAAATCCTCATTAGTATTAAGACCTCTTTTAGTAGTACCAGCTAATGGAAAAGTTTCCATCTCACCGTTTCTTAATCTAAATAAAAGCTCTGGGGATGCACCCATAATTTTTTGATCATTAAATTTAATATAGTACATATGAGGAGAGGGATTCAGGTCTCTTAGTTTTGAATAAATTTTTGTCGTATCGCCTTTAATTTTATAATGACTTTTAAAACCAACTTCACATTGAAATATTAACCCGTTTTTAATATCTTTTTTTATATTAAGCACCGCATCTTTGTGCTCTTCTTTATTCATAGAATTCCCTGTGAACTCACATTCTATATTTTCATTAATATTATTTTTTTTATTTAAAATAGCTTTTAAGATATCAATTTTATTATCTTCATAATAATAATAAAATATTTCTCCTGTCATTTGATCATAGACTAAACCATCAAGATATACGCCAAACTTAAAGCTTTCGAAATTTTTATTCTTCGATATATTTAAATTGTCTTCAAAAAAATTAATACTATCATAACTGATGAATCCAACTAGACCTCCAGCATATTTTCTTGAAATAATATTTTGTGGTATTATTTCTCTTAAAGTAAAATAAGGATTATTACAAAAATATTTTTCAACCTTATTATTAAAGGTGTCATTAATAATAAGTTCATTTTTGTTATCTGAAAAGATTATGTACCTGGGTTCAAATCCAATAATATGGAAACGTGATATATTGCTTTCTTCACCTAAGGATTCAAATAAAAAACAATTATTAAAATTTTTTTCTATTTTTTTAAATATAGAAAAAAAATTATAATCATCACTTAGCTTGATATATTTAGGTTTTCCTTCAATTTTAATTTTACTAGGTATTTTTTTAGGCATTTTTTTTATTCTTATAAAGTCTTAATGTTTCAAGGATTTGTAATTTTTCTTCAAAAATCTTTTCTGTTTCAAATGTATTGGCCCCACGTGTTACTGTTGCAATACCAACATTTAAAATTTCAGATATGTCTCTATGTTTCTTTCCTTTAAGCAACAATTGAAAAATTTTTATACGATTTTCTAGTTCTTTTAATTCTTTATTTGTAAATAAAGCTTTTAAAAAAAGATCCATTTGTTTTTTGTCATTTATTTCTGACAAAATTATATTTAGTAGAGTTTCTGTATTCATGTACTAGTACGTTTTTATATTAAATAAATAAATAAAAATATTAATTACATTTTAATAATAATTTTTACTTAAGATTAATTAAACAGCTTTCAAGCTACCAGCAGATACTTTACCATCTTTGCCATCTTCAAGCTGATATTCAATTTTTTGATCAGGTTCTAAGGTATTCATTCCAGCTGCTTGCACCGCGCTAATATGTACAAATACGTCTTTATCTCCACCTTCTGGTTCAATAAAACCAAAGCCTTTAGTTGGATTAAACCATTTGACTGTTCCTATAGCCATTTTATTTCCTTCTGTTTGCTCATCAAACTTAAGAGCATATTTGTTAATTTTGATAAAGATTATTATTATTAATTAATAAAATTAAACTATTATCATGATATATAAAATATCAAAAATTACACATCAATTTGTATATTGTATTAAATATCAATAATTATAGCAAGTTTTGAAATAATAGTTTTTTTTTAACTATATTCAGCCTCTTGAGCTTTAATAATTGAACTTACTGCAGTATTAAAAGGTGTATCTATTCCCAATTCTTTTCCTAAAGTTACAACCATTCCATTGATAGCATCTACCTCAGAAAGTCTTTTGGCTTCAACGTCCTGAAGCATGGATGGCTTTGAGTCTAAAAGCTTTTTTCCAAACTCAGTTATATAATTTACTGTATCATTAAAAGTAAAATTTACTTTTTTCATATCCCCCATTTTTTTTGCTTCTAAAGCACATCCTTTGGCTATATTATACATATGTTCATTATCTATAACTTCACCGACTTTCTTTTTAAATATCGAGCAAGAGCCACTGTAGGCAACATTGCATATAAATTTTTCCCATATTAACTGTTCTATATCACCAAATGCTTTGGCATTAAATCCCGCATCACACCATAGTTTTACAAGATCATTAAGCCTTGTAGAAATTCCACCATTCATTTCTCCAATCCTAATCATACTCATATTATTATGATGAGCATGGCCAGGTCCTTTCATAGATGCTCCAAACCCTTGAGCAACTCCCAGCAGAATATTATCAGTAGGCATATAAGAAGCTATTCTTTCTCCTGCGCCAAGACCATTTTGTATGGTTAGAATTATGGCTTCTTTAGAAATGATCTTACTCAGCTTCGATGCAACTGGGCCAACTCCTGAAGCTTTGGTTGCAATAATATAAAGATCATATTCCTTTGCATCTTCAATATTATTTGAAACTTTAATATTTTTAACATTATTATCTCCACTGAAACCTGAAACTCTTAAGCCATTTTTCTTAATCTCATTTAAATGTTCTTCCCATAAATCTATAGCAAGTACATCATTATTACTTTTGGCAAGAAACGATGCGTAAATAGAGCCCATTGCTCCAGCACCAATAACAGCTATTTTCATTATAAATTCTCCCTTTTGTTATTTGATAAATGTTCCATTATTGAGTTGATCGATTGCGTCAATTAATTCTTGTTGAGTATTCATTACAATTGGTCCATGCCAGGCTACTGGTTCTTGAACAGGAACGCCTGAAATCAGAAGAAATCTTATACCATCATTACCTGATTTAACTTTTACTTCATCCCCCGTATCAAAAGTTATTAACGTTCTTTCTCCTGATTGGTCTGTAATATTAAAATCATGATTATTATAAGATTTTTCTATTTTAATACCTTTTGGTTTTGATGCATAATCAAAGTTACCAGATCCTTCAAATATATAAGCAAAACAATTTCTATAAGTAGATACTGGTATGTTTTTTATTAAGTTGGGAGGTAGGTAAACATCTAAATATTGAGGTTTAGTTGCAATACCTATTACTGGTCCTTTGCAACCTTTATATTCTCCTGCCATAACTTTGATTATACTTCCATCATCATCGAAAAGATTTTGGATATCGTTACCTTTAATATCTTGATAGTTAGGGTTTGTCATTTTTAAGTTTGATGGAAGGTTAGCCCATAACTGGAAACCATGCATTTGGCCTAATTGATTACCTTTTGGCATTTCTTGATGAAGTATACCAGATCCAGCTGTCATCCATTGAATATCTCCATCACTCAACTCACCTTTATTACCTAAGCTATCAGCGTGTTCTACTGTGCCTTTTAAAATATAAGTTATTGTTTCTATCCCTCTATGAGGATGCCAAGGAAAACCTTTAATGTAATCTTTTGGATCATTATTTCTAAAATCATCTAGTAATAAAAATGGATCAAATTGACTGGTATCTCCAAACCCAAAAGCCCTATGAAGATTTACACCAGCTCCTTCAATAACTGGAGAAGATTTAGTTGTTTTTAAAATTGGCCTAGGACTCATTTAAAAATTTTCCTTAAAAAGATTTTATACAAATTCTTTATTAATTTAATTTATTAATCTATTTAATAATATTATCAATCTAGTTTAATAATTTACATTATAAAATTTAATAAGAAATCAAAAAAATGATAAATAGTTTATTAGATATAATTTTATCCATTAGTGAAATTCACATAATATTGCCTGTTGCAATTTTGGCAGTTTTTTTAGTAGCTATTTCTAAATCTGGTTTTGGAGGAGGTCTCGGTTCTTTAGGTTTGCCAGTTATGGTATTTGCTGTGCCTCCAAAATTTGCAATTGCTGTTTTATTACCCTTATATTTAGTAACGGATGTTTTTGTTGCATATTCATGGAGAAAATTTCCTGTTTTAAAAATCTTAAAATTTATGGTCTTTGGAGGAATCGTAGGACAAATTTTAGGTTGGCTATGTTTTGAATATTTAGAAGATAGATATATTTTAATTTTGATAGGCTTTTTGGCTTTGTTTACTGTAGGTAAATATATTAAATCTGAATTCTTTAATAAAATTATAAAAAAAGAAAAAATTAACAAAATAAAAGCATCGTTTATTCGATCAATTATTTGGTGTGGGTTTTCAGGGTTTTCAAGTTTTGTAGCATTAACTGGAGGAATACCTGCTCAAATATTTCTGTTACCAGTCGGCCTGGAGAGGCAAGCATTTGTTGGGACAATGAGTTTTTATTTCTTAATAATAAATTTAGCTAAGTTACCTTTTTTCTTTAATTTAAATGTTTTTAGTTCTAAAAGTATTATTCTAAGCTTGATTTTAATTCCTGTATTACCTTTTGGTATTTTTCTTGGAAAATGGTTAAATAACAAACTTTCTGATAGGTTGTTTTATCATATAAGTCATGGGGCTTTATTTTTGTGTGGTGTTAATTTAATAATTAAACAAATTTTGTAAGGAGTGAAGTATGGAAAGTGAAATATTTAAAAAAGGTATAGCTAAAAGAAGAAAAGTTTTAGGAGATGCATATGTAGATAAAGCATTAGCCTCTGCTGATGAAATGGGCGCTGATATGCAAAAACTAGTAACTGAGTATGCTTGGGGAGAAATTTGGAATAAAGAAAATTTATCGGATAGAGACAGATCTCTTGTTAACCTTGGAATGATTGCTGCATTAAATAGATCTCATGAATTTAAATTACATGTCAGAGGTGCTTTAAATAATGGGTTGACAAGAAAACAAATTAGAGATGTCGTTCTTCAAATTACAATTTATTGTGGAGCTCCAGCAGGCTTGGAATCTTTAAGAGACATTAGAGAAGTTTTCAAAGAAATTGATTCAGAAAATTTATAATTTAATATTATTTTTAAAATTAAGGTGATTAAATATGATTTGAACATTTTTTTATTTAGCAAGTAATTAAGTAATTATTGGACATACTTTTATGGATAAAGAGCTTAAAAAAATAACCCCAAGCTTTAAAGAAATTTCTTTAAAACAATCTAGTTTTAAAAGTTTATATGGTCTAACTCCAGAAGTTGAACAGGCCATTATTCATGCTATTAATAATAAAAAAAAATCAGGTTTAAAAAAATTAGTTGAACCGTTACATCCGGCAGATCAGGCTGATATGTTGGAAAGGTTATCTAATGAAAATCTTAATACTTTTCTTGATTTATTAGGAAAATCTCTTGATCCAGAAGTGTTGGTTTATCTTGATCAAGATATTCAAGAAAATGTAATAGACCATATTGGTCCCATAGCTCTTGCAAGAGCGATTCATGATTTAGACACTGATGATGCTGTTGATATTTTACAAGATTTAGAAGAAAAAGATAGAGAAGTTGTTATTAAACAACTTCCTTCTTCTGATAGAATTCTTGTAGAAGAAGCATTATCTTTTCCAGAACAATCAGCAGGCCGGTTAATGCAAAGAGAGTTTCTTGCTTTTCCTAGCAATTGGACTGTTGGTCAAACAATAGATCACATGAGAACCAAGCCATTGCATGAAGAGGAAACCTTTTATTCAATTTATATTGTTGATCCTGCTCATAGGTTGCTCGGTGTAATTTCATTATCTAAATTATTGTCTACAAAAAGGCCTGTCAGGCTCAAAGATTTAATGGAAAAGGAGCCAAGAAGCGTTTCAATTGAAACGGATCAGGAGGAAGTCGCACTTTTATTTCAACAATATGGTCTAGTAAATATGCCAGTTATAGACCAGCTTAATCGTTTATTAGGAGTTATTGTTGTAGATGATATAGTAGATGTGATTAATGAAGAAGCACAAGAAGATTTATTAGGTCTTGCTGGTGTAAGCGATTTTTCTATAAGAGCATCATTTATTGAAACAGCAAAAGGAAGATTTTCTTGGCTTATTCTTAATATGTTTACTGCTATTTTAGCTTCATCAGTTATAGGCTTGTTTCAAGAGGAAATTGAAAAGCTTGTTGCTCTTGCCGTTTTAATGCCAATAGTCGCATCTATGGGTGGAAATGCTGGCACTCAAACTGTTACAGTAGCTGTAAGAGCATTAGCTACAAGGCAACTTGATTATAGTAATTTACAAAAATTCGTTTTAAGAGAAACATGGGTCGGTATGATGAATGGAGTTTTATTTGCTTTTTTATCAGCTTTGATAGCTTATCTTTGGTTTGGTGATAAGCAAATAGCGTTGGTTATGGCGCTGGCAATGATAGCTAATTTATTTTTTGCTGGAATCTTAGGGACATTAATACCATTAACATTAGAAAAAAATAATATTGACCCTGCAATTTCTAGTTCTGTTTTCTTAACAACGGCTACTGATGTGATTGGATTTTTTACATTTTTAGGTTTAGCCGCTTGGATTATCTTGTAAATAAGGGTTTCTATTTTGATTTACCATATGAAAAAAATTGCAGTTGGAATAGATACAATTGAAAGATTAAAAGTTAGACAAGAAATTATTTTCAATCAATACAGTAAAGTTATACATTTAACTAGAAATGCTCCTAAAAAAAGAGATGATCTGATTTCGACAGGCTCTATGTATTGGATTATAAAAAGACGTGTACTGGTTAGGCAAAAAATTTTAGATATTAGCTCAGTAATTCGAGATGATGGCAGTAAAGGATGTGAGATTGAATTAGACAAAGAATTAATACATGTTATCCCTACACCAATGAGACCTTTCCAAGGTTGGCGATATTATAGTTCTGAGGAAGCTCCTCATGATTTAAGTAGAAATAATAATAATGACGAAGAAATGTTAACTGATGAATTGAATGCGGAATTAATTAAACTTGGTTTATATTAATTAACAATTGTAAATTTATATTTCAATTCTTATTTATAACTTCATAGCTCTATAACTTTCATTGAAGATGATAATAATTATAGTTAGGTCTTACAAATTGTTGTAAGTATAAAATTTTTGGATAAAATAAGCATGATTTCTAAATTATTAAATCGTAAACTAATTGCTTTTATTTTAGTGCTGTTATTTAGTATAGCATCTTATAAGTATCTTGTGTCGACTAAACCACAAGCACAGCCTTTAAAAGTGGTAGAAAAAATTTTCTACGTCAATGCAGTTAAAACTAAAAAATCAGATCATTTTCCAACTTCTGATGCATTTGGAAAAATTGTTTCTTCACGAAGAGGTGATCTTCGTTTTGGAGTTTCTGGAAAAATTGAATATATATCAGATACTTTCCTAAATGGTTCTTTCGTTAAGAATGGTCAAGTTTTGGCAAAGCTAAACCAAAAACGTTACCTACTTGAAATTGAAAGACTTAATGCTGAAACACAAGAATTAAGTAAACAGTTAGATATTCGTAAAAGACAAGTTAAAAGATATAAGTCTATGTTAACAAAAAAAGTTATATCTCAAAATAAATATGATAATGAATTAATACTTTTTTCAAAAAATAATTCTGATTATATCAGATCTAAAATAAATCTAGAAAAAGCAAAAGAAGATCTGTCTGATACTATTTTAATGGCGAAATTTAATGGAAGATTATATAATATAAAAATTAATAAAGGACAGTTTATCTCTAGTAATGAAAAAATAGCTGATATTTTTTCTATTGATGATTTAGAAGTTGAATTTGTAGTTCCAGCTAAAGTTTATTCAGATGCAAAAGTTTTAATAGGAAAGTCGATTCAAGTAACATGGGAAGGTGGAACAGATTCTCTAAAAAAAAATACAGCAATTATTGAAAGAATTGACGGTAAAACTAACGAAGAAGAGGGTGGTGGAAAATTATTTGCCAAAATTAAGCAAAATCTTAATCAAAATGATTATATACCTTTAGGCACATTTGTTCGTATAAATTATCCCCTAGGAGAATTTAAAGGGCTATTTAAATTACCTGAAACTTCTTTGTATGGTGATAAAGTTTATATAGTTGAAAATAGTGTCGCTAAAGAAAAGAAAGTTTCTCTTAAATATAAAGGTTCTGGATTTGTATTAGTTGAAGGAAACCTTAATGATGAAGATTTAATAATTTCTACAAGAATACCAGGTAATCTTCACAACAAAAAGATTTCAGTACTAAACTAATTAAAGATAAAAGAATATAAATTTAAGGTAGAATTTAAATGCAATTTAAAGAGTCAGGTTTTTTAAAATTTTTTGTTGAGCATAGAACTTCTGCTAATATCATTATGATTTTAATGATTGTAATTGGACTTTTATCAATTGGAAGGCTAAATAAGCAATTTTTCCCAGATTTTGATGTTGAAGTAGTAGCTGTCACCATAGATTGGCCAGGAGCAACTGCTGAAGAGATTGATCAAAATATTGTTCAGTTGTTGGAACCTGAATTGAGACCTATTTCAGGAGTAAAAGAAGTTACTTCAAAATCTGTTGAAGGTGTTGGGCGCACTCAAATTGAGTTTAATTATGGTTATGACATTCAAAAAGGAAGAACAGATATAGAGACGGCCGTGTCTAGGATAAATTTTCCTGAAAAAGCAAACAAACCTAAAATAATTGTTGGTGAATTTTTTGATACAGTAACAAGAATTGTATTATCTGGAAACGTTACCTTATCTCAATTAAGAGAAAAATCGAAAAAACTTAAAGAAGTACTTTTAAACTCTGGAGTAGATAAAGTTGATATTCAAGGCCTTCCAAAAGAAGAAATCTTAATAGAAATTTCACAATTTGAAGCAGCAAGGTTAAAATTATCTTTCAATCAAATAGCAAATTTAATTAAACTTGAAACTCAGGATGTGTCTGGAGGTAGTTTTGCAGATGGATCGCTAAGAGTTAGGACTATTGGAGAAAAAAGATTAGTTGAAACTTTTAATAAATTAGAATTAAAGAACTCTAGTTCAGGTGGAAGAATTATACTTGAGGATGTTGCAGAGATAAAATCAAGTGTTGAAAAAGGTAGTATTTTAAAATTTGTTGATGGTAATCCTGCTGTAGAATTATGGGTTAGAAGAAGTAAAACCAGTGATGCTCTTGAAGTTTCAGAAAATGTTCAAAAGGTAATTTCTATTTCAAAAAATATCATTGGAAGTTCTATTAAAGTTGAAACCTATAACACAGCGGCAAATCTAATTGAAGAAAGGATTTCTTTATTAGTTAAGAACGGGTTAAGTGGTCTCTGTATAGTTTTAGCTGTACTATTCCTATTTCTTAGTCGTAATACAGCAATTTGGGTGGCTCTTGGTATTCCAATTGCTTTTCTCGCAACTTTTGGTGTTATGTTTGTTTCAGGTCAATCAATTAACATGATTTCATTATTTGGGCTTATAATGGCCTTAGGAATTGTTGTTGACGATGCAATAGTTGTTGGCGAACATTCTTCTTATCTAAAAACAAAAAGAAAACTTAATAGCTCTCAAGCGCCAGTTGTTGCAGCAACCAGAATGTCTATGCCTGTTATATCTGCTATGCTTACGACAGTAGCTGCGTTTATCCCTTTATTTATGGTAAAAGGTGTTATTGGTCAAATCATAGCAGCCATTCCTTGGGTGGTTTGTGCTGTGTTAGTTGCAAGTTTGATTGAATGTTTTTTAGTTTTACCAGCACATTTAGCTCATTTTGACAAATCGAACAAAGAAGAAAGTAAATTTAGATTATGGTTTGACCAAAAATTTAATGCTTTTCAAGAAGGTTCTTTTAGGAACTTTGTTACTTTAACTTTTAACTATCGATACGTAACTTTTATGGTTGCGATAGGAATGTTTGTAGTTTCTGTAGGTATGATGTCAGGTGGAAGAGTTTTGTTTAGTTTTTTCCCTACACCTGAAGCTGATATCGTAATAGTTAATTATAAAATGCACTCTGGATCAACAAAATCTCAAACAACTAAAATGTTAGAGAATATTGAAAAAGGATTAAACAAAACTTCATCTCAATTTTCTAATTTACCAGGGTTAGTAAAATTTAATATGTCAACTATTGGAAGCAGAACTTCTTTTTCAAATGAAGCTGGTCCTAATTCTAAAGGTAACGATATTTTAGGTTCAATGGTAGTTGAGTTAATAACAGCAGATAAAAGAAAAGTAAGAACTAAAGAATTTATAAAAGTTTGGAAAGAGAACATTGAAAATGTATCTGGCTTAGATAAATTAACAATAAGAGCACCTAGTGGAGGCCCTCCAGGAAGAGATCTGGATGTAAGGCTTCAAGGCAAAAACTTAGATACTCTTAAATTAGCTTCAAATGAATTAATAGAAATTGCTAGAACAATACCAGGTGCAACTTCTTTGGATGACAACTTAGAATATGGTGTTCAAGAAAGAATTTTAAGCATTACAAATAAAGGTCAATCTTTAGGATTATCAATTTTAGATATTGGTGAACAGGTAAGGTCAGCTATTAATGGTACTATCATTTCTAAATTTCCTAAAGGTGACGAAGAGGTTACAGTACGTTTAAAATTATCTGAGAATGAACAACTTACAGATATGATTACAGATTTAAGAATTATTTCACCTACAGGAGTTAGTTTTAAATTAAAAGATATAATTAAAATAGATGAAAAACTTCCCTTTGCTTCAATAAATAGAAAAAATGGTTTCAGAGAAGTAACTGTTTCTGGCGATCTTTTTCCTCTACTGATGAACACTTCTCAGGCAAGGCAGTTTTTAATGGAAAACGGACTACCTGAAATTGCTAAAAAATATAACGTTATCTATAGATTTGATGGTAAAGATTTAGAACAAAAAGAAACATTCTCTGATATGGGAACTGGTTCAGTAATAGGTTTGTTGTTAATTTATTTTATCTTAGCATGGGTTTTTAAATCTTGGTCTAGGCCATTTTCAATTATGATTATGATACCTTTTTCATTTATAGGTGCAGTTCTAGGTCATTATTTATTAGGCTTAACAATGTCAATATTATCTATGTTTGCTCTTTTAGCTTTAGCAGGAATTGTTGTGAATAATTCAATTATTTTAGTGTCGACTATTGAAAGAAGATTAGAAGATTTAAAAAATAATAATAAAAATAAAGATGAAGAAAGTATTATAAATGAATCAATAATAACTGGAGTAGTAGATAGATTTAGGCCTGTTTTATTAACTTCACTTACTACAATTGGTGGATTATCAGCACTTATGTTTGAAAAATCATTACAAGCTCAATTTTTAATACCAATGGCAGCAACTATTGTTTTTGGTTTAGGTGTAACAGCATTACTTGTTCTTGTTATAGTTCCGGCTATGATGGGTATAAGTAATGATATGTCTAATTTAATTAAAAAAGTTAAAAGGTAATGTTTTGTTAAATAAATACCTCATTAAAAATTCAGCTAGTTTTTCTTTATCAGACGTTAAGTTTAATAAAGATGGATTAATACCAGTTATTTCTCAATGCATGAATTCAGGAAAAATATTAATGATGGCTTGGATGAATAAAGATGCACTAGAAAAAACTATAAAAAGTAAAAATATTTTTTATTATTCACGATCAAGGGCTCAATTATGGCGTAAAGGAGAAAGTAGCGGGAATTTTCAAAAGCTACATGAACTCCGTTTAGATTGTGATAATGATACATTGTTAGCCTTAATTGAACAAACTGGTGTAGCTTGTCATACGGGTGCTCATAGTTGTTTCTTTAAAACTTTATATGATGCTGATGATGAGTAATATTAATAAACCAGGCTCATTTGGAAGTAGTCGGGGGATATCTAAAAAGCCAAAAAAAGATAATACTAGAAAGCCTTCTAGTACTAGGTGGATTGGAAGACAATTGAATGACCCTTATGTTTTAGAAACTCAAAAAAGAGGTTATAAATCAAGAGCTGCATTTAAATTGTTGCAAATAAATGAAAAACATAATTTTCTTAAATCAGGCCTTGCTGTAATAGATTTAGGTTGTGCTCCTGGTGGATGGCTTCAAATAGCATCTCAAAAAGTTTGTTCTGTGAATGGAAAAGAAAAAGTCGTTGGTGTAGATCTTTTGCCTACTGAGGATATTCCGGGTTGCATCTCGATTGTTGGGGATATTTTAGATCAATCAGTAGGAAAAAACTTAATTCAAATTCTTGGGTGTCGTCCAAACATTGTAATATCAGATATGGCAGCTAATACAACTGGTCATAGGCAGACTGACCATATTAGAACAACATATCTTTTGGAATCAGCATTGGATTTTGCAATTGAAAATTTACAAAAAAATGGTGTTTTTTTAGCAAAGTGTTTTAAAGGTGGAGCAGAGATAGAAGCTTTATCTTTAATGAGAAAATATTTTGCAAAAGTAAGTCATATTAAACCTGATGCAAGCAGAAAAGAATCAGTAGAAGGTTACGTTATTGCTTTGGGATTTAAAGAGTTATAAATTACTTAAAATTAACTTTGCAAATCTAATGACAAAAGTATATATCTCATTAGCAACGCTCATATTATTATTTCAAATAATAATTATGACTTAACAAATTTAGCGTTGGAAAATGAAAAAATGATTATTGAAGAAGCTTATACCTTTGATGATGTGTTACTTCAGCCTGCTCATAGTTTTTTTGGTCCTGCAGATGCTAAAGTTAATACCTTTATAACCAGTGATATTAAACTTAATATACCCCTTTTATCTGCAGCTATGGACACGGTTACAGAGCATAGACTAGCAATTACTATGGCTCAACTTGGTGGAATGGGTGTTTTACATAAAAATTTTACAATAAAAGATCAAGCTGCAGAAGTTAAAAAAGTTAAAAAATTTGAAGCTGGAATGGTTGTTAACCCTGTTACAATCAATCCTACTCAAACTCTTGGTGATGCATTTAAATTAATGGAAAAATATAAAATAAGTGGAATTCCAGTTGTCGAAGGTAATAAAAACAAATTAGTTGGAATACTTACTAATAGAGATGTTAGATTTGCAAATGATTATAATCAAACAGTATCCGCTCTTATGACTAGGGATGTAATAACAGTTAAGGAAAGTGTTAGTGCGGAAGAAGCTAGAAAATTGTTACATACTCATCGTATAGAAAAATTAGTAGTGGTTGACGATGAAAACTTTTGCGTTGGGTTAATTACCGTTAAAGATATGGAAAAAGCACAAAATCATCCTCAAGCCTCTAAAGATAATCAAGGAAGATTGCGTGTTGCTGCTGCTACTGGTGTGGGCAAAGACGGACTAGCTAGGGCTGAGGCATTAATTGAAGCAGGGGTAGACATTCTCGTTGTAGATACTGCTCATGGTCACAGTGAAATGGTCTTGGATGCTGTTAGAAAGTTATCTAAACTATCTAGTTCTGTTAGAATAATTGGAGGCAACGTTGCTACAGGTGATGCAACAAAGGCTTTAATAGACGCAGGTGCAAATGGTGTTAAAGTTGGCATTGGGCCGGGTTCTATTTGTACTACTAGAATGATTGCTGGAGTAGGAGTTCCTCAGCTTACAGCTATACTTGATTGTGCCAAAGCAGCTCAAAAAAATTCAATACCTATTATTGCTGACGGAGGCATTAAATATTCAGGAGATATAGCTAAAGCTATAGCTGCAGGAGCTAGTGCTGTAATGGTTGGATCATTATTAGCAGGAACGGATGAGACACCAGGAGAAGTTTTTTTATTTCAAGGAAGATCGTATAAATCATATAGAGGTATGGGTTCGTTAGGGGCGATGGCTAGAGGTTCAGCTGACCGATATTTTCAAGCTGAAATAGAAACTTTAAAACTAGTTCCAGAAGGTATTGAAGGCCAAGTTCCATATAAAGGGCCTTCAGAAAATGTGATACATCAGTTAGTTGGTGGTTTAAAATCTGCAATGGGTTACACTGGTAATGAGAATATAAAGAAAATGCAAAAAAATTGTAAATTTAAACGTATTACAAATGCAGGTCTTCGAGAAAGTCATGTACATGACGTTACTATTACAAGAGAAGCTCCAAATTATCGTCCTTCATAATGTTAGTTCAAGAACGTATTTTTTCAGTATTAGAACTCTTAAAACTATCATATCAAGGTGACAATGTAATCACATCAAGAGTTCAAAGTTATTTTCGTACAAGAAAATTTATTGGTTCACAAGATCGAAATTTTATTTCAAGTTGTTTTTGGAATATTATAAGACATAGATCAAAAATTAGATGGCATATTAAAAACATTAATATTCATCAAACTATAGAAAATGAAATTATTTTAGAGCTATATTTTTTAAACTTAAAATATCAAAATAATATTAAAGAAATTAAAAATATTTTTCTTGTAAAATATAAAGATATAAAAAAAATTAGTGAAAATGAATTGGAATTTTTAGATAGATTGCGTTTTGATAGTTTTTATAATAATAAAATGCCTAATGATATCTTTTATGAATTACCTAATTTTTTATTAGAAAGTATAAAAAAGGGTTTTCCAGATAATTGGAAAAATATTGTTTTATCTTTAGGAAATGAAGCATATTTAGATATTAGAGTTAATGGGTTAAAAGAAAAATCTCGAAATGAAATTAAAGTCATGCTTAAAGATATAAAAGTAGAGACTGAGTTAACTAAATTTTCTCCAATAGGTATACGATTTTTAAAAAGATACCCAATAGAAGGGCATAAATTATATAAATCTGGACATATAGAAATTCAAGGAGAAGCCTCTCAAATAGCAAGCTTGTTATTAGGGGCTAAACCTAGAATGTCAGTTGCTGATATATGTAGTGGAGCAGGAGGAAAGTCTCTTGTATTAGCTGAAATTATGAAAAATAAAGGAAGAGTTCTAGCAATTGATACAAATGAAAAAAGATTAGATAATGCTGGGGCTAGATTTAAAAGAGCTGGTATTCATAATATAGAGAGAAAACTTTTAAATAAATCTTGGCAAGTGAAATCTATGGCAAAGAAATTTGATTTGGTTTTAATTGATGCCCCATGTTCAGGTATAGGCACATGGTCTAGAAATCCTGAATCACGGTTTAATTTTACAAAAGATAATTTATACAATTTAATAGAAACACAAGCTAAACTTTTAGAAAAAGGAGCAATGATGGTTGCTCCCGGAGGTAAACTAGCATACATGGTATGCTCATACTTACCAGAAGAAGGTGTAGATCAATTAGAAATATTTAAAAAAAATAATAGAGAATTTTTTGAAATAAATTTAAAGCATATGTGGGAAGATACTATATCATTAATGGATGGAACTAAATATCCTTTTAGTAATGAAAAAAAAAATCATATTATATTAGATCCTTCAATTCATAAAACAGATGGTTTTTTTATTTCTATGTTTCAAAGACAAAGGTAATATTTTTAAAAAATGAAAGACAAACAATGAAAAATGACGTGGTTTTAATTATTGATTTTGGAAGTCAAGTAACACAGCTCATAGCAAGACGATTAAGAGAACTAAATGTCTATTGTGAAATTCATCCATTTCAAAAAATTAATGATATTTTAACTAATAAATTTTCTCCAAAGGCTATCATTTTATCTGGAGGTCCGGCTAGTGTTATTGACGATAATTCTCCAAAACCACCTAAAATTATTTTTGAGATGGGAATTCCTATATTAGGAATATGTTATGGACAACAAATAATGATGAAAATGCTTGGTGGCAAAGTGATTTCAGGATCAGGAACTTCAGAGTTTGGGAAATCATTTATAAAAAAAGTTGATGCCAAAATAGAATTTTTAGAAGGGTGGTTTGAAGATAATAACGTTGAACAAGTATGGATGTCACATGGTGATCATGTTTCTGAAATTCCAAATAATTTTAAAGTTTTTGCAAAATCTGAAAATGCTCCATTTTCAATTATAGGAAATCTTGATAAAAATTTTTATGCCGTTCAATTTCATCCTGAAGTTATTCATACTCCAAATGGTAAAACTCTTCTTAAAAATTTTTTAAAAATAGCGAAGGTTTCCTTAGATTGGAATATGAAGGCATATAGAGAAGAAGCAATTTTAAAAATCAGAAAAACCGTTGGAAACAATAAAGTAATTTGTGCTTTATCTGGAGGTGTAGATAGTTCAGTAACGGCTATATTAATTAACGAAGCAATTGGAGATCAATTAACATGTATATATGTTGATAATGGTTTAATGCGCGACAAAGAAAGTGAAGAAGTTATTGCATTGTATACTAATCATTATAAATTAAATTTAATTGCTCTTAATGAACAAGAACTTTTTCTATCTAATTTAAAAGGCATATCGGATCCTGAACAAAAGCGTAAAATAATTGGTAAACTGTTTATTGACGTTTTTCAAAAACATGCTTTAAAACTTGGTAACGTTAAGTATCTTGCTCAAGGAACTTTATATCCTGATGTCATTGAAAGTGTAAGTTTTTCTGGAGGACCTTCTGTAACTATCAAGTCTCATCATAATGTTGGTGGACTTCCAGAAAAAATGGATATGAAACTTATAGAGCCTCTTAGAGAATTATTTAAAGATGAGGTAAGAATATTAGGAAAAGAATTAGGTATTCCAGATGAATTTATTGGAAGACATCCTTTTCCTGGTCCTGGGTTAGCAATAAGATGTCCTGGTGAAATTACAATTGAGAAATTAGAGATTTTAAGAAAAGCCGATGCTATTTATATTGAACAAATAAAAAAACATGATCTTTATGATAAGATTTGGCAAGCGTTTGCAGTTATTTTGCCTGTGAAAACAGTTGGTGTTATGGGAGATGCTCGAACTTATGATTATGTATGTGCACTAAGGGCAGTAACATCAATTGATGGTATGACTGCTGATTATTACCCATTTACACATGAATTTTTAGGAGAAACCGCAACCAAAATAATAAATAATGTTAGCGGAATTAATCGTATTACATACGACATTACATCTAAGCCACCAGGAACCATAGAGTGGGAGTAGTCTCATTTTTGTAAGCTATTGTTTATAAACAGTTTTTATAAATTATTTTGTTACAAAGTTGTTACAAAGTCTCTTAAAATATCTAAGTTTTCCAACACTTTCTAAATAGTAGTTACAAGGTTTTTTACAAACTATTGGAACTATGAAAGATCATAAAGATTTGCTGCTTTTAACGGTGTTTCTTTTTGCTGTCGTACAACGACATTAAAAACTAAAGGAAACATTTTATGCGATAATGATTATAGTTAAAAGGAGAGAAACAATGGCTATAAACGAAACAAACATTTTAGGTGGTAAAGCAATAATACTTACTAATGATTTTGATATTTGGCAGTACAGGTGTTGGATTAGTGCAGAGAAAAAATACATACGTGAAAGTTTGAAAACTAAAGACAAAGAATTAGCAATTGAGTTAGCTGAGAAAAAAACAATTGAATATATGTACAGAGTTGAACGAGGAGACAAACTTTTTGGAGTTTGCTTAGAAGAAGCAGTTGATAAGTTTATAGAATGGAAAAGTAGGTTTGTGGGTTTAGGTGCAAAAAGAGGAATTGTAAAAGGTAGACTTAATACAATAATTACACATTTAAATCATTTTAAAAATTATGTTGGTCCAAAAACAAAAATACATCAAATACCTAAATCAATTTTACGTAGCAATATAGTTAATGAAGTTGAAACAAGCTATGTAGAATTTAGAAAAGAATACAGAATAAGTGATAGTAGTATAGATAATGAGATCAGCACTTTTGGAATGTTTTATAGGTATATTAGTGATGAACTTGATTTAACAAATGTTAGAACATTAGCAAAATGTGAAACAAATAAAGTTACTGGAATTGATAACGCAAGAATAAGAAGACAAACTTTTACAATTGATGAATACAAGTCATTTACATACGCAATGCTTAGTTACGTTGCAAAAAAGAAACAACAACTTGCAGATGATGAATACTTTGATCGTTTACTTGCAAAGCAATATTTTTTATTTGCAGCTAATAGTGGAATGAGAAGTGGAGAATTAAGACAATTAAAATGGGAAAGGGTGGCTTTAGAGCTTCACAAAAGAAATGGACATAATAGTGAAGATATATTGCTTGCTAAAGTTGAAGTTGATGCACAAACAAGCAAAGTAAGAATTGGTAGAACTTTTAAATGTGTTGGAGAGCATTTGCAAAATTGGGCAAATTTATCAAAACATAAAACTGGCTACATTTTTAGTAGAGATGGTAAAACTGAGATGCCACGTAAGTTGTTTAATATGCACTTTAGAAAAATTATGAGTTTTGCTAATATTGAAAATGATAGAAAAAAAGCATTAGTACCATATAGCTTACGTCATTATTTTATTACAAAACAAATACAAGAAGATTTAAGTTTTGGGGATACGGCAATACATTGTGGAACTAGTGTTGGACAGATAGAAAGAACTTACTTGCATTTAAATGATACTATTATGAATAAAATTGCATTGAATAGATTTAGAAGTGATCGTGTTAATACTAATTACGTTTCAGTAAAAAAATTAGCAATATGAAAGTAAAAGATTAATTTGCTTCATAAAGAGGTAAAACAAGTTTAGTTGATATTTGTAAAAAATATCAGTATCTTTTATGTCTATATTTACTTAATAACATTTCAAATGAAGCAATAATAAATATGAATTTTTATTACAATTATAAATTATTAAATAACAATGTTTCTGTTGAGGGCTATTTTAATGGATAATATTTATCTTCTGCCGGCGGCCTTATTTCCTGCAATACCTTTAATGATGATATCATTTGGAAACAGATATACTACACTTGCTACACTAATTAGAAAAATACACGACGATCTAATGGCTAGGAAATTATCAAAGAAAGATAAAGAAACAAACAGTTATTTAAAACAAATTGACGTCTTAAGAAAACGTTTAACTCTTAACAGAGCAACATCAACACTTGCCGCAATGGCATTTATTACTAATCTTGTTGCTATTTATTTTGCTTATGTTGAAAATTTTACATTATTTGGTGCCATGTTTACGGCAAGTTTAGTAATGTTTGGTTTATCATTGATATTGTATATTATTGAACTTCAGTTAGCCACAAAAGCATTAGATACGCATTTGCAGGATTTAGCAGAACTATAATAGAAAAATGAGAAAATAATGGGAAGATATAAAATAAAAAATTTACTTATTCTAAGCACAGCAGCACTTTTAGCCACCGTTTGTATGGCTAATGCAGGTAATTTAAGATCAAATACTTGGAGAGCAAGTTGCAATACCTATTATTCCAATTCTGGCAATGATTTTATTTTCAAAGTAAAATTAGGTGAGATTGGTGGTTGTCGATCAGACAAAGTAAAACAAAATAGTTGGGATTGGTCTGAACGATCAGAGGTTATAACAAAAAATGAAAAAATGTTTGGAAAATGGGAATGGAGTGCAACAATTAATATTGATAGAGATTGCAGACCTGCATACCGAAATACATTATTCCAAGTTCATGCAGGCGGATATCTTGTGAGTCCTCCTAGTTGGGTTGGTATAAATTATGATAATGAATTTAGAACTAACGTAGAGAGCAGCACTCCCCACATAGTTCCAAATAATCCTTTTAAACTTACAGCCAAAATTAATGCCACAAGAGAAGATGTAAAGGTAGATTACTTTGTTAACGATCAGTTAGTAGATTCGACGCATAGGTATGCAAATGGTAATGGATATAAGAAAATGTTTTTTAAATTTGGAATTTATAGAGTGAATGCTAACTGCGACATCACACAAACATATACAAATGTTAAACTTAAGAAAGTAAAATAAAATAATGATGACTGAGTGTTATTTTATGAAGTTGATACTAATACTGTAAAATAGATAAAGTAAGAATGAGGAGAGGTTAATGGCAAAACTAATGACAGTGGAAATATTATTAGTATTGGATGACGATGCTGATCTAACACAGGTATATAAAGATATGGATTTAAATGTAGAACATAAAAATATTCAGCAAGTGGAAATTATAACTTGGGGTGAAGATAATGGCTGATAAAGAAAATAATTAAGCCTTCTATCTGACTGCTAGACATATATTGTGCCTTTCTAATTAAAACGCTCTTTTAATTTTTTTACATTGATAACCAAAACCATCAAACAGCCTGTCCAGCAAACAAACAAACCTATTGCTAACGACGCAGCTCCTATATGTAGCCATTTAAGAAATCCTTTTTACTAAAATTTAATTTTAAAAATATATTTATATTAACATTATTTTTTATGAAAAAAATAAAAAATATTTTGCATCAAGAATTTTATTTTTATGTATAAT
>Ga0209502_10000977_pt1 | contig 28105 bp, 25 predicted proteins | sample ArcticOcean_MG_C_10_FD_187442 | JGI IMG/M metagenome (GOLD analysis project Ga0209502, IMG submission 187442) | Marine microbial communities from western Arctic Ocean - ArcticOcean_MG_CB11_90 (SPAdes) (version 2) | ecosystem: Environmental > Aquatic > Marine > Oceanic | place: Arctic Ocean... | reverse complement strand
CAAACTGGTACAAGAACATATCTTATGGGCCATTATTCAACATCAAAGTTAATTCTATAACTATTATTACTATAAAATTTGCTACAATTACAAACTTAATAAATCAAATAAATTAAATCAAGAATCTTCTATGTCCTCAATTAACAAAAGCTCATCATGGAAAGCACTACATAATCACTTTAAAAAAATAAAGTCCGTTCACATGCGTGATCTATTTAGTAAGGATGTCGATAGATTTAACAAATACCATATTCAATATGAGGATTTTTTAGTAGATTTTTCTAAAAATAGAATTACAGATGAAACGATAGCTCACCTTATAAACCTTGCGAAAGAAGCCAAGCTTGAAGACTGGCGTGACCGTTTATTTTCTGGCGATAAAATCAACTTTACAGAAAATAGATCAGCGCTCCATATAGCTTTAAGAAACAGATCGAACAAGCCTATTTTGCTCGATGGTGAAGATATAATGCCAAATGTTAATAAAGTACTGGATCAAATGAAAAGCTTCTCTAATGATGTAAGAAGCGGTAAATCTAAAGGTTATACTGGAAAGAAAATCAAAAGCGTTGTTAATATTGGTATTGGTGGCTCAGACCTAGGGCCAGCAATGATTTGTGAAGCATTAAAATCATATGGCACTAAAGATATTACGCCCTATTTTGTTTCAAATATTGACGGGGCTGATATTGCACAAACATTAGAGCTTTGTAACCCTGAGACGACTCTATTCATTGTTGCTTCCAAAACTTTTACAACACAAGAGACGATGACTAATGCATATTCTGCAAGAACATGGCTGCTAAAACACTTAAAAAATCAAGAATCTATAAAAAATCATTTTGTGGCAATATCTACCAATGAAGCCGCTGTTGAAAAATTTGGTATCAATAAAAACAATATGTTTGAATTTTGGGACTGGGTAGGTGGAAGATATTCTCTATGGTCTGCGATAGGTCTTTCAGTAGCTATCTACATAGGAATGAAAAATTTTGAACAACTTCTAGATGGGGCGCATAATATCGACAACCACTTCATGGATGCTCCTCTACGCGAAAATATTCCTGTAATGCTTGCATTAATTGGTGTGTGGTATATAAATTTCTTTCAGCTGAACACTCACGCTGTGCTTCCGTACGATCAAGGATTATCTTTATTCCCCTCATACCTTCAGCAGGCAGATATGGAAAGTAACGGTAAGTTTGTAGATAGGGATGGTGAGAAAATTCAGTACCATAGCGGCCCAATAATATGGGGTGAATCTGGAACTAATGGGCAACATGCTTTTTATCAGCTAATCCATCAAGGCACTGAAGTTGTTCCAAGTGATTTCATAATGCCAATTCACTCACACTATTCAATTGGTAATAATGGAAATGAGCATCATAAAATACTCATCGCTAACTTTATTGCGCAAACTCAATCATTAATGGTGGGGAAAACCGATAAAGAAGCTCGTGCTGAGTTACAAAATCAAAGTCTTGATGAAAATACAATTAAAACTCTTACTCCTCACAAAACTTTTGAAGGCAATAGGCCTTCAACATCGATTCTTTTTGATAAGTTAACTCCAAAAGCACTTGGTAGACTAATTGCGATATATGAACACAAGATATTTACTCAAGGGGTTATATGGAATATTAATTCATTTGACCAATGGGGTGTTGAATATGGAAAACAAATTGCAAAACTTGTGCTGCCAAAATTAATCGATCCAAATGAAACAAGTGGGTTTGATTCTTCAACTAATAACCTAATAAATTACACTAAGAAAAATATATAAGATTCTAATTTAATTTAATATTTTTTAAATTATTATTTAAAAAATCGTTACTTAAGCTAGAGCCAATATTTGCTCCTAACTTCTTTGCAAATCTATCTGCAAAATTACTTTGGGCTGTAAAATCAATAATTTTCTCATAGCCAGCAATCTCTCTCGCGACTAAATCTATATCACCATAGCCATCAGCCAAACCAAGATTAATTGCGGACTCACCCGACCAAAAAAGCCCAGAAAAAATATCAGAATTAAGTGCTAACTTATTTCCACGTCCTTTTTTTACGACCTCAATGAATTGTTTATGTACCTCTTTAAGAAGTTCTTGCATGAATTCTCTCTGTTTAGGCTGGACTGGTAGAAATGGATCTAACATTGCTTTATTCTCTCCAGATGTTATTAGGCGTCTTTCAATTCCTAGATTCGTAATTGCCTTATCAAAACCAAATCCATTCATTAGCACTCCAATTGATCCAACTATACTTGCCTTATTAACAAAAATTTTATCAGCTGCTACAGCTATATAATATCCACCAGAAGCACAGATATCCTCTATAACTGCATAGACTGGTATTTGTGGGTGAAGCACCTTGTACCTATTAATTTCATCGTTTATTATTCCTGACTGAACAGGACTTCCCCCTGGGCTATTAATTGCCAAAATAAGGGCTTTTGTTCCAGGATTTTCGTAAGCCTCTTTTAAACTGCTTTTAATATTAATTGCTGATACTTCTGAATCAACTCCAATCTCTCCATTTAAAGTAATTAGAGCTGTAAAGTCACCAGTTGCCATAGTTGAATTATTTGAGGAGGTTAGTATAAAAAATAATACCCAGCCAAGATAAATTAAGCTAACTAATTTAAAAAACACACTCCATCGTCTAGAGCTTTTCTGTTGAATCAAAGATTCCATAGCGATTTTTTCAATCGTCTGCTTCTCCCAATTACTATTTTGTTTTTCTGCCATATTTCAACCTTAAATAGTTACAATTAATTTATCTTCTAGGACCTTTAGATTTAAAATTTCTAAATTTTTACCTACGCAGGGGCCCATTAAACATTTACCTGATGAAGGCTCATAGATGGCTCCGTGTGTTGCACAAACTATAAACTCACCCTCCTCATCAAAAAACTCATTATTATCCCAGTCAAGCTCTACAGAAAGATGCTGGCATTTATTTCTATATGCATAGTATTTAGCACCGACAAAAACAATAAAACCTGACTGGTTTTCGCCGCCCTCTGAGAACATAAATTTAACAGTGCTAGGATCCTTAGTAAAGCTATCTTTTCGAATGAGAATTTGATTATCCATTAATTCTTATCCAATCAAAAAGGTCGTAAGGATTTTTAATTATATCCAAGACATTAAATTCCCTTAATCTGCTTAAAGATTCGGGGCCGTATGCAACAGCTAAAGATGAAATGCCTGAATTATTAGCCATTTCTAAATCATGGGAACTATCCCCTATCATAAGAGCTCTTTCAGGATTAACCATTGTAAAATTTAAAATCTCCAAAATCATCTGCGGATGCGGCTTTGAGAAACACTCATCCACAGTCTTTGTTATTAAAAAATAATCTTTTAAATTTGTATCTATAAGGTCTTTATTTAAACTTCTTCTTCCTTTGCCTGTAGCGATACATAAAATATAGCCTTGCTTCTTAAGGTTTTTGATACCCAATTTAATTCCAGAAAAAAGTTCAGAGTGGCACGATGCATTTAAATCTAGATATGGTTTGGCCAAGGTTCCTTCCCAATCAAATATTAATAAATCAAATTTATTAATATTCATTTTTAGAAATGAAACTTGACATGTGAATGGGCATAGGTGCCTTAATTAAAATATTTTTAAGTGTAACGGGATGAATAATTCCTAATTCTAAAGCGTGAAGTAGCATATTTTTTAACCCTCCCTTCTTCAAAGATTTGTTAAGAATAAAGTCTCCATACTTATCATCTCCCACAATTGGGAAGTCTAAATGAGATAACTGGGCTCTTATTTGGTGTGTTCTTCCAGTAATCAGCTTTACATCGAGCAAGGTGTAAGAACCAAAATTTTTTTTAAGAAAAAAAACAGATCTTGAGGCTTTTGCTTGTGGGTTCATTAATGATGAATCAATGACTCGAACTTTATTTTGACCATTCTCTGAAGTTGTTTTTAGTAAATCTAAATCAACAATTTTTTGTTTTTCTCTCCAGACCCCTTTAACAATGACCTGGTACTTTTTATGTACCTTCTTTTCACGCATTTGTTGATGGATAGCAACTAAAGCAGATCTTTTTTTTGCTATGAGAAGCACTCCAGATGTGTCTTTATCAATTCTATGTACAAGCTCATAAAATTTATGATTTGGACGTCCATTCCGAACCAGCTCAATAATTCCAAAACTTACACCACTGCCTCCATGAACAGCTATACCTGATGGCTTATTTAGCGCAAGCAAATAATCATCTTCAAATAGAATATTTTCTTCAACAATATTAAATAGATCTAAATTTATTTTTTTTAAGCTAACAATTTTTTTTCTCAAAAAGTCCACAGGCGGGATTCGAACAGAATCATTTAGGGTAAGCTTGAAGTCTGTCTTAACTCTTTTCTTATTAACTCTAACTTGACCACTTCTTAAGATTTTATATATGTGACTTTTTGGCACATTTTTTAAAAATTTTATTAAAAAATTATCAATTTTTTGTCCTTCACTAGACTCATCTACAACTTCATAAATGACTTTATTTTTTATATAACCTGCCATTTTATTGTTTTCTTTTAATCATTTATCACATATACTCAATTTGTTCAGATATCTTTACAAGTCTAAAGAGAAAAACAATTCTGAATTATACATGCACAAAAGAATTCGAGGTTAGGTCTGCTCACCAAAAAAATAAGAAGCAGAAATAATATAAAAGATTTTTAAAAGAATTTAAATAAAATTAAGAATAATTTAACTAGATATAAAATATATATCTAAATTGATGTAATCATAGTAAAAGCTCGAGTATTAGTAACTAAAAGTCGAGTATTAATTATAAAAGTTACACAATATGCTTGTGCTTTTATGCAATTATGATTCTGAAATAATTCAAAATTCTTTACGTAAAATCTTCATATAAAATTAAATGGAGAAATTGTAATGAAACGCATGCTTTTTAATGCTACCCAGTCAGATGAACTTCGTGTTGCGACAATAAATGAAGATAAGTTAGAAGATTTAGATTTTGAAAGAGGCAACAAAGAACAAAGAAAAAGTAACATATATAAAGCAGTCGTAACCAGGGTTGAGCCATCATTAGAAGCTGCCTTCGTTAATTATGGTGTGGACCGTCATGGCTTCTTACCATTCAAAGAAATTGCTCCTGAATTTTACTCCAAAAAAACTAGAAAAAAAGATGTATCGATCAAAGATGTCGTAGCAGAAGGCCAAGAGCTTATTATTCAGGTTAGTAAAGAAGAACGAGGTAATAAAGGTGCTGCCCTTACATCGTACTTATCTTTAGCTGGAAGGTACATTGTCTTAATGCCAAATAATAATGGTGGTGGTGGAATTTCTAGAAGAGTAGAAGGTGAAGAAAGATTCGAATTTAAAGAAATACTATCTAAAGTAAAAGTTAAAAAAGGCATGAGTGTCATAGGTAGAACTGCAGGTATCGGTGCTTCGTTAGAAGAAATTCAGTGGGACTTAGATTATTTAACACAACTTTATGAGGCTATAGCCGGCGCTGCCGATGCTCAACCTGCTCCATTCCTCATTTATCAAGAGAGCAATTTGGTGGTAAGAGCCATTCGAGATTATTTCCATGAAGACATTGAAGAAATTCTTATTGATAAAAAAGAAATTTTTGATCAAGCACACCAATTTATTAGTCATGTAATGCCTGCATATGCAGATCGAGTTAAATTCTATGAAGATGAAATTTCTTTGTTTACTAAATATGGGATTGAAAATCAAATTGAATCAGCCTTCCTTAGAGAGGTAAGACTTCCATCGGGGGGGGAGCTTGTTATTGACCATACTGAAGCACTTGTTTCAATTGATGTTAATTCAAGTCGATCAACTAAAGGAAGAAGTATTGAAAATACTGCATTAAGTACTAATCTGGAAGCAGCTGATGAAGTAGCAAAGCAATTGCGCTTAAGGGATATTGGCGGACTAATAGTAATTGATTTTATTGACATGGAAAATTTAAAAAATCAAAAAGATGTTGAAAATAGAATTAGAGATGCTTTAAAGCTTGATAAGGCAAGAATACAAACAAGTAGGATATCAAGGTTTGGTTTGTTAGAGCTATCGAGACAGCGACTCAAGCCAAGTATAGGCGAAGCAGTCAATGGGGTATGTCCGAGATGTCAAGGAACAGGAAGGGTAAGGGATATTCAATCAACATCGCTATACATACTAAGGATGATTCAAGAAGAAGCCAATAAGGATACAAGCCAAATAATTACAGTTCAAATACCGATAGAAGTTGCAACTCTGCTCCTAAATGAAAAAAGGAAAGATATAGCAGCTATTGAAGCAAAAACAAGTAATGAAATTATTATTATTCCAAATCGATATTATGAAATTCCAAAATATAACCTTGAAAAATCATCGAAAAAGACAAGCAAAGCTAGCTATACTGCTATTGAGCCACCACTAGAGTCAATACAAAGCAATGATGAAGAAGAACAAAACAAGAAAGAGAGGCTAGAGCCAGTTGTAAAAGCAATTGTTCCTACTCACAAAAATACAAAATCTAAAAGTAATAAAACTATTTTTGGTTTCTTTAAAAAATTAATTGGTACAACAGAGAATACTTCAGCAGATGTTCGGAAAGAAGAATTTGAAGGCCAGAATGAAGAATCTGATGAAATAAAAAGTCCTGAAAGACCAAATAATAATAAAAATAATAGAAGGCCAAATAATAATAGAAGGCCAAATAATAGAAGAAGGAATAATAATAGAAATAATTCAAATGCCCCGCAATCTGTTAACAGTGTGCAAGAAAATGAGGGTCACAACAAAGCACAAGCGCCTGCAACAATAAAAGAAGGTATACCTGCAGTTGGCGAGTCTCGAATGCAAAAAGAAGCTAAACCAAATCTCTTAAAAGAAGCTAAACCAAAAAGGAAGGTAGAAAAATTAGAAAAAGTCGACCTATCTAAAGTTGGGCTTAAACTTGTAGAAACTAAAGCATCCGCAAAGAGTGAAGATGCTAAATCAAAACTTCCAGAGGATAAAAAACCAAAAACTAAAAAACTTGCTTCTTGGCAGAGTAAACCAGAGAAGGAAACAGGAAATAAAAAACTAGTAATGGTTGAAACAAAAAAATCTGAAAAAACAAAAAAATCTGAAAAAACAAAAAAATCTGAAAAAACAAAAAAATCTGAAAAAATAAAAAAAGCAGCTAAAACTAGTCCATCAAAAAAATAAGGATATACCAGCCAATATAAGCCATTATTAATGCGCCAAATACATGGCTAACTAAGAATAAAAAACTTGTTTGCACCTCTCCTCTTTGTAATAAAGAAAAGATATCCGAGGTGTAAGCAGAGAAAGTTGTTAGGCCGCCTAAAAAACCAATATTAATAAATAACTTTAATTCTTCATTTAACGTTGAGGCAGTAGCCTGGAAGTATGCAATAGACATACCCATTAAAAAGCCACCTAATAAATTTACAGCTAGGCTTCCAAAGGGAAGTCCTGGATATAATATATAAAAAAGGTATCCTATTCCCCATCTTAGCCAAGCGCCAATTGCTGCAGCGAAACCAATAATCAAAAAATTTGTAAAGGTAAGCACCTAGCTATACTTTAATAAAATGTTCGCGATAATATTTTAGTTCTTCGATAGATTCCAAAATGTCAGCCAATGCTTCATGTTTACCTTTTTTCTTAAATCCATTAATTAATTCTGGCTTCCATCTCTTTGCTAATTCTTTAAAAACACTAACGTCGAGGTTACGGTAATGGAAATAAGATTCTAAGTTTGGCATATACTTAGCCATAAACCTTCTATCCTGACATATTGAATTTCCACACATAGGGGACTTATTTTTCCCTATGTACTCTCTAAGAAATTCTAATAGTTGATGGGTTGCTGCCTCTTCATTTGTCTTTGAGTTTTTAACCTTTTCAATTAAGCCTGATTTACCATGGGTGGATTGATTCCATGAATCCATCCTTCCTAAAACTTCATCAGTCTGATTTAAAACTAGAACGGGGCCTTCAGCTATAATCTTTAAAAAAGGGTCAGTTATAATCACTGCTATCTCAAGGATTTTGTCAGTTTCAGAATTTAAACCACTCATCTCCATATCCAGCCATATTAAATTGTCATTACTTTTGCTCATCATGATTTCCATTAAAATTTTATATTAATTTCATTTTCAACTTACTTTTATCAAGCTTTTACTTCACAATACTCTTTTTAGTTTATTTCTATCATTATGTCACTTACTTTTTATTACTTATTTATATTTTTATTGGTTACCACAACAATCTTCCAAGTATGTCTTACAAAAAGACATATAGCTCACATAAACAAAAATAAAAATAAAGTACCTGCTGCCTTCTCTAAAACAATTTCCATATTAGATCATAAAAAAGCAGCTGATTATACTATTGCTAAATCGAATGTTGGGGTAATTGATTTAATTATTCAAGCTATTTTTTTATACCTACTTACATTAGGTGGTGGAATAAATATACTCACAGACATATTTAGCAATTCAATCAACAGTGAATTGGTTATCGGCTCAATGGTCATTATATCAGTCATGCTAATATCCTCATTAGTTGATCTTCCAGTTAGTATTTATAAAACTTTTAGTATTGATGAAAGATTTGGGTTTAATCGAATGACTTCTCAAATATTCATAACAGACCTAATTAAACAATCCATCTTAAGTATAGTTATTGGGATTCCAATACTTTTAATCTCGCTATGGATTATTTCAAACTTAGGGGGCTTATGGTGGTTGTGGTTATGGGCATTTATTTCTATTTTTAACTTCTTAATGCTTACCCTTTATCCTACTTATATCGCACCATTTTTTAATAAATTTTTACCACTAAAAGATGTAAAGTTAAAAACTAAAATTGAAAAATTACTTTTAAAATGTGGATTTAAGTCAGATGGGCTTTTCGTAATGAATGGGTCACTAAGGAGTAATCATGGAAATGCATATTTTACAGGGTTTGGAAACTCTAAAAGAATAGTATTCTTTGATACACTACTTGAAAAACTTTCCCACAAAGAAATTGAAGCTGTTTTGGCTCATGAGTTAGGTCACTTTCATCATAACCATGTTAAAAAAAGAATTATCCTGATGTTTGTTATCAGCTTTATTGGCTTATATTTACTAGGCATCTTAAAAGATAGTTCATGGTTTTATCAATCATTAGGGGTTGTTCAAAGTGATGCAAATGGATTATTGCTTTTTTTACTAGTGTCCCCTCTTTTTATTTTCTTTATTAGGCCTTTAATGGCTCATTATTCCAGAAAAAATGAATTCGAAGCTGATGAATATGCGTGCAAATTTTCTAACCCTCAAGATTTAAAGCTTTCACTAATAAAATTGTACAGGGATAATGCATCAACATTGACACCTGACCCTCTTTATTCAAATTTTTATGACTCTCATCCCCCTGCTCTTGAGAGAATAAATACTATAGATAAGATTTAGATGGAAATTACCACAAGATTAGAATTTGATGCTGGACACAGAATCCCTCACCATAAAAGCTCTTGCAAAAATCTTCATGGACATAGATACGCTATCGAGGTTACTATTAAAGGTGGAATTGTCGCAGATAAATCAAACTCAGATTTTGGAATGGTTATGGACTTTAAGGATGTAAAAGAACTAATAAAAAAAACTATTGTAGAAGAATGGGATCACTCATTTATAGTTTATAGGGATGACGCTGTGGTTCTTCAATTTCTAGAATCACTGAATGATCATAAAACTGTAGTTTTTCCGCTGGTTCCAACTGCAGAAAATATGGCACTAGTAGCTATGGAAAAATTAAAAATTTCTTTTAATAAAAAATTTGGTGCTTTAATTAAGCCATTTAAAGTTCGGCTGTATGAAACGCCAAACAATTGGGCTGATGCATATTAAATTAATATTAATTACTAATTTTAATTTTTAATATTTAAAAAAAAGTCCCGGTTCGCTTGAAGCTCCTCTTCATCAGGCTTTGTAATAGTAAGGTCATCCTGATTTATATCATCTAGAATTATATCTTCAGAATTTTGAGCAAAGTCAATTGAAAATGCCTCCTGCCCTCTTGTCATTGCTATATAGACGTCTCCAAGTAGTTGGGCATCAAGAAGTGCTCCATGAAAGCTCCTTGAGGTATTATCAACACTATATGCCCTACATAGGGCATCTAAATTATTTCTTTGGCCAGGCCTAATTTCTTTAGCTAGTCTCAATGAGTCAAAAATAGAGCCTGAGTACACTTCTAATTTATCGAAACTTATTTTTCCTAATTCCATATTTAAAAAACCAACATCAAAAGGGGCATTATGGATGATGATCTCAGAGCCTTTAATAAAATTTAGAAATTCAGATGCAATATCTTTAAATAATGGTTTATCCTGAAGGAAATCTGAGGTTATGCCATGAACATCTTGTGCAGCTTGATCTATATCTCTTCCAGGATTTAAGTAGGTATGATAATGATTTTTTGTTAGCTGACGATTACTCATTTCAACAGCAGCAATTTCAATAACTCTATGCCCCTGATTTGGGTCTAGCCCAGTCGTCTCAGTATCTAAAAATATTTGCTTCATAAGATAGAATCTTCCATACCAACCCCTTTATTCGCTAAATAATCTGCCCTATCATTTTCTAGATGGCCAGAATGTCCCTTTACCCACATCCAATTTATTGTAAATTTTGAGGTTAGGGTGTCTAATTCAATCCATAAATATTTATTCTTTACTGCTTTTTTATTACTTGTTCTCCAGCCATTAGCTTTCCAATTGCCAATCCACTCACTAATGCCTTTTTGTACATACGTTGAATCAGTAAAAACTGTTACTTCACTCTCAGTACTGATAGTTTTTAAAGCCATAATTACCGCCAAAATCTCCATACGATTATTAGTGGTATTAGGTTCGCCGCCAAATATTTCACTTTTGCTTTCTCCCTCAATAATTAAAGCACCCCACCCTCCAGGGCCTGGATTCCCCTTACATGCACCATCTGTATAAATATTAATCATATTAAAGCTACTCTTCTTTTAGAACGGTTGTTTTTTTAATGTTTTTCCACTTTGGCTTAATTGGGGTTAGGCTTTTTATTTTTTTTTGTACAACTATACAATATAGATTACCAAAAAGTGGTAGCCAACGATTTCCAATTCTTTCAAAACTACTACTAAATGAATAATTGTCATCAGAAAATATAAGTTGATAATTTGAAATCTTAGCTTCAGAGATAGAAAAACCTGCGTCTTTTAATTGGCTCTGAACTAGAGACATACTAACAAATTTAGAATTCCAAGGGAACTGCATACTGAATGAAAAAAAATTCCTAATACCTGCTAAACTGAAAGGGTTGAATGAGATTATAACTAAATGTCCTCCAGGAATTATTGTCCGAAAAAATTCATCAAACATTTTTTTATTATATCCCTGCTCGATAAAATGAGGGCAAATGATTAAATCAATTGATTCCTCCGCAAAAGGAATAGAAGAAACATCAAAAGAAATATTTCTCAAAATTCCGTCATTAAAAAGATGTTTGGTGATTCGAGAGTTCTCGAGAAAGTCGTTAAAAGGTCCTCCTAATTGAAGAGCAAAATAACCAAATTTATCTTCAATAAATTTATTGATAATTATTTTTTCTTCTGCTAAGAGATTTTTTGCAGTTTTTGATTTAAACCAATTCATAATTTAAAAATAACATAAAAACAAGGTAAACTTAAGTTATATATGCATTCAACATTACCCCAAAATAGTAATATAAACATACTACCAATTAAAGCATTTAAGGATAACTATATTTGGTTAATTCAAGAAAAATTTAACGGAATAATAGTTGACCCAGGAGATGCTAAACCGGTCCTAAAAAAACTGAATGAAAAAAATATCAACTTAAAAGCAATTTTGATTACTCATAAACATCTTGATCATATTGGAGGGGTTGAGGAACTACTTAACCACCACCCTGACATTAGAATTTATGGGCCAGAAAATATTAAATTTAAATTTAAATATGAAATTGTAAAAGAGGGTGATGTAATATCAATACCTGGTACTAAAGTTAGGTTTAATGTAATTGAGATACCTGGACATACATTAGACCATATAGCCTATGTCGATATAGAAAATGTATTTTGTGGTGATACTCTATTCGCATGTGGTTGTGGGAAGGTATTTGAAGGCACATTCGATCAAATGTTTAAGTCATTATTGAAAATTGCTTCGCTTAATCCCAACACAAAAGTATACTGTGGCCATGAATACACCATAGAAAACATTCAATTTGCTTTAACTATAGATCCAGATAATTATCAACTAAATAAGCGCTACAAAAAATTGCAAGGTATTGAAATTACTATTCCATCATTACTTAAAGAAGAACTTAAAACAAATCCTTTTCTTAGAGTAAAAACAAGTGAAGAGTTTAAATTAATTAGAAAGAGAAAAGATGAATTTTAAAAGTAAAACATTGTTAAAAGCTTTAGCATTAATCCTATTTTTTTCAATAACTAATGCCCAATCTGAAACAAATGCATTAGGGCAAAAAATAACAGTTATTAATCAAGAAAAAAATATTAACGTTGATAAAGATATTCATAAATATAGTATTTGGACGAGAATTAACAATGGCTACCAAATGAAGGAGAGGCCAAGTCGTAGAATACGAAATTTTGAAAAGTGGTATTCAAAAAGACCGGAGTACGTTGAAAGAATGCTGACAAGAAGTGAAAAATATTTATTTTATGTTGTTGGTGAAGTTGAAAAAAGGAATATGCCAATGGAAATAGCTCTCTTACCAATGATAGAAAGTGCTTATAACCCAATAGCAACTTCAAGACAAAAGGCGGCGGGTATGTGGCAATTTATCCCATCTACAGGAAAAATTTATGGATTAGAGCAGAATTGGTGGGTTGACAATAGAAGAACCGTAGCGCAAGCAACGAATGCCGCTTTAAATTACCTAGAAAAGCTACATAAAGAATTTGGAACATGGGAGTTAGCTCTTGCCTCATATAATGCAGGCGAAGGAAGAGTGGGTAGAGCAATTAAACGAAATAAAAGAAATAAAAAGGCAACCGGCTACTACAGCCTAAGGTTACCAAAAGAAACAAAAAACTATGTGCCAAAACTTTTTGCTATAAAAAATATTATAAGTAACCCCAAAAAATATGGATTAGATTTACCTAAAATAAAAAACCAACCGTATTTTGAAGTTATTGAAGTTCACAAGAACATTGATACTCAACTTATTGCTAAACTTGCTGAGATATCAATTGAGGAATTTCGGCTTTTAAATCCTCAACATAAAAGACCTGTTATAAATGTAAAAAGTGTACCTCAAAAAATAAACTTACCCTATCAAAATATTCATATATTTAATTATAATCTTCATAGCTACGACAAACCATTATCCAATTGGAATTCATATAATCCAAAAAAGAAAGAAAGTGTTGCGCAAGTTGCTAAAAAATTTGGGATTGATAGGAAGATACTGATTCAAGTTAATCGTTTAGAACGTAGGAAATCATTTAGAAGAAATAGCACTATTTTAATACCTAATAAAGATGCAATAACTACATACTTTCCTACCAATGTTAACGAATTATATAATTACTCATCAATAATTACGCACAAGGTTTCCCGTGGCGAAACTTTAAGCCATATTTCCGATAAATATAATATTTCAGTTAAAGATATTAAAGAATTTAATGAACTACGGTCGGATAGAATAATCATAGGAGATACTTTGGACATTCCTAAATAATTTATTTTATGTGTATATGATAAAAAAATTTCTATTTTCTAACTTTATTGCTATCTTTATCTCATTAATATTTGTAATAAGTTGCTCGAAAGATACGTCTGAAGTTATTGATTATAATATAGAATTTAAAAAAAGTTCTGGTGGAAGTCTTATCAATGCGATGGCTGGGGAACCAAGCAATCTTATTGCTATGATTGCTGGTGATTCGGCATCATCAGCAATAGCTGGAAATATATTTAATTCCTTAATTAAATACGATGAAAATTTAAATTACGCTCCGGATTTGGCGGAAAGTTGGGAAATCTCAAACAATCAAAAAACAATCACTTTTAAATTAAAAAAAGGCCTTCAATGGGCTGATGGTAAACCACTTACAAGTGCAGATGTATTATTCACATGGAAATTAATAACAAATCCCAATACAAGAACTCCTTATGCTTCGGATTATCAACTTGTTAAAAATGCCTACGCCCCCGATTCTTTAACTTTTAAAGTCACTTATGAAAGTAGTTATGCTCCAGCCCTGGATACCTGGACCTCACTGCACATTCTTCCCAAGCATATTTTAAAAGATGAAGACATCAATAACACGTTCTTTTCACGAAAGCCAATAGGGTCAAGCTTTTACAAGCTTGATAAATGGGTAAGTGGGCAACAGGTAACCCTTAAAGCTAATAATAAAAGTGTTTTAGGGGCTCCTTTAATAGAAAAACTAATTTCAAGAATAATTCCTGATACCTCGTCACAGTTCTTAGAGCTTACTGCTGATAATATTGATGTAATGAATATAAACCCAATTCAATATCAAAGAGTATTTCCTGCAAGAAAAGATTTACAACAAAAAATTGCACTTTATAAAGAGCTAGGAAATGGTTATACATACCTCGGCTTTAATCTAAAGAAACCCCCATTTAACGATATCAGAGTCAGGCAGGCTCTAAATTATGCAATTGATAAAGATGAAGTTATCAAAGGAGTGCTCCTAGGTCTGGGTGAGGCAATTTCTAGCCCTTATAAACCTGGTACAAGGTGGAACAATTCAAATCTTAGCCCATACCCTTACAAGCCATCCAAAGCGCTTAAGCTGCTTCAAGAAGCTGGCTTTAAAAAAAATGATGATGGCATCTTAATGAAAAATGGTAAGCCCTTGAAGTTTGAAATTATTACAAACCAAAATAAACAAAGAGAAATGACAGCGGTGGTAATTCAAAAGAGATTACAAGAGATTGGGGTTGACGTTTCAATAAGGGTAATTGAATGGGCAAGCTTTGTGAATAGATTTATAAAAACTGGTGATTTTGATGTTGTTGTCCTTGGATGGAGCCTATCTCTTGATCCAGATCAATATAATATATGGCATTCATCCCAACAAGGACCTGGTCAATTTAATTTTCTTGGGTATTCTAATAAAAATGTTGATAAGTTACTTGAGCTTGGACGAGAAGAGTTAAACGTTTCTAAACGTGAGGAAATTTACCATAAATTTTCAAAATATTTATTAGAAGATTCTCCAATAATTTATCTATATGCAGGTTATGGGTTAAGTGCAGTGCATAAAAGGGTTAAAGGAATTAAGAATCCTGCCCCACCTGCAGGGATTTATCATAATAATTACGATTGGTTTGTGCCAGAACCCCTTCGAAGGAATGAAATTTCAGCGAGATAATGACTTCATATCTAATAAAAAGAATTTTGTGGATGGTGCCAATGTTAATTGGTATAAGTTTAATATCATTTTTTATTATGCATCTTGCGCCAGGAGATGTAACTTCAAGCGAATCATCCTTTAATCCAAAAGCATCTGAAGAGTCTAGACAAAAATTAAGAGAGCTTTACAACCTTGATAAACCGGTAATTATTCAATATGGCTTGTGGGTAAAGCGAATCGCTCAGCTTGATTTTGGTAACTCTTTTGCATCACACCAAAAACCAGTTTTATGGGAGCGAACAGACAAATCTGGTAATATTACTAAAGGGTTGATACAAGAATCGCTTCCAATCACGTTAATGATCAATCTTTTAGGTATTTGTATTATTTTTTCTATTTCTATTTTTCTTGGTACTCTTTCTGCAGTTCGTCAAAATACCTGGGTTGACCGATCTATAACCTTGTTTGTTTTTATCGGGTTCGCAATTCCGGGTTTTTGGTTAGCACTTTTACTTATGTATTGGACTGGAGTTAGTAATCAATGGCTTCCAATATCAGGCCTCCATAGCTTAGGCTATCAAAACCTTAGTAATTTTGATCAATTTATAGACCTCCTAAAGCACTTAATTCTTCCAGTTTCAATATCATCCCTGAGTGGTCTTGCTGGTATATCCCTTTATGTAAGAAATGGTATGTTAGATATTCTTCATCAAGATTTTATTACAACAGCAAGGTCTAAAGGTTTAAAAGAAAGTAAAATTGTATTTATTCATGCACTTAAAAATGCAATCCTTCCTCTTATTACGATTGTAGGGCTCTCTATTCCGGGCCTTATTGGTGGGTCTGTAATTGCAGAGTCAATTTTTGCCATACCAGGAATGGGTAAACTTTTCTATGATTCAGTGTTAATGAGGGACTTCCCCGTAATAATGGGGATTTTAACTATTGGGTCTTTTCTAACCTTAATAGGAAACCTGCTTGCAGATATTGGTTATGCTTGGGCTGACCCACGTGTTAGAAAAGGGTTAGTTAAATGAATATTTTTTTAAAAAATCCTCTCGCACTTTCTGGCTTTATTATCATCTTAACAGTTTTAATTTTAGCGATCATTGCGCCCATTATTGCTCCATATGATCCAAACTTTATCGACATAAACTCAATATTACTCCCACCCTCAATAAGTCATCTAATGGGAACGGATGGGCTCGGACGAGATGTTTTCTCAAGAATGCTTTTTGGGGCCCAAATATCTCTACTAGTTGGTTTTGTAGCTGTAGGTATAGCAACTTTTATTGGTGTTGTTTTGGGTTCATTAGCTGGATTCTATAGGGGGTGGGTTGATTCATTAATTATGCGATTTGTAGACATAATGCTATCAATACCAACATTTTTTCTAATATTAGCTGTAATAGCATTCCTTACACCATCAATATGGAATATTATGATTGTAATTGGCTTAACATCCTGGATGGGCGTTACAAGGCTTGTAAGAGCTCAATTTTTTAGTTTACGTCAAAGAGAATACGTTCTTGCCTCGGAGACAATGGGCTCGAATCATTTTTCAATAATAATAAAGCACCTTCTTCCAAACAGCCTAACGCCTATCATCGTTAGTTCAGTTCTTGGAATCGCAAGTGCAGTTTTAGTAGAATCTGGTCTTAGTTTTCTAGGTTTGGGTGTTCAAGCCCCAACCGCATCTTGGGGAAATATACTGACTGATGGAAAAGAATACATTCAATTTGCTTGGTGGCTCTCTTTATTTCCTGGTTTAGCTATCCTCATAACTGTATTGGGATATAATTTACTTGGAGAGGGACTGAGGGATATATTAGACCCTAAAAATAAAAACTAATTACTAAACAAAGGCTAACTATGAGCTTCTTAAAAAATAAAAAGGTATTAATACTTGGATTACTTAGTAATCGATCGATTGCTTACGGTATAGCTTCATCTATGAAAAAACAGGGTGCTGAGCTTGCATTCACTTACCAAATGGAAAAACATAAAGAACGTGTTGAGAAACTTGCTTTACATTTTGATTCAAATATTGTTTTACCCTGTGATGTCGCAAATGATAAAGATATTGAAAATATCTTTCCACTGTTAGCGAAAGAATGGGGCACATTTGATATCTTAGTTCACTCAATAGCCTTTGTTCCGAAAGAAGCATTGAGTGGTGATTTTATTGAATCAACCACTCGTGAAAATTTTACAATAGCTCACAATATTAGCTCATATAGTTTTACTGCCCTTGCAAAATCTGCCATCCCATATTTAAACACGAAATCTAGTCTTTTGACGCTCAGCTACTTAGGGGCTGAAAGAACAATGCCTAATTACAATGTAATGGGCTTAGCAAAAGCAAGTCTTGAGGCAAATGTTAGATATATGTCGCATAGCTTAGGAGCTAAAGGAGTTAGGGTTAATGCAATCTCAGCAGGCCCAATCAAAACTCTAGCTGCTTCAGGCATTGCCAACTTTGATAAAATGTACGATTTTAATGAACGGCATTCAGCATTAAAGAGAAATGTAACGATTAATGAGGTTGGTAATGTTGCTGCTTTTTTATGTAGCGACCTAGCATCTGGAGTTACAGGGGAAATTACTTACGTAGATGGCGGAATGAATATTACTGCGGCAGGCTCTATTGATTAAGATTAAGATTAATATCAGCATTAACTCTTAAACCTACAATGTAAGCCGATTCAACCTCGTCTTCCATCATAGCTATATAATCATTGTAGTAAGTATTAATTGAATCTTTATCTTGCACATCATCTGTAACCACCTTATTAAGCTTAACAATAATATATTCACCATTATTACTATCAAAAAGGCCAGTGTGAGATGGAAGCTGGCTAGCATCCATTTTGTATATTGCATTTATAAGGGAATCAGATAAACCTTGTCTATCAATACGGTCTATAACTAATTCATCTATCCAGTTAATTGCCTTCGGATTTAATTTAACATCTTCAATCAACTTAGCTCCCGCAGCAATTAAAAGTTTTTGGGATTCTGCCTCCAAAAGAAAATCTTTAATTGAATCTCTCACCTCCTCAAAAGGTTTTGGGGCTGAAGGACGAAAATCTAAAACTCGAGCTGCAACTAAATTATTAGGTGAAGCTTCAATTGCCGCGATATTTCTCTTTTCAGTTATAGCATCCTTATCAAATATTGCTTGGGCAAAAGCTTCGTTATTAAAAAATTTCTTTGCGTCATCGAAGCTTAACCATTCACTATTTTGAATTGTTAAATTAAACTTCTTTGCAGTTTCTTGAAGATTTTCAGATTGCTCATAAACAGTATTGCTAAAATCTTCGGCATTTGAAGCATATTCAGCAAGAGCTTTATTAAACAGCAACTCCCCCTTGATTTGATTTTTAACTGATTGGAACTTAACTTGCTCACCTCTAATATCAGTTAACATTATAATATGGTAACCAAACTCAGTCTTAACAAGCTCAGAAATTTGATTCTTAGTCATTGTAAATACAGCCTGATCAAAAGCTTTAGCCATATCTCCCCTAGAGAAGAACCCGAGATCCCCGCCATTTTTTGATGATTCAGGGTCTTGGGAATATTCTTGAGCATTCTTTTTAAAGCTCTTAGGGTTTTTTCTTACACTCTTAAGAACCCCTAAAGCTACTGTCTTAATTTCTTCAATTTCCTTATCTGTCATATCAGATCTTATATTAAACAATATATGCTTTGCTCGCCTTTGCTCGTTTCCCTGATATCTATTAATGTTGTTAGTGAAATAATCTTTCACCACATCATCTGCAACTTTCACATCCGGAACTATTCCTGCAACTGAATAAATAATAAACTCAATCTTGACTTGGTCAGAGCGAATAAATGAGGCCTTGCTTTCTTCATACACCTTCTTTAAAGCATCGTCAGAAAGGTCAATTTTCTTCTTGTAGGCATTCTGTTTTAACTCAAAAATACTAATGCTTCTCTTTTGGTAGGCCAGGTTAACAAGTGATTGGATTTTACTTTTTGGAGTGTATATAAGCTTTCTTAAGCTATCCCTTACTTGTTGAGACCCAAGATCATTTCTAATACTATTATCGAATTTTTTTGGTGTTAAATTATTTATTTTTAAAACTTCATCGTATAACTCTTGAGAAAATTTATCATCTCTTTGAAATTCAGGCATGCCTGATATATATGTTCCAACTTGATTATTGCTAATATTAAATCCTGAATTTTTAATTTCTTGATTAACCAATTTAGTTGTTATTAGCTTATCTAACACGGCACTTTTAAACTCTTCCCCTTCAAATATCTTAGGGTCTACTGACTCATCTTGGCTTGTTATTTGGTCAATAAATTGCCTCTCTGTCTTTTGTAGATCATTTGAGGTAATTGGTTCGTCATTAACTGAGGCTATATGCACATTACTTCCGACTGATGATAAGTAAGAATCTATACCAAAAAGTGCAAAAGGAACAATTATTATTGCTAAAATAACTTTAGCAAGTGTAGTTTGGGTTCTATTCCTAATCTGTTCTAACATATTTAAAGTCTCAAAAAGTATATAACTTACTAGACCAAAATAAAATATCTTGGTTCTTTGATTTTACAAAATAGGCTAATAAATATTAACCTATATTCTAATTATTGGCGGAGTGGACGGGACTCGAACCCGCGACCACCGGCGTGACAGGCCGGTATTCTAACCAACTGAACTACCACTCCTATACAATGGTGGGTGCTACAGGGGTCGAACCTGTGACATTCGCCTTGTAAGGGCGACGCTCTACCAACTGAGCTAAGCACCCGAATTGTTGAAAATTTTGCACGTAATTTTACAATAATGTCACGAACAAAGCTAGCTAATAAAATAAAAAGCTAATGTGCTATTGATTTATTAATTTGTATTGTATCTTTTGATGCAGTCGGAACAGCTTTTGATTCGCTTATAAGGCTTTTAGGCTGTTTTGTTAGTGCAATCTCAATAACTTGATCAATCCACTTAACAGGAATAACATCAACTCCTTCCTTAATTTCATTCGGAATATCTATTAAATCTTTTAAATTTTGTTCTGGAATTAGAATTTTCTTAATATTCCCACGGTGTGCTGCTAATAATTTTTCTTTTAGTCCGCCAATCGGCAACACTTCACCTCTAAGAGTTATTTCTCCTGTCATCGCAACATCAGAATGAACGGGTATGCCAGTTAGGCTTGATATTATAGCTGTTGTGATGCCAATACCAGCACTTGGTCCATCTTTTGGAGTTGCTCCCTCAGGAAAGTGTATATGTATGTCTTTTTTTTCATGGAATGCATTATTAATGCCTAACTTCTCTGCACGACTCCTTACAACACTCATTGCTGCGTGAATAGATTCTTGCATAACATCGCCAAGTTTTCCAGTAATTATTGTCTTTCCTTTTCCTGGCAAAACAACAGCTTCAATCGTTAATAATTCTCCGCCGACTTGAGTCCAGGCTAAGCCTGTAACTTGACCAACTTGATTTTTTTTATTTGCATAGCCAATGTCATAAATTTTAATTCCTAAATAATCTTGAAGGTTTTTACTGTTAACAGATATAGATTTCAATTTTTTATTTGTTAAAAGTGATTTTACAACTTTCCTACAAATTTTAGAGATTTCCTGTTCCAACTTTCTAACTCCAGCCTCTCTAGAATAAAATTGGATTATATCTTTAATTGCTTTTGCTGAAATTTTAAATTCAACTCGCTTCAATCCATGGTTTTTTATTTGCTTAGGAAGTAAATGTTTGATTGCAATATTTAATTTTTCAGATTCTGTATAACCTGATAATCGAATAATTTCCATCCTATCTAAAAGTGGTTCTGGTATATTCATTGAATTAGCAGTTGCAACAAACATCACATCAGACAGGTCATATTCAATTTCAGCGTAATGGTCAGTAAATGTGTGGTTCTGCTCTGGATCTAAAACTTCTAGCAAAGCTGAAGATGGATCTCCTCTAAAGTCCTGACCCATTTTATCGACCTCATCTAATAAAAATAATGGATTCTTAACGCCAACTTTAGTCATATTTTGTAGAACTTTGCCAGGCATTGATCCAATATAAGTTCTTCGGTGACCCCTGATCTCTGCCTCATCTCTTACCCCGCCAAGAGCCATCCTCACAAACTTTCTGTTTATGGACTTTGCAATACTATTACCAAGAGATGTTTTACCCACACCCGGAGGTCCAACCAGACATAAAATTGGGCCTTTAAGCTTGCCAACTCTATTTTGAACGGCTAAATATTCAATTATTCTTTCTTTTACTTTTTCTAGCCCAAAATGATCGTTATCCAGATGTATTTCTGCGCTCTTCAGGTCTTTATTTATTTCTGTTTTATCAGTCCATGGCAAGTTAATTAATGTCTCAATAAAAGTCCTAACAACTGAAGCTTCTGCTGACATTGGTGACATCATTTTTAATTTTTTAAACTCTGAAAAACATTTTTCTTTAGCCTCTTTTGTAATTCCAATAGTTTTTATTTTTTCTTCAAGCTCATCCAGATCAGCTCCCTCTTCTTGCTCACCTAATTCTTTTTGTATAGCCTTTACTTGCTCATTCAAGTAGTACTCTCTTTGTGATTTCTCCATTTGCCTTTTGACTCTACCTCGAATTCTTTTTTCTACCTGTAAAATATCAATCTCAGACTCCATAACATTAAGCAAAAGTTCTAAGCGATTCTTTATATCAAAAGTTTCTAGTATGTTTTGCTTCTCTGAAAGTTTTAATGTCAAATTTGCTGCTATTGAATCTGCCAATCTTCCAGGCTCATTTATGGATACAAGAGAAGTTAAGATTTCAGGAGGGATTTTTTTATTTAATTTTACGTATTGATCGAATTGAGAAAAAACTGAACGCATAAAAGCTAACGTATTTTTATCTTTTTTTTCTTTAATTTTAATTAAGCTTATATCTGCTGACCAAAAATCCCCAGAATCATCTAACTTCTTTACATTTGCTCTTTCCAGCCCTTCAACTAAAACCTTGACTGTTCCATCAGGCAATTTTAGCATTTGCAAAATGCTTGCAACAGTTCCTACAGTGTATAGATCCTTAATTTCAGGCTCATCCTGCCCTGCTGTTTTTTGGGCAACCAATAAAATCTTCTTATCCCCATTATTTGCTTTCTCTATTGCATTTATTGACTTATCTCTTCCAACAAACAAGGGTATTACTAACTGTGGGTAAACTACAACATCCCGCAAAGGGAGCATTGGAAAGTTTTTTGTTGCTATCGTCATTATATTTTCTTCTTTAAAAAATCAGTGTGAACTAATGTTATGGGGATGCTTTATTGTAAATTCAAGTCTTTTTATTCGTTAGCTTTTCTTGCAGTATCAGAATATATTAAATATGGTTTCTCATGTTTATTTATTACACCTTTATCTATAACTACTTTTAGTAAATTATTTATTGTCGGCAACTCAAACATAATCTCTTTTAAGCTGGATTCCATTATAGATCTTAATCCGCGAGCACCAGTCTTTCTCTCAATCGCTTTAAGAGCAATTGCATCAATAGCATCATCACGGAATTCTAATTCTACATCTTCCATACCAAATAACTTTTTATATTGTTTGATTAGAGCATTCTTTGGTTCTTTTAATATTTGAATTAAAGCATTCTTTTCAAGTGTTTCCAATGTTGTTATAACCGGAAGTCTTCCAATAAATTCTGGGATTAATCCAAACTTAATCAAGTCCTCTGGCTCTACATTCTTTATAATATTGCTAATAATTTTAAGGTCATCCTTGCTCTGAACCTCAGCTCCAAAACCTATACTATTCTTCTCAGTTCTTTGTCTTATAATTTTCTCAAGCCCATCAAAAGCACCACCGCAAATAAATAATATATTTGAAGTGTCAATTTGAACAAATTCTTGATTTGGATGTTTTCTGCCACCTTGAGGAGGTACTGATGCAACTGTTCCTTCGATTAGTTTAAGTAAGGCTTGCTGAACACCTTCCCCTGAAACATCCCTTGTAATTGAAGAGTTTTCTGATTTTCTTGATATCTTATCAACCTCATCAATATAAACAATTCCGTTTTGAGCTTTTTCGACATCATAATCACATTTTTGAAGTAACTTTTGCATAATATTTTCAACATCCTCACCAACATAGCCTGCTTCAGTTAATGTGGTTGCATCAGCCATAACAAATGGCACCTCAAGTAAATTTGCTAACGTTTGGGCAAGTAATGTTTTACCAGACCCTGTAGGACCAATAAATAAAATATTGCTTTTAGCAATTTTTACATCGCTTAAGTCACTCTCGTCACTTTTATTATTTCTTAATCTTTTGTAGTGATTGTATACAGCAACAGACATACTCTTCTTAGCTTCTTCTTGTCCAATTACATGGTCCCCAAGAGAATGGAAGAGCTCTTTTGGGCTTAAAAGATTTGTTTTATTTTTATCTAATACCTCATTCAGCTCTTTTGATTCTTCTTTAATAATGTCATTAGATAAATCAACGCATTCGTCACAAATAAATACTGAAGGTCCTGCAATAAGTTTCTTAACTTCGTGCTGACTTTTACCGCAAAATGAACAAAAGAGAGATTTTTCTATTTCTTCAGCCATTAAAACCCCTTATTTTACCTTGGCTCTACTAGAAATAACCTGATCAACCAAACCGTATTTGACAGACTCATCTGCACTCATAAAATTATCTCTATCTGTGTCTTCTGCAATTTTTTTTATTGGTTGTTTTGTATGTTTTGATAAAATTGAATTAAGTTTATTTTTTAAAAATAAAATTTCTTTTGCATGAATCTCAATATCAGAAGCTTGACCTTGGAATCCACCTAAAGGCTGGTGAATCATAACTCTAGAGTTGGGTAGGCAGAACCTTTTTTTCTCGGCCCCAGCAGTTAAAAGTAAAGCACCCATACTTGCAGCCTGACCAATGCATAAAGTGCTAACATCTGGCTTAATAAATTGCATTGTGTCATAAATAGCCATTCCTGCAGTCACTGAACCGCCTGGTGAATTTATATATAAAGAAATATCTTTGTCTGGATTTTCAGCTTCTAAGAATAATAATTGAGCAACTACTACATTGGCTGTCATATCATCAACAGGTCCAACTAAAAAAATAAGTCTTTCTTTGAGTAGCCTTGAATAAATATCATAAGACCTCTCGCCTCGACCACTTTGTTCAACAACCATTGGAATATAGCCTAAGTTGTTTGGGGAAAAGTGACTAATTGATTCTATTTTAGAATTGCTCATTATAATTATGCCTGACTTGCCATTAATTCATCAAAAGTAACTTTCTTAGATTCAGTTTTGCATTCTTTCAAAAACCACTCAACAATATTGTCCTCAGTCGAAAGTGCTGCTGGCTCATCTAATCGCTTTGGATCATCATAAAACCATTTTTGTGCTTTTTCTGTATCATCAAAATTAGCAGAAAACTCAACAACTTTAGATTTAATTTGCTCTTCACTTGCTTCTAATTTATTGTTTTCAACTAGGGTAGCAAGAACAATTCTTAATTTACATGTTTTTATTGCTGATTCCTCAAACATTTCTCGCTCTAGCTTTACTTCATTCATGTCTGCTCCTTGTTTCTTAAGGTTCTCACCAGCAGCATGCATCATACGGTTCACTTCCATCAGAACTAATGATTTCGGAATTTCCATTTCATGAGAATCCACAAGCAATTGAAAAACTTGTTTTTTTAGGTCTGACTTAACTCTTTTATCAACCTCTTGGGTTAGTGATGATTTTATCTCTTGGTTCATTTGTTTAATGTCACCATTATCAACACCTAAACTCTTTGCAAAATTTGAGTCTATTTTTGGTAACTTAGGTTCTCTAACTTCTATTAACTTTATTTGATATTTAACATTTTGATTCGCCAACTGAGCTGGATTATGGTCTTTCGGGTATTTAATTTCAAACTCTTTTGTTTCTCCTGCATTTATTCCAATAAGTTGATCGTCTACAGCTTTAATTCTTTTTGAATCACCTAGAACAAATTCTAAATATTGATCACCTGTTGACTCAATCTGTTCATTATCAATAAATGAAACAAGTTGAACTACTATTTGGTCGCCCATTTTGGATGCTCGCTTTGTATTTTCAAATACTGCTCTTTGCTTAATCAGAACATCAATTGTTTTTTTTATATCGTTTTCTGATATCTCGACCAATTTTTTTTCGATCTTTAAAGACTTAAAATTTCCCAATTTAAACTCAGGAAATACTTCAAATGTTGCAGTGAATTCAAAATCAGAAATAACTTGTTCTAACGGGTCATGTTGAATATCTGGCATCCCTGCTACACGAAGATTATTCGTATTAACAATTTCACCAAATTTCATCTCTATAGCTTTAGCGTATACCTCGGACCTTACGTCTGCACCATACTGCTTTTCAATCACATTCATTGGCACTTTTCCAGGTCGGAAACCGGACACTCGTGCTGTTCTCGTTAACTCTAGAAATCTTTGTGATATCTGACCCTGTAATGGTGAAATAGAGACCAAGCTCTTAACCTTTCTTTCTATACTGCTAATTTTTTCTATTGCTTCTGCCATTGTTTTATTCCTAACTTAAATATGGTGCGAAAGGAGAGACTCGAACTCTCACGCCTTGCGGCGCTGGTACCTAAAACCAGTGCGTCTACCAATTCCGCCACTCTCGCATAAAGTAACTAAATTTTAAAAAGCATATTATATCAGCTTCGACGCGCTGGGAAAGCAATAATTCAATGTCATTTTGATTGTTAAAAAAATGTGTATAAAAATATACTCCTAGAATATAATAGCATTAAGTAAAATAAATTTACCGTATATAACCCAATTCAAAAAGATACCGTATATGTCATTAAGGCCATATTTAATAATAGTAATATTTGCACTAAGTGGTTGTAGTTATATACCTTTTGACAAAAAAGATATTGACACTCAAAAAGTTATTGAAATAATTAAAGAGTCAGATATCCACAATGAAGATTTTGCACGATTTTTAATCTCTCGAGATTTTGATAAGACCAAGCTACCATTTAAGGTATGGGGTTTAAAAGAGCTCATGTATGCTCAGCAATTCTTTAATCCTCAATTAAAGACAGCTAAAATACAGTGGGAAATGGCTAAAACAAATGAAGCTATTGCCATTCTTTACCCACCAACTTCAATAGGACTAGAAGTAGGTCGAGAAACAACAAACAAAGAATTAACAAAGAAAATTTTTGGTGGGAGCTTTTCTTTCACATTTGAATCTGCAGACAAAAGATTGATCCGGCACGAATTAGCTATAAATAAATCCCAACTTGCTTTGATTGATTTTCAACTGACTAACTGGGAACTAAGAATAGGCTTATTAACCAAATTATTTGATTTCATAGAGAACCAAGAATTTATAAAGCTATCGAAAATAGAGCTTCGCTTAAAACAATCCGTAATGAATATGATGAAAAAAAGACTTGAAGCAGGCTTGGCATCCCAAATGGATCTTGATAGAAAAACCATTGAACTAAATAAAATAAATCAAAGCTTATTAAAGTTGCAATTAAACCAATCAGTCCTGAGAAATCAACTAGCTTCATTAATTGGTTTAAGCACTGAAAAATTCAATCTTATCCCATTAGATAGTAAGAAAATAAGCTCTATTCTTGACGATATAACTATTTTATATTTGGAAGATAAAAAATTATTAGTATTACAAGAAATATCCCTAACAAAAAGATTAGACCTTAGAAAAGCTCTTTCGAATTACGCAATAGCCGAAGCTCAGTTAAAACTAGAGGTAGCTGATCAATATCCAGATTATACTTTTTCGCCGGCCTATGCGTACGAATTTGGAACTCGATTATGGACTCTGGGTATAGATTCAATAATTAAGTCAGGAGATCGAAATAAAGCGTTTATCAATAAGGCAGAAAAATTCCGTGACTTTGAAGCGAGTAAGGTAACAACATTACAACTGTCAACAATAAATGACATCAAAAAGCTTCAATTAAATTTTTCAAATAAATTTGAGGATCTAAAATATTCAAATCAAATGGTAGCAACAAAAATCAGACTCGAAAGTCAGCTTGCTGCAAGATTTAAGAAAGGATTGATAAATAGGATGGAATTTGAGAATGAAAAAATTAACCTTATTGATATTAGTAGAAATCATCACAAAGCAATATATAATTTAATTAGAATTGGGTTGCTGGCAGAAAGTGTTCTTCAGGACCCTATATTTACACCAAACTTAAAATTGCTTAATGAAAAATAAATCACTAACTATTATTATTTTACAATCTGTGCTTATCATAGGGCTAGTATGGTTAATTATTTATTTGGGGAAAGATGAAATTTTCAGAGACGTTGTCGATGCTGCCGATTCGGAGATAGTTAGCGAATCAGAATTGGAGAATTTGGTGTCTATTAAGAATAAAACTATAACCCTTCCAAATTCGATAATTAAAAATAGTGGTATTGAAATTCAGCCAATTTCTGAAAGCAAAAAACGGTCGCTATATTCATCTTATGGCTATGTAGTGAATTTGAAGAATCTGATTGATTACCAGACTAACTATTTAAATTTAAATTTTGAAATAAATAAATTAAACCTCCAGCTAAAAGAAGAGCTTGTGCACTTTAAAATATTACAATCACTTAATGAGGACAATAAAAATATTGCAGACTCAGTTGTGGTTGAAAAAGAGATAGAAATTAATAACCTTCATAATAATTTAGAC
>Ga0209502_10000976_pt1 | contig 28113 bp, 34 predicted proteins | sample ArcticOcean_MG_C_10_FD_187442 | JGI IMG/M metagenome (GOLD analysis project Ga0209502, IMG submission 187442) | Marine microbial communities from western Arctic Ocean - ArcticOcean_MG_CB11_90 (SPAdes) (version 2) | ecosystem: Environmental > Aquatic > Marine > Oceanic | place: Arctic Ocean... | reverse complement strand
GGTATTATTGAAGGTATTGTTGAGAAGATTGGTTTTAGGTCAACAGTTTTAAGAAAGTTTGACAAGTCTTTAGCTATAATTCCTAATTTTCAGTTTGCTGAGAACGCAGTTATAAACATTAGTGAAACAACTAACTGGAGAATAGATTGGGCAATAACTCTTCAATATGACACTACGGTTGATCAGTTAAAAAAAATCAGGAACGAAATTGAAAGTCACATTAAAGAAAATGATGATTTTGATAATGCAGTAGGAGTTGCAGTACGAATAGAAAAATTTTCAGACAGCTCTATAGACATGAGAGTTAGGTGTTTTACTACTTCTAATAGTTTTAGTACGTGGTTAGAGGTTAAAGAAAATCTTGCAATCATAATTAAACAAGTAGTAGAAAGAAATAAAGCAGCCTTTGCTTTCCCAAGCCAATCAATTTATATAGAGAAGAAATGAAAGCCATTTATCTATTAGTCTTTGAGCTTTTAAATATTTATTATTATATAGTTATAACCAATGTAATAATTAGTTGGCTAGTATCTTTTAATGTTTTAAATACTCAAAATAGGTTTGTTTATTCTATTCTAGATCTGTCATATAGGTTAACAGAACCAATGCTTAATAAGATAAGACGTTTTTTACCAAGCATGGGAACACTTGATATCTCTCCAGTGATTTTACTAGTGTTGATTTGGTTTTTACAAACATGTATGCAGATCTACATAGGACCAATTATATTTAATTAAATTATGATTTTAATAGATGGAAAAAAAATTGCAGCTGAGCTTAGAGAAGAACTTAGAAAAGAAGTTATAGAACTAAAAACTATAAGTGATAAAATTCCAGGACTTACAGTGATATTAATTGGAGACATGGCCCCTAGTCAAATTTATGTTCGTATGAAAGAAAAGGCTGCTAATGAAGTGGGTTTGAAATCTGAAGTAATTAGATATCCAGAAGCTGTAGAAGAAAAAATAGTATTAGATAAAATTGAAGAGCTAAATAAAAATGAAAATATTTCAGGAATTTTAGTTCAATTACCTTTGCCAAAACATATTAATAAACAAAAAATTATCGAAACTATTTTACCAGGAAAAGATGTTGATGGATTTCACCCAATGAATGTTGGAAATCTTTCATCAGGCTACGAAAGTTCAGTACCTTGTACTCCTTTAGGATGTTATTTGATGATTAAAAAAATTGAACCAAATTTAAGTGGAAAAAAAGCTGTTATGATTGGCAGATCAAATCTAAACGGTAAACCAATGGCACAATTACTTTTAAAAGAAAACTGTACGGTAACAATAACACACTCGAAAACTAAAGATTTAAAAGCAGAATGTTTAGAAGCAGATATTATTGTTGCAGCAGTTGGTATTCCAGAGCTTGTAAAAGCAGATTGGGTTAAAAAAGATGCAATTGTAATTGATGTAGGTATCAATAAAACAGACAAAGGCTTGGTAGGTGATGTTGCGTTTGAAGAAGTTTCAAAAGTAGCAAGAGCCATAACCCCTGTTCCAGGTGGTGTAGGACCAATGACTATTGCCTGCTTATTAAAAAACACCATTGACTGCTTTAAAAGATCTCAAAAATAAGTGTTAAAAAAATTATTAAGAAATCTTCATATACTTCATAGTATTTATATTAAACATAAATTTTTTATTAAAAAAAAATCTTATGCAATGGATGGTGAAGACACTGAAGTAATAAATTATTTTAAAAATAAAACAAAAGGCTTTTATGTAGACGTTGGTTGTTATCATCCAATTCATAGAAACAACACTTACTTACTATATAAAAAAAATTGGAATGGAATAAATATTGATACTAGCCAATTTTCTATTGATCTATTTGATTATATGAGACCCAATGATCTTAATTATAATTGTGCAATTTCTAATAAGAATGAAATTATAAAGTTGTTTTATCAAAAAGAGCTTAGTCAATTAAGTACGACCGAAAGTATTCAGGCGGAAATGGTTTTTCAAGGAAATATAAAAGAAAAAGTAATACAAGCATTCACTTTAGATGAAATATTAAACAAGAGTAAATATAAGAATAGTAAAATTGATTTTTTGGATATTGATGTTGAGGGGGCTGATTTAAAAGTTCTTGAGGGCCTGTCTTTTGAAAAATTTAAACCTGAATTAATATGTGTTGAAATTCATGCAAGGAAGATTATTGAAAGTGAGATCTATAAATTCCTAGTGGATAAAAAATATAAACTAATTTGGTCAGGAGTTTTTAGCCACATATTTATATCTAAATAAAAAATTAATTTACTATTTTAAAAAATATTTCTTCTAAATTTGAAACTATAAACTGATTTTCAAAAAGATTCTTCTTAGCCTGTTCTTTATAGTATTTTTTAAGATCATATAATTTTTGATCATTAGCAATCTCTATAGCTTTTCCTACATACTCATTAACATTATTAACTACCGGAGCATTTTCGATTTTCATTTGATTATATGCACCAAGAACCAACCGTGATTTTGTATATTTGGTTGGTTTAGTTACTGTGGGTGTACCATAAAACATAGATTCATAGAAACTATTGCCCGCACTAAAGTAAAAAGGATCCAATAAAACGGAGGCTTGACCACAATGATTAATATAATCTTCCCAAGAAAGACCACCTATAAACTTTATGCGATCAAGATCAATTTTTGTATTTTTCTTAAATCTATTTAATAGTTTTTTATAATAAACATTATCCGAGTCTTTAATAAAATATATTTTAGCTTTTTTATCTTCTTCTAAAATTTTCCCTAAAACTGAATCAAATTCTGGATGTATTTTAAAAAGTGTTTGAGGGCATGAATAAATATTCTTTTTAGAAAGAATGTCTGTGTCTAGCTCTTTTCTTACAACAGGAGTGTAATAATACATTGGTAAGAAATCAGCATACAAAAGTTTTTCTGAAAATTGTTTATTACTATTTTGAGATTCGATTAGTTTTGATGTTAAAAAATAATCCAAAGTATCAATACAGGTAGTTTCTGGGTGACCCCAAGAAGTAACTTGATAAGTAGCTAACCTAACAAAAGATAAATAATATAAATCTAAGGAAAGTCCAATTTCAGGATAAAAAAGAATATCTAAATTTTCATCAGCAATTATTTTTTGCTTATCCTCAAATTTAATAGGTAAATTAAAGTTATTTACTTGATTATTTCTTTCTGCATCAATAAAATCTTGATAAATTTTACCTTTTCTTGTTTTGGGAGTATGAAATATTTTTATATCAAATTTATTTTTATCTAAATTAAGTATTATACCTTTAAATAACTTTCCGATTGTATGATCTGTTAAGTAATCAGAAACAAATCCTATTCTTACTTTACTATTATGGGAAGTTTTTAGTTGATGAACTTTGTTCAATTGAGGATATATTTTTCTAAAAAAATTAACACAATTTTTATTTAGCTGTAAATTATCATATTGATTGTAGGATAAATTAAACTGAAGTGGCTTAATTAATTGAGAATCTATATCTAAAGTAATTTTTTTATTAGAGTCCAGCTCTGCTTGAATGTATTTTAATAAGCAATTTCTAGATTCATCAATTTGTTTTAAATCCTCAAAGATAGTAGGAAGCATCAGGTTTTTTTTAATTTCCCAGTGTTTGTCTAAAATATTTTCCTTTAGTCCAAAATCTATGTATTTTTTTGATTCATTTATTTTATCTTGCTTTTCTAAAGTGAGTATAAGCATTACAAGTGCTCTTGGTTCTTTTTTATTTATCATAATTATTTTTTTAAGTATCACTTCAGTATTTTCTAGACTTTGATCGTAATAGAAAGCTAAAGCTAAGTTTCTTAATACAGATAAATTTTTAGGGTAATTACTTAGAATTTCAGACCAAAGTTCCTGAGCTTTTTTATAGTTTTTATTCTCAAAGTTTTTTTGAGCTTGGTCAAATATTTTTTTAGCTTGTCTTTCTAACATAACCAACTAATAACATTTTTTATTATAATTTTCCGCTTTATAAATTATAATATTTCATTATTGCTATGGAAAAAAAACCCTATCATCATTTGCCAGATGGAACTTTTAGAAACCCAGAAGGATCACCAGTAAGAACTGGTAAATCTAAGTTTTCATACTCACAATTTTCTAAGGAAAAAAAGAAGATAGAGATGACTGTTCCAAAAGAACATGTTGTAGACAAAGAAAAAGTTTTATCTGATTTAGAAAAATATAAAAATGAAGATTATATTGCTTGGATTGGTCACGCTACCTACCTAATTAAACTTGGAGATACTACAATTATAACCGACCCTGTGTTTTCAAAAAATGCTGGACCCTTGATATTTGGTCCAGATAGATTTACTGAACCTGCTTTAAAATTAAATGAAATTCCAAAAACTGATTTATTTTTATTAACACACAATCACTATGACCATCAAGATATGGGAACTATTAGAAGATTTCCATTTAAAGATACAAAGGTCTTAGTGCCTTTAAATTTGGGAAAATATTTTACCTCTTATAAATTTAAAGATGTGAATGAAATGGACTGGTATGAGGAAATTAAAATTAATGAAGATTTAAAAGTAACTTTTCTACCGGCCGTTCATTGGTCAAAGAGAAGCTTAGTGGATACTAATAAAACACTCTGGGGAAATTTTTTAATTGAATACAAAGATAAAAAAATTTTATTTGCATGTGATACTGGTTATGGAAATATTTATAAAGAATTAGGCAAAAAATATGGCCCAATTGATTTAACAATGATTAATATTGGGGCTTACGATTTTAAACCTATGTTTGACAAGTCAATTTATCACACAACACCTGAAGAAGCTTTATGTGTAGCGCAAGACTTAAAAAGTAAAAAAGTCATAGGAATGCATTGGGGAACTTTTGTTTTATCTCTAGAACCTATTATGGAACCACCTATAAGATTTAAAGCTAGTGCTGAAAAATATGGCTTTAGTAAAGAGAATGCAATTATATTTAAAATTGGAGAAATAAACTCTTTAAAAAATATTTTATCAAAATAATTAATTTTTTTCCATTATCCACAAAGCATTTCTACTTAGAAAAAATATTTTACCATTAGAAGGGTGCACTTTAATACCTCTTATTCTTCCAATTTTATCTTTAAAAATAATATTTTCTCTAACATTAGACAGATCATCAAATATTAATTTTCTTAAAGATTTATCTTTTAAAGAAGTGACTAGTGCATGCCCATTCCATTCCTTAAACTCATCCCCTTTATAAATTGTAATAGCACTAGCAGCTATTGAAGGTACCCAATACTTAATTGCTTTAGTAAAACCTGGTTTCCATTTAGGACCTATCTTTGTTCCTGAATAATTTTTCCCACCCCAGCCTAAAATTTTCCATCCATAATTTTCTCCTTTTTTAGCTTCTCCAAACCAATCACCACCTCTAGCTCCGTGATTACTCAAATATATTTTTTCATCATAATCAGAGAGTGTTAAACCTTGTGGATTACGAACACCTATTTGATAGATTTCAGGTAACCAGTTTTTCTTACCTTCGAATTTTGGATTATCTTTTGGAATACTACCGTCAGTGTGAATTCTAATAATACTACCTGGATGTTTTGTAGGATCTTGAGCAATCATACCTTGGCCTCTTTCACCAGTTGATGCATAAAGATAATCGCCCTTAATCGCTAACCTTGAACCAAAATGATAACCAGAATCTATAGGAGGGTTTGCTTGAAAAATATTTTTAAAATTTAATTCTTGTTTATTTAATGATGCTTTTGCAATTGATGTACTTGTTTTTGAATCTCCTCTATTTTCTGAATAGGAAATCCACAGGGTATTATCTTGGTGAATAATATCTAATAATCCGCCCTGGCCGACTTCTAAAAAATTAAGATTATGTTTAATCTCTGAAACTTCTTTTGAAACAACATTAACAATTTTAATTTTTCCACTTTTTTCAGTAATAATAATTTCATTATTATTAATAAATGACGATCCCCAGGGTTCATCCAGTTCTATTATTTTAGTGAACTTATAATTATTGGAATAGCTTTTTGAGGCAAATAAAAGAAAAAAAATTATTAATAAAAAATATTTTTTCACTTTAAGAAAGTTTTGATCTACCACCATCAACAGCTATTATCTGTCCAGTAATCCAAGAACTTTCTTCAGTAATCAAAAATTTAGCAAGCGCTGCGGAATCTTTTCCTTCTCCCAATCTTTTAAGAGGATGCATTTTAGCAATACCTTCTGCAATAGTAGGATTTTTTAACATGGGTTCTGCAATTTTAGATTTTGATAAACTTGGTGCAATACAATTTACTCTAATATTTGGAGCAAACTCTGCAGCTAACGTTACAGTTAATCCTTCAACAGCAGCTTTTGCAGACGCAATAATTGTGTGATTAGTAAATCCTCTTTGAGCCGCAACAGTTGAAAATAAAACAACTGAACCCTTATTTTTTTTTAAACTTTCTTGATATCCTTTTATGGCTTCAATTGCTGAATAAAGGTTTAATTTCATACACTTATTCATGTCAGCTTCTGTAACCATTCTTAATGGTTTCAAATCAATTGAACCTACGCAGTAAGCAATACCTTTAATTTCATTAATATCTGTTTTTACTTTTTCTATAAATCCATCCTCTAAAACATCAGCAACTGTATAGGAGCAGCCGAATTTATCTGCAATCACTTTAACCTCATCTTCATTTCTAGCAACTAGATGAATATCATTACCTGAATCTTTTAATTGTTCGGCTAAGCTAGAACCAACAGAACCTGTCGCACCAAAAATAAGATATTTTTCTGACATATAATTTTTATTTAGTTATATTTAAATATGAATTTGTTTTTTATACTTGGGAACCAATTATTTCCATTAAAATATGTGAACCGCTTCAAAAAGGACCACCTATTTTATATGGCTGAAGACTACGAGTTATGCACTTATGAGAAGCATCATAAGCAAAAAATACTGCTATTTCTATCTTCTATGAGATCTTATAGTGATAAACTTAAGAGCAATAAATATAAAATAGAATACTCCAAAATTGAAGATAAGGATTTCAAAAAAACTTATTTTGAAAAACTAAAAAAAATTATAGTAAAAAACAAAATTACAAAAATTTCAAGTTTTGAAGTCGAAGATAAATTTTTTGAAAAAAAATTAAAAAGTTTTTTTATTAAATCTAAGATTAAATGGAATGTCATTCAAAGTCCGATGTTTTTAAATTCAAGAGATGAGTTTAAAAATTATTTAGGTAAATCTAAAAAGCCATTTATGGCTACATTTTATAAAGAAGTTAGAAGAAAATCTGGAATTTTAATGGGGGCAGATGGAACACCTATTGGTGGTAAATGGAGTTTTGATGATGAGAATAGAAATAAGTTGTCAAAAGATATTATTGCCCCAAAACTTCCAAAAATTTCCGAAAGTAAACATACTAAAACTCTTAAACCTATTATTGAAAAGATGTTTCCAAAACATCCTGGGAGCACAAATGATTTTTGGCTTGCAACCGAGATAGAAGATGTAACTAAACTTTTAAACTTTTTTATTAAAGAAAAATCTAATCTATTTGGTGATTACGAGGATGCCGTCGATCAAAAAGATAATATTTTATTTCATAGTGCATTAAGCCCTTATTTAAACTTAGGATTAATTACACCTGAAATTATTATTGAAAAAATTTTAGATTTTCACAAAAAAAATAATATTAAGCTTAACTCTTTAGAAGGCTACATCAGACAAGTTATAGGTTGGAGAGAGTTTATGAGGGGAATTTACCAAAATTATAGTGATCAAATGGAGACAAAAAATTTCTTTAAACAAAATAGAAAAATGAAGTCTTCTTGGTATGAGGGTAATACTGGCTTACCACCATTAGATTTTGCAATTAATAATGCGGTAAAACATGGTTGGTCACATCATATTGAAAGATTAATGATTTTATCAAATATAATGAATCTTTGTGAGGTGAAACCAGTTTATGTTTACAAATGGTTTATGGAAATGTTTGTAGATTCTTCTGATTGGGTAATGGTTCCAAACGTTTATGGAATGGGCTTGTTTAGTGATGGAGGAATATATGCAACTAAACCATATATTTGTGGATCAAGTTATATTTTGAAGATGATGGATTTTAAAAGAGGAGATTGGTGCAATACGATGGACGGACTGTATTGGAGGTTTATTGATCGAAACAGAGAATTTTTTATTAAAAACCCGAGACTTTCAATGATGGTATATGTTTTTGATAAGATGAAAGATGAGAGAAAACAATTAATTTTATCTGAAGCTGACAGCTTTATTAAGAGAAATACAAAATAAAATGTTAAGAAGTTTATTTATAATATTTTTTTATCAACTTTTGGGTGAGGCAATTCAAAAGATTTTTGAGATAAACATCCCAGGTCCTGTAATTGGTTTAATTCTATTGCTATTATCTTTCATATTTTTTTCTAAAAAATTAACTCAGTCGAAAAAAATAATTAAGGAAATTTCTGTAACTAGTAATCAGATTATAAATTATTTATCATTACTGTTCGTTCCAATAGGTGTTGGAGTTGTAATGCACATTAATTACCTTGGAGACAATTTATTTAAAATTTTTAGTATAATAATAATTGGCACACTAGCTACCTTGGTTTTTACAGCATTTGTCATGGAAAAAATAATTAATTTAGAAAAGAAAAATGGCAAAAGAAGATAAACTGTATAAAATTTGGGTCTATTTGCAGGCTGAACCACTCTTTTGGATTACCCTAACCTTAGGAGCATATTTAGTGGGAGATTATCTGTACAAAAAATCTAAGTTAAATCCACTAGTAAATCCCGTTGCAATAAGTATTTTAATAGTTTCATCGATTCTATTATTCCTAGATATTTCTTATGATAGATATTTTGATGGTGCAAAATTTATTCACTTTATGTTAGGACCAGCAACAGTTGCTCTGGCTATACCAATATATGAAAAAAGAAATTTAATTATAAAAGAAATAAAGCCAATCATTTTTTCAATTTTTATTGGAATACCATTTGCAATTTTAATTACTTTTTATTTAGGAAAATTTTTTGGATTAAGTGATGAAATAATTTTAACGATGATGCCAAGAAATGTTACAGCACCTATTGCAATGGGTATTTCAGAACTTATCGGAGGGATACCATCTTTAACAGCGATAATTACAATAATTACTGGCATAATTGGAGCCTCTCTAGGAACTTTTGTATTAAACATTTTCAAAATTAAAAGTATGAGCGCTAGAGGTTTTGCTTTTGGTTTAGCAAGTCATGGGATAGGTACAGCAAGAGCAATGAGTAAAAATAAAACAGCAGGAGTGTTTGCGGCTTTAGCTATGGGATTAAGTGGTATTGCAACTTCAGTTTTTGTTTTAATTATTATTAAATTTCTTTTTTAATTTATGAAAAAAGAAAACTTGCCTTCAAAAATTTGTATTACTTGTAAGAGACCTTTTGCGTGGCGAAAAAAATGGAAGCTAAATTGGGATAAAGTTAAATATTGTTCCAAAAAGTGCTCTGGATGACTTATTTATCTTTATTTTTGATATCCTTTTTAGCAGCAACTATCTTACCATTTTCATCTGAACTAACATTGGCTGGCTTAATGGTAACATCTAATTATGATAATTTATTTTTATTAATTGTTGCAAGTTTAGGAAATGTTTTGGGCTCAGTTGTTAATTGGATTTTAGGTTTTTATTCAAGAAATCTTTCAAAAAAAAGATGGTTTCCGTTTAAAGATAAACAAATAAAAAAATCTTCTAAGTGGTTTAATAAATTTGGTAAATGGTCATTATTATTTGTTTGGGTACCAATTATTGGTGACCCTTTAACTTTAGCAGCAGGATTGCTTAGAGTTAGATTTATAGAATTTTTTATTCTAGTAACAATGGGAAAAGTCAGTAGGTATTTAATTATTTTTTATTCGCTTAATTAATCTTACTGATTGTGTTAAGTACACAAATGCTTGAAATATTTATTCAAACTTTTTTCTTATATTTTATTGTTATTGATCCACTAGGAAATACACCATTATTCTTAGCTGTAACTCAAAACATGAGCAGCCAGCAAAAAGTTAAAACCGCATTGAACGCAACAATAATTGCATCAATTATTTTGTTATTCTTTGCGTTATTGGGAAGCACTTTATTGAGCTATTTAAATATATCTTTTCCAGCTTTTACAATTGGTGGAGGTATCATTTTATTAATAATCTCTATGGAAATGTTGTTTGATAAAAGGCAACAAAGAAAAGAAGATGACATTGATTTTAACTCTGAAAATGTGAGTGTATTTCCGTTAGCTACACCTATTATAGCAGGACCTGCAGCAATTACATCTGTCATTGTTTCTGTATCAGATATGGGTAGTAATTTTACAAATCAATCTGTTGGAATGATTGCATTAGTTTCGGTTTTATTCCTAACTTTTATGTTTTTTTTTACTGCTTCAAAATTTTCTCAGATGATAAATAAAAAAGTTATTAGTGTTATTTCAAGAGTAATAGCAATTATTTTGGTTGGATTAAGTGTTCAGTATATTTTAGATGGGATAAAAACTTTTTTAGCTTAATTATTGTTATAGGGCTTATTCTGAAATACTATTAGATCAGTAATGAATATAATCGTCTTACAGCACATCAAGATTGAAGACCCTGGCTATATCAAAGATTTAATGTTGGCTGATAATGTTAACTTGACTACTATAGAACTAGATGAAGGTGAGAAAATACCAAGTGATTTATCAAAGTTTGATGGAATGTTTTGTATGGGTGGTCCTATGGATACTTATATGGAAAAAGAATATCCCTGGTTAATTGATGAAAAAAAAATAATCAAAAAATTTGTTATTGGTCTAAAAAAACCTTATTTAGGATTTTGTCTAGGTTGTCAGTTGTTAGGTGAAGTTGTCGGTGGCAAGGTTGTTCAATCCAAAACCCCAGAAATTGGAATAATGGATATAAACTTTTCTAAAGAAAAAAAGAATGATATTTTGTTTTCTGCTTTCCCAGAAAAAATTAAAAGCCTACAATGGCATTCTTATGAGGTTGATGGTCTTGATAGCAACAAAGATGTAACAATTTTAGCCTCATCTCCAGTTACTAAATATCAAATTTTTAAATATCAAAATCATGCTTATGGAATTCAATTTCATATAGAAATTAAAGATACAACAGTTAATGAATGGGGCTGTGTTCCTGAATATAAGCAGGCTCTTGAAGATCAATTAGGTGAGGGTGCTTTAGATAAATTTGATCAAGCTGCAAAAGATAATATGCAAACTATGAACGACTACTCTAGAATTTTATACTCAAATTTTAGAGATAAAATTATTTCTAAATAATATTTATTTTTTTCTTCTTTTAAGACCAAGTTTGTCGCTGTGTCTTAGTCTTAGAATAACTATAGCAGATGCTATTAAGACGATTGCAATTGCCTCATAAACTAATGCAGAAGGGTCCATTTCTTTTCCTTGTAATATAATAAATCTAGCTAATGCTGTTATAGCAATCAAAAGAGGTAGAGTTATACTTATTGATTGTTGATCCCAAAAAACTCTAACCATTGCTAATACTTCTAAGTATAGAAACATCAATAGAAGGTCTGCTAAGGTTACGGATTGATTTAGAAACATATTCTTAATTTCCATAACAACAGCTATTACTGTGCTAATTAAAATAATACTTAATAATACTAACTGTAAAGTTTTTGCAATTTTTTCCATTATTTTACCTTACTAAAAGGTAGCCATTTTTCCAACACTGATTTAGAGGCCCCATCGTAAGGAATTGAATAAGAGTTAGGATTGGGACTTGTTAAAACCTCTATACCTTTAGAAAATACAAAGATAAATACAATTACGAAAACTATTACCATTATCTTAAAAGGATCAAAATTTTTTGTTCGAAATACACTATTAGATTTCTGTTCAGCTTTATGAAATTGTTTGAAGGTCATATACACTGCAAATATTAAACCAACGTGGGCAATGTAGAGGCCAGCCCAACCAAAAGCAAAGGTTGAATAAGAAAATATATAAAGACTGAAAACAGTTGTCCAAACGAAACTTAAAACTAGTAGAATTTGTAATCTTACTGATCGTGGTAATGCTCTTAAATCATTTTTGCTATCATCAAATAAGATGTTGGCACTATCTATCATCCAATTTTTTAATGATTCCATCTTAATATTTTAATTGTTTTCAAGATTAAAACAAAGGTCTATTTGTCCATCTTATTAGCCTAAGTTAGCTTTTATTACACTTTCTAAATCTGTTGAGCTCTGAGCCCCAGAAATAAAATTTTTTCCAATCTCAAAAAAAGGGACACCATTAATCTGTTTTTCTTTAGCAGTAAGGATATAAGAATTAACTTTTTCTATATTTTCTGAATTAAAAAAATTACTTATTACACCTTCTTTGATGCCAAAATCTTTTCCAATTTCTATTAAAAATTTTTTATCTCCAATATCAAGACCATCAATAAAGTATGAATGATATATTTTTTCTTTAACTTGATTTTGTACATTTGTTTGTTTGGCTAATTTAATCAATAGATGAGAAAGTACTGTATTGGGTGTTTTCTTAATTCTATTAAGGTTAAAATCAAGACCTTCTTTTTCAGCTTCTTCAGTCATTCGATCGTACATTGGTTGTGCTATTTTCTTTCCACCAAATTTTATTTTTAAATATTGATCTCTTTCTATTCCTTCTTGTGGCATGTCTGGATTTAATTGAAATGGAACATGCTCTATCTCAAATCTAGTTTCAGGGAAATTTTTTAAAGCTTTATTTAGTTTTGTCTGTCCAATAAAACACCAACCACAGATCGTGTCTGCAAATACTTTTATAATCATTTTTTCTAATTAAACTTTGTAACTATTTTAGGTATATAGTTTTTAAAATTAAAAAAACCTTTATTACAAAACTGCCATGAAAATTGATCTATTTCTCGATAAATGAATTCTATATTTTTTAATTTATTAAGCTGTAAGTAGTCTAAATTTTCTCCTACAGTTGGATAAAGTGCATAAACTGGTTCTTTAATATTCTTAAGTTCATCAATTTTAATTACTTCTGCTGTAATTGATTTTTCTTTAAGCCTATTTAACTGGTCGTTAATTAAAAGAGTTTTGAAATTTAGTGTATTTTCATTTAATTGAATCTGTCGCGTTTCATTTGTATTTGAAATTATTAAGATCTTTTTAAAGTTATGACCCTTAAAATCAGTGAACTCCATTGAAAGATTATTATCAAACACTAATAATACTTTGTCTTCTAATAAATGAGGGTTAATAAAGTTTTTTTCTGTAATGGAGTAGTTTTTTTCAGCAATTTTTGGAGTAGCTTCTTCATTTATTTTGATATTTTGAAATCGATTATTAGTAAATTTCTTTATATTCCATTCTGTAGCTAGATAATTTTTCCCCAGTGTTTGAATTCCAGCAACCCACCTCCAACCTAAAGTATTAGATGCAGCATCCCCATCAAATAAATGTTTCATAAAAAATTCAGCACCGAGTTGCCAAGGTAGATTTAATGTAAAAATCCAAATACTAGCAAACCACATACGTGTGTGATTGTGAAGATAGTTAAATTTTTTAAGTTCCTTGACCCATTCGTTAAAACATTCAATATTTGTTTTACCCTCTATAGCATTCAGATAATCTTTATTATTTTTAAAGATTTCTTTAATATTCTTTAATTCTTCTAAGTAGTCCGTCCAGACATTTGGTCTTAATTCAAGCCACCCTTTCCAATAAACACGCCACAGAACCTCTTGAATAAACTTCTCATTTTCAACAAATGAAAATTTCTTTAATGATTTATTAACAATTTCAACTTCATTAATTAATCCATGAGTTACATAAGGTGACAGACAAGAAGTGTTGTCTCTTTTTTGGGGGCCGAAATCAAAATTTCTTAATTTAGAATATCCTAAAAGATTACTTTCAATAAATTGATTTAATTCATTAATAGCCTCAACTCTTGAAACTTTAAAACTCATATTAAATTATCTTAGTTGTTTTTTATGAAAATTAATAAATTTTTCCACGTTTGATTTATTAAAGGTTTTGTTTTCCTCAAAAGAAACTTTTTTCATTGAGTAAGCACCACTTTTTGTTTGTCTAGACATTATAGTGATATTGCCCTTATATAATTTAAGTTTAACAGAGCCATTTACCTTGTTCTTTTTGAGATCCACAATCTTTTGAAGTTTAAACCTTGCTTTTGAATACCAATAACCATTGTAAATAAGCTCAGCATATTTTGGCATAATTTCATCTTTTTTATGCATAGTTTCTTTATCTAAAGTAACCGACTCAATTGCTCTATGTGCAGACATTAACAATGTCCCACCTGGTGTTTCATAAACACCCCTGGATTTAATTCCAATAAATCTATTCTCAACCAAATCAACTCTACCTATTCCATTTTTACCAGCAACCTCATTAAGTTTTTCCAACAAGTTTCCTGGAGATAATTTTTTGCTATTTACAGTTATAGGGTCTCCACCTTTAAAACCTATTGTTATGAATGAAGCTTTGTTAGGAGCTCTTTCAGGAGCCACTGTTCTTTGAAAAAGAAATTCAGGAGCTGCATTTTTAGGATTTTCTAAAACCTTACCTTCAGTCGAGGTGTGATATAAATTGTCATCGATAGAAAAAGGAGGTGCACCTTTTTTATCTGTAGGAATTGGAATGTCATTTTTTTTTGCATATTTAATTAAATCGGTTCTAGAATTCAATTTCCATATTCTCCAAGGAGCAATAATTTTTACCTTAGGACCAAAGTAGTGATACCCCAATTCAAATCTTACTTGATCATTACCTTTTCCAGTTGATCCATGTGAAACGGCATAGGCACCAAATTTTTTTGCAGCAGCAATTTGACGTTTTGCAATCAAAGGTCTTGCAATTGAAGTGCCTAATAAATAAACACCTTCATAAATTGCATGCCCCCTAAGCATTGGAAAAACATAATCTTTTACAAAAATATCTTTTAAGTCTTCAATAATAATATTTTTAACTCCCAATTTTTTTGCATTCCTTATAATTTTTTTTCTATCAATTTCTTGGCCCACATCTGCAGTGTAACAAATAACTTCTGCATCATAATTTTCCTGAAGCCATTTTAAAATAATAGATGTGTCTAACCCACCCGAGTAAGCGAGTACAATTTTTTTCTTTGGTTTCATTTGTTTAACTACAGTTTGCTTTGGTAGCTTTATATGCTTTAGTAAATCCTAATAGGGAGTAGTGGTCTATAGTTTGAGATCCTTCTAGGTTATGTGCTTTAACCATTATTCGAGATCCTTTTTGCATAATCTTAATCATTTTTTTTTCAAATTTATTATCTGTAATCCAGGCAAAATTTTCTCGAACAATATCAAATGTATATCTATTTTTTCCTGATATTGCCTTTATAGAATTTTTCTTATTAAAATCATAACCACTAGTAATGCTAATTTCATTAGTTATATTTTCTGCTGGTCTAAAACTAATAAATAATCTTGCTTCTCGGGAGCTTGTTTTTGGAGCTTGTAACACGGGTTTAGATTGTGCAAAACAAACTTTACCTTTATCACTATTAATTACATATGTTTCCCAGTCTTTATGAGTGCCCATTTTTTTCACTTCTTCAGCATTAACTTGATCAGCAAAAGCAGTTAAGAATATTATAAATATAAATTTTTTAATTACGGACATGGATTAGGATATATAGCCTGTACTTCATTAATGTCATTAATAATTTCGTCTGTTAACTTTATATTTACACTTTCTATATTTGTTTTCAACTGTTCCATAGTCGTAGCACCAATAATAACAGAAGTTACAAAAGGTTGAATTTCTAAAAACTTTAAAGACATTTGAGCTAAATCTAAACCATGTTTTTTTGCCACTTCGTAGTATGCGTCTACTGCTTTATATGAATTATGTTTATTATATCTGGTCCAAAATTCCCCATCACGTTCAATTCTTGTGCCTTTTGGCATTTGATTATTTCTGTATTTTCCAGATAGGTAACCACAAGCTAAAGGGGAGTATGCTAACAAACCAGCTTTTTCTCTGACGGACATTTCTGCGAGTCCAACTTCATAAGTTCTATTAAGTAAATTATATGGGTTTTGAACTGAAAGCATTCTTGGAAGTCTTTGTTCTTTTGATAATTCTAAATATTTAGATAATCCCCAGGGGGTTTCATTGGATACACCAATGTGTTTTATTTTTCCTTGGTCTATAAATTTTTTTAAACATCCTAAGATATCTTCAAATCTAGTCCATTCATTACTGTTATCATGCTCGTATCCTAATTTACCAAAAAAATTTGTTTTTCTTTCAGGCCAATGAAGTTGATATAAATCAATACAATCAGTTTTTAATCTTTTTAAACTTCCCTCGAGAGCCTCTGTAATATTTTTTTCTCCAAATTGATTTCCACCACCTCTTACATATTCCCTCATTGGTCCACAGACTTTAGACGCTAAAATTACCTTGTCTCTCTTTTTGGTTTTTTCAAACCAGTACCCAATAATTATTTCTGTATCTCCAAACGTTTCTTGTTTAGGAGGTATTGAATAAATTTCTGCTGTATCCCAAAAGTTTACACCTTGATCTAATGCATAATCCATTTGCTCAAAACCTTCTTCTTGAGTGTTTTGTTCACCCCAAGTCATTGTTCCCAGACAAATGGTGCTAACATCTAGATCAGTATTACCCAATTTCTTGTAATTCATAATTATTTTAACTTTATTAAGACATCTTGAAATAATAGTAAAAAGATATTATATATAGAGTATGATATTCAATAAACAAAATTTACTAAATAAAGTAAAAGAAGCTCAACAATCAACCGTAGTAATGGATGAAGGCTTAAGAGCCTACATGCTTAAAGTTTATAACTATATGTCTTCAGGGATTCTTTTAACTGGACTTGTATCGTTAATATTTTTTAAACTATCTGTAGTAACAGATGCTAACGGATCCATTGTTGCCTTAACAAGTATAGGAAATGCAATTTTTCTTTCAGGTTTTAAATGGATTGTAATGCTAGCACCACTTGGAGTCGTCTTTTATATGAGTGCTAGAATTAATAAAATGGCAGCATCTACTGCCCAAACAACTTTTTGGGTATTTGCCTCACTAATGGGAATTTCACTATCTTCAATATTTCTAACTTATACTGGTGCAAGTATTACTAGAGTATTTTTTATTACTTCAATCACTTTTGGAGCAATGAGTTTATATGGCTACACAACCAAAAGAGATCTTACAAAACTAGGATCTTTTTTAATGATGGGGTTAATTGGAATAATTGTAGCATCAGTTGTTAATATGTTTATGAAATCTACAATGATGGATTTCGTTATCTCAATTTTAGGGGTTCTAATTTTTGTAGGTCTTACTGCTTATGACACTCAAAAAATTAAAAATATGTATGCAGCTAGTGATACAGGTGAATTGATGGGTAAAAAAGCTGTGATGGGAGCCTTAACTCTTTATTTAGATTTTATAAATTTATTTATAATGCTGTTAAGATTATTTGGTCAAAGACGATAATCTTTTTATTTTTTAAGATTTTTCCAGCTAGTATTTTTAAGCAAAGACTCAAGGTCGAAAGAATTTTTTAAAACTTTACCATTAGAATCTGTAATTAAATACTTAAGGTTTTTATTGTTTGGCTTAAAATTTTTACAAATCTTGTATAAAGCATTTTCAGCTGCATTTTTAAAAACGCTAAAACTAACTTGTCTGCTAGAAATATTTAACCCATAATCTTTCCACGATCCTTCAGAGACCATTTTTGCATATAGGTCTAAAATAACCTTAAGTTCATTTTTTTCAAAAAACTGTTTTTCTTCTATTTTCTTATGAGGATTGTTAATGACTAGTTTTAATTTCCTATTCATCAATTTTATGTTTATTAATTAATGATATTTGAGAGATAGTAAATGCAAGTGTTATTGGCAACATTCCCCATACTTTAAAGTTAACCCAAAACTCCTCAGTTTGAGATCTCCAGACACATTCATTTAAGATTGCGAGTGCAAAGAAAAAATACATCCATCTTCTATTTAATAGTTCCCAACCAATATCACTTAGGATAATTGATTTACCCATAATCTTTTTAAGAATAGGCTCATTTGTAAAATATTTTCCAAAAAGTAAAGCAAGACCAAATAAAATATTTATAATTGTTGGTTTTACGTAGATGAAAATTGGATCATTAAAATAGATTGAAAGACCACCAAAAAATGTAATTAAAATACCGCTTATTAAGGGCATCATGGGTATCTTTTTTTCAAAAAACCAAACAGCCAATAAAGCGATTAATGTTGCAACTATAAGTGGTGGAATTGCTACAGACAAGTTTTTATCATTATTATAATAATAATAAAAAAAAATTGCCAGTGGACCAAAGTCTGTTGTAAACTTAAAAAGTGATTTATTCATTTGAGACATATTAACATATTGTTAAAACATTTATATTTTTTTTATTGATTTTTTTTTTTAAACCCCCATATTAAAGATAATGGCAATACAAAAAGCTAAATTTTCTATAGGTGATATTGTAAAGCATAAACACTTTGAGTTTAGAGGTGTAATTTATGATGTGGATTTTCAATTTAATAATTCTGAGGAATGGTATCAATCTATTCCAAAAAATGTTCGTCCAAGAAAAGATCAGCCTTTCTACCATTTACTTGCTGAAAATGATGAAATTACTTATGAAGCTTATGTTTCAGAGCAAAACTTGCTCATGGACGATTCAGAAGATCCTATTAAACACCCTTTAATTGAAGAAATTTTTTCAGGCAGAAAAGGGTCTAGTTACTTTAAGCCTTCTAATTAATTCTTTTTTCTAACACAATTTCTTCAAAACTTTGACACAGACTAGGGCTATTTTTAATTATATTCTGGTCAAGAGTGCTAAAAAGTGCCCTCAAACATTGTCTCCCTCTGCATTCTTGATTGGAATAACTTTCCATTGTAAAATTAAATTATCTTTTTTTAATATATATAAATTAATAATGCACAAACATTTTGAGCCTAATAAAATTTTTGCAATAACATCTAGAGCACCCAAGTATGTTTTATTTTTATTCATTGTTGTCTTAACAATTGGTTTGACAGAGGCACTTATTTTATCCCCAGAAGATTACAAACAAAGTGATGCAGTTAGAATTATGTATGTTCATGTGCCGGCTGCATGGATATCACTTGGGACGTTTTCAAGTTTAGCTTTATTATCAGTTGGAAGCTTTGTTTTCAAAAGTAAAAATTTTGCACTTATTTCTAAAAGTTTAGCACCTGCTGGATTTATTTTTAATATTATAGCTTTAGTTACAGGGTCAATTTGGGGTAAGCCGACTTGGGGAACTTGGTGGGCTTGGGATGCGAGAATTACCTCTATGTTAATTTTAGCATTATTTTATGGAATGTATTTATTAGCATGGAGAATTTATGAGGACAAAGAACAAGCTGTTAAAGTCACTTCTATGATTGCAATTTTAGGAGTTATAAATGTTCCTATAATTAAATATTCTGTAGATTGGTGGAACACCCTTCATCAACCACCATCAATCAGTATTTTATCAAATAACTCAATCCACGTGTCAATGCTCATCCCACTCGGAATTATGACTGCGGCATTTGCCCTTTTTTCAATGCTTATTTTTTTAATGAAATATAATACAGAACTGATAAAAATTAAAAATAAAGGGTTAGATAGATTATGATAAATGAGATAATTTTAATGAATGGATACGGAGTTTATGTTTGGTCTGCATTTTCATTTACATTGATTAGTTTTGTAACTTTATATTTTGTAACTAAATTACAACTTTCTAAAGAGCAAAGAAGATTTGTCATTAAATTTGGATCTCTAAATGTAGAAAAAGCAAAAGTTGCAATATCACAAAACATTAATAGAGAAATATTATCAAATACCCCTAAGATTTAACTTGTAACACCATGTATGGTAAAAAAGTTAAATTAAGGTTTTTGTTCCTGGTACTAATATTATTTACAGCAATTTTATCAGTTTTTTTAATCTTACAGTCATTAAAAAATAATGTTGTATACTTCCAATCACCATCAGAGATTAAATCTTTAATAGAATTAGATAAAAAGAAAATAAGAGTGGGTGGAATGGTTAAAAAAAAATCAATTTCTATCAATTCCGAGGAGATTAATTTTGTAATTACTGATTTTAAAAATGAAATTAATGTTACATTCTCAGGAGCTGTACCAAATTTATTTGCAGAAGGAAAAGGAGTGGTTGCTGAAGGCTTTTTGAAAGATAGGAACTATTTTTCAGCTACGAAAATTTTAGCAAAGCATGATGAAAATTATATGCCACCAGAAGTTAAAGAAGCATTAGGAGTTAAATAAATTGTTAGCTAATCAAATAGGTTATTATTCATTAATTATAGGGTTACTGTGTTCGCTTTATCTATGTGGTGCTTCAATTAAAGATTTTAATAATAATAATAAAATTATAAACCCCAATTTAATCAGCCTATCTTTTTTGCAATTAACATTTGTGATTATTAGCTTTTTAAGTTTAATTTTGTCTTTTATAAATTCTGACTTTAGCAATGAGACTGTTTTTAATAATTCTCACACAACAAAACCTTTATTTTACAAAATTTCTGGTACATGGGGTAATCATGAGGGAAGTTTATTATTATGGTTGCTAGTATTAACTTTATTTATTTTTTTATTTTTAACCAAATCTAGAGAACAACCAAAAAAATATAAAATTTTAACTTTGTTATTTCAACAATTAATAATTATCGGTTTTTTTCTATTTGTTCTAATGACCTCAAATCCGTTTAATTATTTGTTTCCAATACCAATGGAAGGGCTTGGTCTTAATCCTATTTTGCAAGATCCAGCATTAGCAATACATCCTCCACTTTTATATTTAGGGTACGTTGGATCTTCAATAATATTTTCAGCATCTCTTGCAGCTGTTGTGCAAAATTATATTTCTAAAGCTTGGGGACAACATATAAAAAAATGGGTTTTAATTTCTTGGATATTTTTAACTATTGGCATAATGCTTGGTTCAATTTGGGCTTATTATGAATTAGGATGGGGGGGATTTTGGTTCTGGGATCCGGTTGAAAATGTCTCCTTAATGCCCTGGCTAACATTAACAGCATTATTACACTGTATTTTAGTTTTAGAGAAAAGAGGAGCCCTAACATCTTGGGTGGTTATACTGTCCATTACAACATTCACACTTAGTATGTGTGGAACTTTTTTGGTTAGATCTGGAATATTAAATTCAGTACATACTTTTGCAAACGATCCAGCAAGAGGAATTTTTATATTAATCTTCTTGTTTATTCTCATCTTTTTATCTTTGGGGATATTTTTTTTATTTCACAAAGAAAATAATAATGGTGCAAATAATTTTTTTTGGTTAAGTAAAGAAAGTTCAGTCTTAGTTAATAATTGGCTTATGATGTATTTTTTATCAGTTGTTTTAATAGGAACGATCTATCCAATTTTTTTAGATGTAATTTCAACAGAAAAAATTTCTGTGGGACCTCCTTTCTACCAGAAACTAATTACACCTTTTCTAGCACCATTTTTATTATTTATGGCTCTTGGGCCAAAACTTAAATGGATAAAATCTAAAATTGAAAACAAGAGCTTGTTAATAATATTTTTTATAATTTCAGTTATCTTAACATTCTTTATACTAAAAAACATAACTACAGATTTACTTTTTTATACAGTTTTAATTTCAGCTGCATTTTTTTTATTTTTTATCACATCAAAAGAATTATTATTTAAAAAATCTAATAATATTTCGCAAGCAATTGCACATTTTGGTTTCAGCTTATTCATATTGAGTATTCTATTTAATGCCATTTTATCATCAGAAATCACAACAAATATAAAAGTAGGAGAAAAGTATAACTACAATGATGGAGAAATTTTTTTTGAAAAGATAGAAGAAAAAAATAAAAGTAATTTTAATTCTATTATTGGTTATTTTAAAATAACAGATGATAAAGGCAAAGTAGTCAAGTTAAATCCTGAAATAAGAGTTTATAATCAACCAATAATTATTACCAGTGAGGCAGATATAAAAACAACTTTATTAGAAGATAAATTTTTAGTGATGAATATTGTTAAAGGTAATGAATATTTTAACATCAGATATCAAGTAAAACCATTTATGTTGTGGATATGGATTTCAGTTTTAATAATAAGCCTAGGTGGATTAATGTGTTTATTCAAAAAAAAATATGAAAAATAAAATAAATTTAAGTATTCTTTTTATATTTTTAACTTTTTGTTTTATTATCTTTTATAAAGGCTTGGATAATCCAAATTCTTATACTCCAAAAAATAATATTCAAAAAAATTTACCTATTTTTAAAGCTAAAGATTTTATTACAAATAACAATATCAATTTGGCTTCAGTTTTTACTGAAGAGAGCTACTACATTTTAAATATTTGGGCATCTTGGTGTGTACCTTGTAGAAAGGAACACCCCTTACTAATGGAATTGAGTAAAAACCAATCAATTAAATTAATTGGACTGAATTATAGAGATAATTTAAGTAATGCCAAAAAATTTATTAATGAACTTGGAAATCCTTATACTCAAATTTTAATTGATAAGGATGGCACATTAGCAGTTGAATTTGGAGCTTATGGAGTGCCAGAAACCTTTGTCATTAATAAGAATAAAAAAATTATTAAAAAGTTTGTTGGCCCAATCAATAAAAAAATAATAGAAGAAATTAAATTGATTATAAAATGAAAACCTTAAAGATTTTTTTAATTATATTTTTATCAGTAAACTTCTCTCAGCTGAAATCTGATGAAATAAATAATGAATTAAAAAATAGAATTTTAAAAAACATACGTTGTTTAATTTGCCAAGGACAATCTGTTTACGATTCAGAATCTGATTTTGCATCTAGTATAAAATTAATTGTGAATAAAAAGATTAATAATGGAATGTCTGAGGATCAAGTTTATAAATTTTTAAGGGAAAAGTATGGTGATTGGGTAATTTATGACCCCCAATTAAACAAAAACACGTATATTTTGTGGTTATTACCGTTATTGTTATTTCTAGTAGGTGGTGCAATAATAAGTAAAATTTTAATTTTTAAAAAATAATTAATTACTTTATGTATTTAAAAAAACTTAGTTTATTGCTGCTACTCATTGTATTTATTACGCCATCATATAGCGAAATTAAAAATAAAATTTCTGGAATTGAGAATGAATACAATTTTTTTGTAGGTACTTTTGATACAATAGATAAAGAAGGAGATGACAAAAGTAAGCTATATGGATTGGAGCACAAAAATGAAAATTTATTTAGAGATACTTTTTTAGGAAAATTTTCTCCAGTTTCTGGTGGTTTTCTTACCGCTAAAAAATCAATGTATTTATACACGGGAGTGCAAGCGGAGTACAAACTTGGCCCTTTAAATATTATACCAAGCTTTGCTCCTGGATATTATAAACAGGGAGATGGTAAAAATTTAGGTAGCGTCCTAGAATTTAAAAGTGAAATAAAATTTGATTTTGATATTTTCAAAAATTCTAAAATTGGTTATTCATATGGTCATATTTCTAATAATGACTGGGGAGATATAAATCCAGGTGTAGACAATCAACAAGTCTCATTTTCAAAAAATTTTTAATTTATAATCATGCATGTGAAGGATTGTTACAATTTTAATGATTTTAGAAAATTAGCAAAAAAAAAATTACCCTCTCCAATATTTCATTATATTGACGGTGGAGCAGATGATGAGAAAACTTTAAAAAGAAATACAGATTCTTTTGATGATTGTGATTTAATTCCAAGCATTTTGGCTAGTGTTGGTAAGCCAGATCTTTCAACAAATGTCTTTGGAAAAAAAATTGATATGCCTATTTTTCTTTCACCGACAGCAATGCAAAGACTTTATCACCATGAAGGAGACAAGGCCTCAGCGAGAGCTGCTGAAAAATTTGGTATATTTTACAGCATGTCTACTATGGCTAATAATACAATTGAGGAGATTTCTAATGTTTCAAATGGACCAAAATTATTTCAGCTCTATGTTCATAAGGATCAATCTATAACAGATGACTTGATTGATAGATGTAGAGTTTCTGGTTTTGACGGCATGTGTTTGACAGTTGATACACTGGTTGCTGGTAACAGAGAAAGAGATCACAGAACGGGTTTTACCACACCACCAAAACTAACTTTGCAAAGTTTACTAAGTTTTGCGATTAGACCTGAATGGGTATTCAATTATTTTACTCATAAAAAATTTGAATTATCAAATGTTAAAAACAAAACAGATAAAGGCACAAACATTTCAAAGTCAGTTATTGAATATATTAATGAGCAATATGACCCGGCTATGAACTGGAAAGATGCAGAGTATTGTGTAAAAAAATGGAATGGTCCATTCGCTCTTAAAGGTGTGATGTCAGTTGAAGATGCAAAAAGAGCAATAGATATTGGATGTACTGCAATTATGATTTCGAATCATGGTGGAAGACAATTAGATGGTTCAAGATCTCCTTTTGATCAAGTTAGTGCAATTAGAGAAGCCGTTGGAGATAAACTAGAGATTATTTTAGATGGTGGTGTGCGACGTGGAACGCATGTCTTGAAAGCTTTAGCAGCAGGTGCAACAGCATGTAGTTTTGGAAAAATGTTTTTATTTGCATTGAGCGCTGGTGGTCAACCAGGTGTGGAGCGTCTATTACAAAATATGCATGATGAAATTAATAGAAATATGGTGCTAATGGGTTGTAAAAACTTGAAAGAATTAAATGTGTCAAAATTGATATATAGAAAATAAATTTTACTTATTGAACTTATATATAAAAAAAATAGTTTAAATTAAAAAATATTAATATTAAGATTAAATATGAAACTTGCAAAAAATTTAAAAAGATTAGGAACAGAATCTGCGTTTAGTGTTTTAGCTGAAGCTAAAAAATTAGAAGCACTGGGCAATCCAATGATTCATCTAGGCTTAGGTCAGCCAGATTTTAAAACACCCAAACATGTAGTTGATGCAGCAAAAAAAGCATTAGATGACGGTCATCATGGATATGTTTTATCAAATGGAATTTTAGAGTGCAGACAAGCTGTTACTAGAAAAATTAAGAAACTTTATAACAAAGACATTGACCCAGAAAGGGTATTAATAATGCCCGGTGGAAAACCAACAATGTATTACGCAATGCAATGTTTTGGTGAGCCAGGTGCAGAAATAATACATCCAACACCAGCATTTCCAATTTATGAGTCTATGATAAATTATACAGGTTCAACTGCAGTACCTTATGATTTAATAGAAGATAAAGATTTAAAATTTGACCCAGAGAAAATTTTATCATTAATTACAGATCAAACTAGATTGTTAATATTAATTAACCCAAACAATCCAACAGGAAGTTTTGTTGAAAAATCTGCAATTGATGTTCTAGCAGAGGGTCTTAAAAAACATCCACACGTAGCGATCCTGAGTGATGAAATTTACAGTAGACAAATTTATGATGGAAAAGAAATGCCAACATTTTTAAATTATCCTGATCTTCAAGATAGATTGATTGTTTTAGATGGCTGGAGTAAAGCCTATGCAATGACTGGATGGAGGATGGGTTGGAGTGTGTGGCCAGAAGAATTAATACCACACGTAAATAAACTAATTATTAATAGTGTTTCATGCGTTAATGCACCATCTCAATTTGCAGGAATTGCAGCTTTAGATGGACCTGATGATGCAATTCATGAAATGATGAAGAAGTTCGACCAAAGAAGAAAACTGATTCACGAAGGTTTAAATAGTTTACCAGGTGTAGAGTGTAGTTTACCAGGAGGTGCCTTTTATGCATTTCCAAAAGTAATAGGAACTGGGATGAATGGTGCTGAATTTGCAAAAAAATGTATGTATGAAGCAGGGGTTGCAATAGTTCCAGGAACGGCTTTTGGTAAAACTTGCCAAGATTACGTGAGATTTAGCTTTGCAGCATCACAAGATAACATATCTAACGCATTGGAAAATATAAAAAAAATGCTAGGTTAAGATTAATGAGTGAATTAGTTCTACCAAAGATTAATAAAGAAACAATTTCTAAAAAGGAATATATTTTCAAAAATCTTGCAAAAATTATAAATCCAGAAAATGTTCTAAGCCATGCGGATGAGATTAAGCCGTATGAAACTGATGCACTGGCTGTATATACACAAACGCCATTAGCAGTAGTGATGCCAGAGAACACTCAAGAAGTAAGTAATATTTTAAAATTCTGCCATGAAGAAGATATAAAAGTTGTACCAAGAGGAGCAGGCACAGGACTTTCAGGGGGGGCGTTGCCCTTAAATGATGCAATTCTATTAAGTCTTGGAAAATTTAATAAAATTATAGAAATTGATTTTGAAAATAAATGTGTCATCACTCAACCTGGTGTGACAAATTTAGGAATAACTCATGCAGTACAACATAAAAATTTCTATTATGCACCAGATCCATCAAGTCAGCTTGCATGTTCAATAGGTGGTAATGTTGCAGAAAACTCAGGTGGAGTTCATTCTCTAAAATATGGAACAACAACTAATAATATTTTAGGTGTTGAAATTGTCATGATGGATGGAACTATTTGTAGAATTGGAGGAAAAACTCTAGATCAAGAAGGATATGATTTAATGGGATTGATATGTGGCTCTGAAGGATTACTAGGAGTCATCACAGAGGTAACAGTTAAAATTTTAAAGAACCCACAAGTAGTTAAAGCAGCATTAATAGGATTTCCTACAATTGAAGAAGGTGGAAATGCAGCAACTGAAATTATTTCAAGTGGAATTGTTCCAGCTGGTATGGAGATAATGGATAAAGCATTAATAGAAGCAACAGATAACTTTAGTAAAGCAGGCTATCCAAGAGATGCAGAGCTTTTATTAATTGTTGAATTGGACGGAACTGAATCAGAGGTAGATGAATTATTAAATCAAGTTAGAAGTATTTGTGAAAAAAATAATTGTTCAAGCTTAAAACTAAGTAAAAATGAAAAAGAAAGATTATCATTTTGGGCTGGTAGAAAAGCAGCATTCCCAGCATGTGGCGCCTTGGCACCAGATTATTATTGTATGGATGGATCGATACCAAGAGGAAAACTTGCTGAAGCTTTATTAGAAATAAAAAAACTATCTGAAAAGTATGAGTTACCAGTAGCCAACTGTTTTCATGCAGGTGATGGAAATTTACACCCATTAATAATGTTTGATGGAAGCGATAAAGAACAATTAAGAAAAACAGAAGAATTTGGAGCTGAGATATTGAAAACTTGTGTAAGATTAGGAGGCGTTATAACTGGGGAGCATGGCGTTGGAGTTGAAAAAAGAGAGCTAATGTGTGAAATGTTTAATGATAACGACATCCAGCAGCAGCTAGATATTAAGAAATCATTAGATGAAAAAAACTTACTTAATCCTGGAAAAGTTTATCCTATATTAAGAAAATGTGCAGAGGAAGGAAGGGTATATGTCAACAGAAATGAAGAAAAATTCCCAGATCTTCCAAGATTCTAATAATACTTATTACCCTGAAGACGAAATACAAGTTTCAGATATAGTTAAAGAACTATATAAAAAAAATCAGCCGACCGAATTAATTGGCACTGGAACAAAGAATTTTATAGGAAATAAGATACAAGCTTCAAAAAAATTATCACTTTCCAAACTTTCAGGAATAGTTGAATACTTACCTCATGAACTTTATATTAAAATTAAAGCCAACACTCCATTAGAGCTAGTAGAACAAGAATTAGAAAAAAATAATCAAGAACTTGCTTTTGAACCGATTGATTTTGGTTTTATTCAAAATGGAATATCTAATAAAGGAACTATAGCTGGCTATTTATCTTGCAACTATGCAGGTTCTAGAAGATTTAAAGTTGGGAGCGTAAGAGATCATGTTCTGGGTTTTAAAGGGGTAAATGGTAAAGGTGATATAATTAAATCTGGGGGAACAGTTGTAAAAAATGTTACAGGATATGATTTATCAAAACTGATTACAGGGTCATTCGGAACCTTGGTTGCTCTGACAGAAATCACCTTGAAGGTTTTGCCTA
>Ga0209502_10000973_pt1 | contig 28149 bp, 31 predicted proteins | sample ArcticOcean_MG_C_10_FD_187442 | JGI IMG/M metagenome (GOLD analysis project Ga0209502, IMG submission 187442) | Marine microbial communities from western Arctic Ocean - ArcticOcean_MG_CB11_90 (SPAdes) (version 2) | ecosystem: Environmental > Aquatic > Marine > Oceanic | place: Arctic Ocean... | reverse complement strand
CTGGGAGCTCTATAAGAAGGCTCAGATGTCCAATTGGACTGCTGAGGAGGTGGACCTCTCTAAAGACCTTGACGACTGGACTACTCTAAACGATAACGAACAAAAATTCATAAAGTATATCCTGGCGTTTTTTGCCGGATCCGATGGAATTGTTTTTGAAAATATCAATAACAATTTCGCTGATGAGGTGCAGATATCAGAGGCTCGCTCATTTTATGCCTACCAGTCTCATAATGAAATGGTGCATGGTGAGACCTACTCGAAACTCATCGATAAATATATAAGAGATGGTGCCGAGAAGAAACAACTCTTCGAGGCTATCCAAACCGTTCCCTGTATCGAACGTAAGGCCAATTGGGCGCTGAAGTGGTTCGATACCAAGTCGAAATCTTTCGCTGAGCGTCTGTTCGCGTTCGCATGTGTCGAGGGAATCTTCTTTTCTGGAAGTTTTTGTGCCATCTATTGGCTAAAGAAAAGAGGACTCATGCCAGGGCTCTGTTTTAGTAATGAGCTTATTTCTCGGGACGAGGGGCTTCACCAAGAGTTTGCTGTTGAACTTTTCAAACTCTTGAGAAACAAACCGTCGACTGAAATCATCCACTCCATAGTGAAGGAAGCTGTCGAGATTGAGAAAAATTTTATCATTGATGCCCTCCCGTGTAACTTGATTGGTATGAACTCTGATAAGATGTCTGAGTACATCGAATACGTTTCCGATCGTCTACTTAAGCAGATTGGTCAGCCTCCGATATGGAACTCCAAAAATCCATTCGATTTCATGGAGAATATTAGCCTTGACGGTAAAACAAACTTCTTCGAGAAGCGGGTGGGGGACTACGGGAAGATGGACGACACCTCCGATGAAATTGGTTTCGATGAGGACTTTTAAAAAAGAACACCAGCAGAATCCAATGACATGGGGGCGAGGTTACGACCACTGTCGACCAATTCAACCTGATTCTCCCCAAAATTAGGAGTGGGTTCGGGTACCTCAACCATGAGAACTGGGGGCGCGGTGACAACCTTCTCACCCTTCTTCACCACTTTCTTTTCCCCGCAACCACACCCCGACTTGGCTTTGCGTTCCTTCTTGAGGTTCATCATACCCCAAACGATTAGGATGAACACTAGTGTGTGCACGAGGAGACCCATCGTAGAGGGGCATCCGGTGGGGGTGGCGATCCTGGGACCCAATACTCGCCTGACGAGACGGAAAGTCTCTGGGTTTGCCACGATGAAAAATGTCAAACCAGAGATGATGGAGATGACAAGTTTGTTCTCCTGCTTTTTGCCGTTACAGCCACAACCACAATCTTTAAAAAGACCCATTATTACTTTTGATATATACCAACAAAAAAACTTACTTAAAGTCGAGCCCCCTAAGATATATATAACCACCAAACAATGTCGCTCACTATCCAACGCTCCTCCGATTTCTCTGCCAAGTCTGTGCAATTTTCGAAACTTCGTAAAAACAAAAATGGCGGCAAGGCTGTCTATCTCAACGCCGGCGACAACAAGAAACTCTACATTCAGTTCCCTTTCATGCGATCCCCATATGGCCTGAGTTCTTTCACTGATGAAGGTACTGGACGCACATCCTATTCCCTGGACCTTTCCTTCGACCCCGATAATGCCGAGGCGGTGGAGCTCCATGACAAGCTCAAGGAGCTTGATGACATTATCGTGAATACTGTCGCTGCCAACTCCAAGGAGTGGCTCGGGAAGGAGTTCAATGTAGCTGTTCTCAAGGAGGCCCTCTACAAGCCTATGATTCGCCCCGGTAAGGAGCAGTATCCCTCTACTATCAAACTCAAGGTTCTCACCAAACCCGATGGGACTTTTGTACCCGAAGCGTACTCGATGCAGAAGCAGCCTGTCACCCTTGACACTATCGAGAAGGGGCAGAAGTGTATGGCCATCGTTGATCTCAACCAAATTTGGTTCATCGATAATAAGTTTGGTGTCACCATTCGCCTTCAACAGACGCTCCTCGAACAGTCTGTCAAACTTCCTTCATTCGCCTTCCAAGGTCTCGATCTCCCAGAGGATGAGGTTGAGGAAGAGATCGAAGAAGAGGTTGATGAGTAAATTTCAAATTATATACACTTTAAAAAACCATATTGGTAAGATTAATTAATTTTCTTACGAATATAATAATGAATCTCGGTTTAGTAAATGTTAACAATGAAATTAACTTTGATGGTCCAATTCATATCGATGTGTTTAAATGTGATGGATGTATTCCCAGAACCGTTCAGGAAAATGTCTCTATCATTCTGGGACATGATAAAGCTGTGCACACAGATTTTGGTGCGGGGATGAATGGATGGTTGGTTGGGGGTCAGTGCAGTCTTGGTGACGAATGTGTCTGTCAAGATACACGAACCCTAAATAGAGGGTGTTCTATATGTAAGGCAATCATCCACGAAGGTGAGTGTATGAGGATTCATAAAAATCAGGAACTCAATAAAGAAAAAATACAATGGATGAAATCGAATATCGAAATTGTCGCCAAACATTACAAAAGTTTGAGAAGAAGGGGTGTTCTCACAGACGAAGCCTATGTTGAGTGTATCGACAAACTACAAAAATATGTAATGTAATAGTATCATGAACGCTACCCTAAAGAAAATACTCAGGGGTAAAAAGGCGTGCGCCCCTGCGTCACACCTCTGGTTGAAAAAGAAAGATGGAACGATGACCAAGGGAGCCGTAAAAATTGGTGAAGGTGAGTACGGTAAGGTCTATCGTGGATGTGTCGATGATAAATGTGAGAAGTACATCGTCTACAAAGAAATTAAGACACCTTCGTTGACTGATAACATCCCACTCGCAAAGTATAAGAATGCACTTGACACTATCAATCCAAAAATGGAATACACAATTGCAAAAAAGTTGGAAGGTTTTGCTGTCCCCAAAATGTACTTGTATAAAACATGTGACAACAAAGACATTCTCTATTCCGAATACATTAGAGGACAAGAACTTAACAAATGGTTCGAAACTAGACCCACCCTAGAAGCGACAAAGTCTGTTATGGCGCAAGTGCTATATAACCTGTACCGCATTCAGGAAAAGTATCCAGGGTTTAGGCATCACGATCTTCATGGTGGAAATGTTTTAGTGCGCCCAGTTCCCAAGAAGGATATTCAAATTAAGTTGAAAGACAAAAAATATACAATTTCTAATGGTGGTGTTGAGGCGGTGATAATTGATTTTGGATTTTCTGTATTTCCTCGAATTAAGAATCCTCTCATTAATACCAACAATTACAAAAACATCGGAATCTCTAGAAAGTCTGATAAGTTTTATGATTTACACTTTTTTTTGAACACCATGTATGGTCTGACGATACAACCTCATAACATGACAGAAAGACGCGTGAAATCTCTCGTACAGTCTCTATTATCACCCGAATATCTGGATAGAATGTCAGAAAAGGTTAAGATGTACAGGCTTCGCGGTAATAAGAGTCATACGATTCCAAGTTTTGAGACTGTTCTCTCGAAACCTTTCTTTACTGGTGAAACAGCCTTACAAATGGTGATCCCCGTGAAGAAATCCCAACCACGAGTTATCATACAAGCTCCTAAACCTATAACACCAGTCAATCAAAAAGCGGCGATGGCTCGCGCGATTGCGGCGATGAAAGCAAAACCAAAACTTGTTATCCGTCGAAAATAAATGTTCAGTTATGATATAAAACAATGCTCGCGTTCATTATTCTCGCACTGATCAACATCATTATTCTCATGAAGACTGGACAGGCCACGAAGGTTGTGGAGGGTTGGACTGTTTACGGGACCATGGGTTGTGGTTGGACTCGTAAGCAGTTAGAACATATGAAGAAGAGTGGTAAACCTCACACTTTCGTCGATTGTGACAAAGAGGGGTGCAAAGGTATGGATGCGTATCCCACTCTTGTCAGCCCCGAGGGTGAGAAGACTGTTGGGTACAAGGAAGTTTAAATGCCACGCACAACCTGGAGGGAAAGTGCGAGAATGAAAGCATCAAGCAAGGTGTTGAGGGGCTTGAGCACGGTGATGTGTTTCACGAGAGACCGGTTCCATACGAGACGGAGGAGGAACGTGCTGACGAGTACGGTAAGCACAAAGACGAGGAGCTCGGTGAACGCGTCAGACTTGGATTGAGCCTTGGTAACTTCTTGAATCATTTGTTATGTACTGATATTTTTTTCTGGTTACATTACAAATGAAGGGACCGCCACCGAGTGGTTCCGAGCCTCTGTATACGAATCGGAGGTGGGGAACGACGACGGGTATTGGTAATAATAACTGTTACGCCTATGCAGTGGGTGACTATGAAGCATACAGGTGGCAAAAGTCTATTCCTGGTGACCGATCGGGACTCTCAAATGGAAATCATACGTATACCCATTGCACAGGTCTTCCAAACCGTGTCGTCTCCGATAACCCTAAGAAGGTGTACAGGGTCGACGCTACTGAAAAGTGTAAAAAGGGATACTATAAAGTTATGATGTTTGTGTCGCCTGGGCGTCCAATGAATTACATCCGTCAAGGCGATTTCCACTTTTACAAACAACATAGTGTAATTGAGTATAAAATCAAACCAGGTGATACCGCTGTATCCGTTTCCAAATTCTTCAAGGTTCCAGTGTCGCGGGTATCGAAGGCTGGTTCGTTTAAAGTTGGTAAGCGTATCCTATTCAAGGCGACCGTATTCAGTCACAAGCGTGGGTGGGCTACTGGACCACTTCTGACTGATGCGAAGGGGAAGGTTATAATGGATCCCCGTAAAGCTTCGCGGAACTATCCAGGTCTAAACTATGAAAAGTACTGTTCATCCTTCTGCGTGAAAAACACTGGGATCAAAGTCGGTAAGACTCATCCCAAGGTCCGTAAGAATACTGTCTAGGTCGGGTAAATTTTCGACATCAAAATTGATATCAAATAGGTCTAGTATGTCAAATATAGATTCTTCGTTCAAGGACACAGAGTTTGCCTCTGCTGTGTAATTGTTTTGAATCGTCACCGTGATTTTAAACGGAGAAGCATCAAATACCTTTCTACAAGTTGGACATGTATTCTTACCTCGGTCTTTCCATCCCTGTAGACAGTGGGAATGAAATATATGTCCACATCGGATCGGAGGATTTGTCCTCGTCGATCTGACTTCACCGAGACATATAGAACACGTCGACATTCTATAGGGAGGATTTAAAGTTTTTTTCGTGATTTCGCTCAGTTAATAGACATCGGGCATCTTGAGGAGGGGTACGTTGCAATCGTTGCAGTTCGCCTTACCCTGTTGCTCCTGCACTTGGGTCATCACTTGGGGGCCCTGCTTTTGGAGGAGTTGGCGGTACGAATAGTTGTCCTCGAATGAAATATTGTTCTGTTTCATGATATAGTTGTTAAAGAGTTGGGCTGAAGAGTTCATGGTGAAACACCGACCGTCGGCCATACCAAGTCGCTGAGACATTTTGTTATTATTACATCAGAAATTAATTTGTCGGTTCGTAATCGTCTTCATCCAAGATTCAAACCCCTTCTCTCTGAGCTTTTTGATAAAAGGGTCACATTTGTACCCCAAGAAAATATCAAAGACGTCAGTCTCCTCTGTACGAGACACTCGAATATCATCATTTTCATTGATGTGCTGGTTGATGATATTGTAAGCAAATGCAATCTCTTTTAGAGTCTCTGCACCAGTAATAATAATCTTCCCAGTACTGAAGATACTGCAAGTAATCTCTTTCATCTCATGGGCTGGTTTAAATTTAATTTTCACCGCCGAGTATCTATCTGGTTCGAAAGAAACCTTGAAGATGTCATTGTACTCTTCGAACCAGTCAGCCACCTTCATGAGGTTGACATTGTAGTTGAGACTAAAGTTAGAGTTGATCATGACAACTCGAAAGGAATCACTGGAAATACTACTTTCCATATCCAAAAAAGTCTTGAAGATCTGGATGAGTTGGGTGATGATACGCTTACAGTCAAAGAGGTCACAACACCCCGCAACTTGAATACTTCCATTGGGGAACACTTTTACAGACTTGGTACTGTACGTGTCATGGTAGGTGAGTGTCACCTGGTTATAAAATGTAGTGGGTTTCAGTGTCCACTCAAAACCATCAGTGTTCGTCCCCTCGCGTCGCATCTTATAGGAACCGATCCTCTCGAAAGTGCTTCGGAGTCGCTTTATGTCAATCACTTGCATAAAGCTCGAGACCATAGTGATCGTCGTAATCTTTATCCATGAGGGTCGGGTCTCATCTGGTAAAGCTTTTCGTATATCTTCGAGGGTCAATAGGTACGAAAAACTGTTGTTGGCGATTGAAGAATACATTTTTATAGCATAGTTTTACAGCTACGATTGATCTACTTAGGTGTTTAAAGAAAACACTCACCATAAATCTAGATGACTTCCTTTATCCGTTCTGCTAAACATGTACATGATGTTGAGTCTGACCTTTCATACGTTGAAATCGTATATGACCGATATATGAAAGGAAAGGGGTACTCAACTTTCACGGATTATATCAACACAGAACCACTTGCAGATTGGATACACCTCCAATCCGGGAAGCACTCGATTCCTTACGAAAAGTTTCTCGATTCAATGGTGAAAAAAACGATTGAGGTTAGACAGAGAATGGCAGAGCTTGTACTCGAAAATATCATGGTTTATGAACAGTCTAGTAAGGTATATGTACGAATTGCGCATGCTACAAAGATCATTGATCCAACATTCCAACCACCCCGTGTAAATATGGAGAGTGCTTGGCAGATGGAGTTTATCAAGAAGTTGTGTAAGAAGTATATTCCCCACGCTATTCAGGAATGTACGAAAAAGTCGAGACTTGAATACTTCTTCAACGTCTTACGTATAATAGAGTTAGAACAATAAAAAGGAGGACTAAAAATATCCAAAGGTATGGAATACTTTTGTTCGAGACACCCACTACAATCTTCTGTTGGGGTCGGTCTCGTGTAAAGCCGTAATCAATGTTACGTTGGGGGCGCACCTTTTTCTTAATGAGACAAGGTTTAGTCTCATCAGCACAAAGACCGGTACTACAGAAGACACTTTTCTCGGCCACTGGTACTCCAGTAGACTTCTTCACCTCGACAAAATCCGCAAAATCACCTGTCTGTCGCACACCCCCTGGAAGGGAGAAGTCGTGTGTAACAAATGGGTTCACGTCATTAATGATATTCTCGTCGTTGAGCATAAACTTACTCATCGCTGTTAGTACTACTTCACATTATAATTTTTGTCCTTCATTTTATATTTATGTTCTTCCCACATTTTATCTAAATCAACATTCAACATGTGCGCCAATTGGAAGAGATAACTAAATACATCCCCCATTTCCATCATGACATCAGTACCCCGCTCCTTCTTGAGGTTTTGTTTCTTGAACGTTTTCTTGTACTGTCTGATCGCAGATGCGAGCTCACCAACTTCTTCCGAGAGTAAGAGCCATACCGTATCCAACGGGGCACGATCCCATCCCTTGGATCTACACACTTTCTCAGTTTCCACTTTGTAATAGTTTAGGCTCATGACTTATTATTCTTTGGGTTCCAATCTTTAATTGATACCAATCTTGTTGTTGAAGTCAATCTTCTTTCCGTAGGTACTGGTATTGACTGGCTGATCCAGGGGAACACTAATTGTATCGATGTCACGGGTATACGCGATGTATTGGGACACACCGGTTTGGATTTGGGACAGGGCGGTGGTGATGACACGAGTGTTAATCTCCCTGACCTGTTCATTCACTCGACTGTATTGATCACCGGAGTTGTTGATAAACACCATTCGCATGATACCATAGAGATCATCTGGGTTTTGGTAATCGATGGCAATGCCTGTATTGTTCTTGAACGTCTGACGGATCCCACGCTGGAGAAGATTTTTATTGAAATCGGAAAAGAAAAGAGTATTCAATGGAGTCTCACACTGCTGAAGAGAATCAAGGTGTAGGTTATCACACATTTAATATAGTCGCCGAAAAAAATTGTGTGTGAATAGTAAATGGTGAACTTCGCTGACTTTAACGAAGTGTATGCCAGCAAGCCCCCAACGTATGAGGAAATCCCGTGCCAACCCCCAACCTGCTTCGTTGGTTCTTACCCTCCCGTGGCCAAGGCTGGTGAGATGGGTCCATTCTTCGTGAACACCTACCTACTCCAACCCAACCGAAAGTTTGAAACTTTTGGAACCGTCTCCGTGAGGAGCGGGGATCTTGAGTGCAAGAAGTAAGTTAAAAATAAAATTAGAACTTTAGATATATGAGGGTCATTAAACGCTCAGGTCGTATTGAGGAAATGAAATTTGACAACGTCACCAATAGGATCAAGAATTTAACATATGGACTCTCGGAAAAATGCGACTCTTCTAAGGTTGCACAACAGGTATTTTCTTCTATGTACGATAATATTACTGCACAGGAGATCGACACACTCTCCGCTGAAATTTGTGTTGGTATGATCACATCCGAACCAGATTACGAAGTTCTCGCCACCCGTATTATCGCCAGTAACATCCAAAAGGTTTGCCCCAATAACTTTCATCTCGCCATGAAGAAGCTCCAGAAGGCCGGTGTCGTCACAGACGAAATTGTTGAAGTTGCACAGCAAGTGAAGGATGAAATCAAACATGATAGGGACTTTGATTTTGGGTACTTCGGTCTCAAAACACTCGAAAAAAGTTATCTTCAACGCGTGGATGGCAAGCTGATCGAAACACCCCAGTACCTCTTCATGCGTGTTGCCATCGGCATTCACGGTAAGGACATCACTTGTGTACTCGAGACCTACGATAAGATGTCACAAGGTCTCTTCATCCATGCCACCCCAACCCTATTCAACGCTGGTACACCCAGACCCCAAATGTCATCCTGCTTCCTCATCGCCAACAAGGAAGACTCCATCGACGGTATATATGGAACCCTGACGGAATGTGCCCAAATTAGTAAATGGGCTGGTGGTATTGGTATGCACATTCATGATATTCGTGCCAATAAGTCTCGCATTCGGGGAACCAACGGTCAATCCGATGGTATTATTCCCATGCTCAGGGTTTTCAATGCCACGGCACGGTACGTGAACCAGGCTGGTCGCCGTAAAGGGTCGATTGCCGTGTACATCGAACCATGGCACGCCGATATCATGGATTTCCTTGAACTTCGTCTCAATCAAGGGGATGAAGAAGCTCGTTGTCGCGATCTGTTCTCGGCTATGTGGATTCCCGATCTCTTCATGAAGCGGGTCGAAGAAGGTGGTAAGTGGTCACTCTTCTGTCCGGACACAGCAAAAGGTCTTTCTGATGTCTACGGTAAAGATTTTGAAGAGTTGTACACCAAGTACGAGGAAGAAGGACTCGCACACACGACTATTCCCGCCGCTGAAGTATGGAAGGCAATTCTCAAGTCCCAAACCGAGACTGGAACACCGTACATGCTGTACAAGGATGCATGTAACGCGAAGAGCAACCAGAAGAATTTGGGTGTGATTAAGAGTTCAAATTTGTGTACTGAGATTATAGAGTACACGAACAAAGATGAGACTTCTGTGTGCAACCTGGCCTCCATCGCACTCCCCAAGTATGTCAATAAGGACACCAAGACATTCGATTACGAAAAACTCCATGAGGTCACCAAGACTGTCACGAAGAATCTCAATCGGGTCATCGATCGAAACTTCTACCCCGTGGAGACTGCGAGGCGTTCCAACATGAAACACCGTCCTATCGGTATGGGTGTACAAGGTCTCGCGGATGTGTTCATCCTCTGCGGTCTCCCATTCGATTGCGAAGAGTCTCGTCTCATGAACGCACACATCTTCGAGACGATGTACCACGCGGCGCTCGAGGCATCTTCAGAATTGGCTGAAGTGGATGGGTCCTATGAGAGTTTTGAGGGATCCCCAACATCCCAAGGTATTCTCCAACCCGATATGTGGGAGGGTGAGACCAAGTTCAGTGGTCGCTACGATTGGGATGCTATGCGTGTACGTGTGAAGACCAAGGGACTTAGGAACAGTCTCCTCATGGCCCCCATGCCCACGGCATCTACAGCTCAAATTCTTGGTAACAATGAATGTTTCGAACCCTATACGACTAACATTTACCTGAGACGCACACTCGCCGGTGAATTCGTGGTCGTGAACAAGCACCTCGTCGATGATCTCAAGAAAGTTGGTCTCTGGTCAAAAGAGATGAAGGACCTGATGGTGAAGGCTGGTGGATCTATCCAAAACATCGTGGATATCCCGGAGAACATCAAGAAATTGTACAAAACGGTATGGGAGATTAGTCAAAAATGTATTATCGACATGGCAGCTGATCGTGGTCGGTTCATCGATCAGTCTCAATCTATGAATCTTTTCATTGAAAGTCCCACAATGTCTAAACTGTCATCGATGCACATGTACGCATGGAAAGCGGGTCTCAAAACTGGTATGTATTACCTTCGGTCTAAAGCTAAGGCGCGACCAATTCAATTCAGTTTAGAACCTGATTGTGTCGCATGTTCAGCTTAAAGTTTAGACGAGTCTAGTGTATACATGGACAAAGCACTAGAAAACCTCCAAATTAATGAATTCAATAACCGAAAAATTGTCATATGCACTAAACAGGGGACCCCATTCCGTGTGCAACTCCCCCGTATGTACATGCCCTTTGGTGTCTCCGGATTCACACCCGAAGTTGGACCCACCAAGTACAATATCGATTTCGCTATAAAAGGTCATGACGAAGAGGAAAGTTACATGCATACGTTTTACAAATCACTTCGAAATGTAGAGGACAAAATAATCGACGCGGTCGTCGAACAGAGTGAAGTTATTTTTGGATCTACGATGACCAAGGAGGCGTTACTCCCAATGTTTAACTCAAATGTCAAAGAGTCCCCCGGTCGTGAGCCAAAGTTTCGTATCAAGGTTGATACGACTATGGAAGATCAAATTAAGGTGAATGTTTTTGATGGAGATAAAAATACAAAAAAAGATGAAGTAACGAATGGTCTCTATGCAAGAAATTCGGGACATGCTATTGTTGAACTCAATAGTGTGTATTTCTTGAACAGAAAGTTTGGGTGTACCTGGAAACTGCATCAACTCGTAGTCTACGAACCACAGAATCTTAAAGGGTTTCAATTTCTCATTTAGATTTATTCAAAAGCAAAATACTATAAACAGCCTGAGCCTCCTTAAGCAATTTACCTTGCACCCTGGTAAATTTCTTTGGGTCCATGCCTAACTTAATCTTAGCCACTTTAACAGACTCTCCCCACTTCGCGAGGGTCATCTTTACTTACTAGCTTTGATTATTTTTTTGTAGGTCTTGCTACCCTTCTTGGGGACCAGGCAGAAGGCATCCTTCTTCTCAGCCTTCTCCGTCGCGAGATCAATGAACGCCTGAAACTTGGGGTTCTTCTTAAGCGACTTTTTCGCCGCCTTGCTCGCCGCCTTCGAGATAATACGACCATCTTTCATCGTCAAATCTTTCTTCGCGAGACCGCCGGAGGTATTGTCAGCATTGCCGTGGAAAACTTCAGCGCGGGAACCAATCATCTTTATCTTACGCTTTGAAAATTTTCCTGATGTCCAAGATGGAAATCTTTGCTGATGTCCTGTTGACAGGGATTTGTTTTTCAATTCGTTCATCGTTAAGCACTTTTGAACACACAATAGACTTATGCCCCTGGAGTGCCATCATTTCCTGCTCAACACTCACAAAACGCGCACACTCTTTGTATACCAATTTTTTGACATAAACAGGATTGGTTTGACCCGTCCTGTGACTCCTCCCCACGGCCTGTAGCTCAGTCGCCGGATTCCATGATGGACCTGTAATATATACACGCGTTGCTTCTTGGAGGTTGAGACCTTGACCCCCAGCTTTGATTTGGATAATGAAGACAGCCCCTGGTGCAGCCTTCTTGAAACCATCAATCTGCTTGACCCGCTCCTCTTTAGGGACTGACCCATCGATGCGAAATACAGGTCTTTCCATGTTCTTCTGGATGTGATTCATCTCCCCCCGGAATTGACAGAAAATGAGGGTCTTCTCACTGGGATGGGACTTGACCATCTCGAAAAGAGTCTCCATCTTCTTGGAACGTCCAACCCATTTCTCCGCTTTTGTACCAGTTTGTTTGGCGACACCATCAATGTACATTTGTGGATGTATCATCACTTGTCGAGCCCTCAAAAGACACTCCAAGATGACCATGTTCTTGGCATTCAAACTCTGTGCATGTCTAAACGCATCACGGATCGTCTCTTGTGCCTCGAGGAACACAATCTCATAGAGCTGTTTCTCATCTGGGTACATCTCAAGTTCCACATTCTCAAAGTGACATGGTGGCAAACGAAGACGCTCACTGATTTGGGCCAAGTCTTCCTTTGTGCGTCGAAGGATATAGATATCTTTGATCTTGTTCGTCATACCCTGTACAACTACCTTTGAAAGACCTAGAAAAGTACACAGAGACACGAAATCCTCCATGGAGTTGAACACTGGCGTCCCTGTCACAATCCACTTGATTTGGGTCTGGAGGCGACACACACTCTTGAAAAGTTTGGACTTATTGTTACGAATCTCGTGGGCTTCGTCAAGAATGACACGATCCCACTCAATCATATGGAGAGGTGTCTTCACATCCGCCTTCCCCCCTTTTGTCGTCAATAGTGTGTATGGTGCGAGTGTCACATCAGCCTCTTTGATTCTCCTATCTGGACCGTCAAAAACATTGATCGTCAAATTGGGAGCAAATCGGTTGATTTCTTCCACCCATTGGGTGATAATAGATTTGGGAACGATGATGAGGGTATGAGGCTTTGGGTTTCCAAGCATAGTAGCAATTAACTGGATGGATTTGCCAAGACCCATTTCATCGCATAAGAATCCACCCTTGGGTCCTGACGATTGTGCTTCCATCGTGAGCATCCAGAGAACACCTTCGCGCTGGTAGGGGGCGAAAAGCCTACCATTGAGTGTGTTCTTAGCAAGCGTGTATTGGTCTTCAGTCGTCATTGTAATAATCTTCGTCGGGGAGTAGCTCCACTTCACAGATAATTGGTTCGGGTTCTTTTTTCTTACGAGTCTTCTTCAACTTAGGTGGCGGAAGTTCATCTAGGTGCTCCCTAAAGTAGAGGACCTTTTCCCAAAATTCCTTCATAATTGGGTAGTTGGTTTTCCACCATTCGGGGTCTCGCTTAACATTAACGACATCAAATTCTTCGGGTTTAGGCCAATTGGTCTCGGCTGGTTTATATTGAATAAAATCTGCTTCTTCTAAGTCTAAAATCTCCATACACAACTGAAGCTGGGGCATATAATGAATGGGGACTTCACCAGGTACAATCTGTCGCATAGGGGGGCATTTAATCTCCACCAATTTCCCAGATTCGGAGACGCCATCGGGACTCCCACCGAGCCATTTATGAACCGGATGGGGACAAAGGCCAAGCTCATGGACGACTTCATTATGTCGTTCTTCATACAGAATACGAGCCTCATCTTCGTATTTTTCACCGTGTTTTGTGGCTGCATTACCGAAGAAGGGAATCCCACGACCACACTTCTTGAGTAACAATTCAGCGGGCGTTTCATATTTATTCACACCTATAGCTGTAGCTGCGTCACTCGCTGTAAGCATATTTCCGCGGAGAGCAAGCCATTCCTCACTTTTCTGAGCGGCGAATTCAATTTCAAGTAGCGCTTTAACATTAGGATGCATCTTCTTACATTAATTAAAGTTGTAGTTTTTAAGTTCTTCTTGCACATGAAAGTAACTGCACGCTGCGTTTTGTTCAGCTTGTTTCTTACTCTTTGCGACACCCCTAGCAACAAAACCGTCATTGATGTAGATATCAATGTAGAACAATCCCTCGTGGTGTGCAGCTACTCTGTACTCTGGTAGAGGCCAGTTTTGAACTTGACAGTGACGCATGAGATGATCCTTAAAGTTATCATCCACCATGATAGAGTTCATGTCCACATATTTGGGATCTTGGTATATCCTAAGGATAAACTCCTTTGCGTGAAGAAGACCCAGATCCATGTATAGAGCCCCTATCAGGGCCTCAAAAACATCCTCCAAAATCTTGGGGTTATTGTTCCAGTTATTTCTTAACCCCTTTTCATCCATGATGACGAGAGGGCCTAGACCTAATGCATCTGCAATTTTAGCGAGGGTTTCACCGCGTACAAGCTTTGTACGAGCTTTCGTGAGGAAACCTTCTTGCTTACTTTCATGTCTATCAAATAAAAACTTAGTGATGACAAACCCGAGGACCGAGTCACCAATAAATTCGAGTGTTTCAAAGGACTCTGTAAATTGTTCATACTCCTTGAGAGCAGATTTATGCGTAAAAGCTCTTTGGTACAAAGCAAGGTCTTTTACTTTTGTACCAACAAGTTGTTCAGCGCTCTCCTTTGTAAGGAAAGTCACCATGTTTTAGTATAGAATGTGTTTATTTTTTAAGCCTCCTTCTTGATGTAGTGCGGGCTGAGGTACTTCTGTAAGTTAAGGTAAGTCACCACAACGTCGGCGGGGGGTGCGAGTAGGTCGCGGAGTGTGTCGTCGAGTACGATTTGGCGACCGTTGTCGGGGTGCTTGAGACCCTTTTCGGTGATGTACTTGTTAATGAACTTGGTCACTTCCGAGCGGGAGATGAGTTCTTCAGCTGGAAGACCGAGGAATGTGCGCAACTTAGGCGTCACATCTTGCTTGCGGTTGAAGCCGTTGTTGGCAGCGCGAGCCTTAGCCTTCTCACCATCAGGATCCTCTTGAGTGTTCTTGACCTTACGAACAAGTTTGGTCAGGTTCTTAATATCGTTGCGGAGGGCGGCAATTTCGACTTCAATGGTTTCAAGAGACATTATATCTTTCTTACCTGCTTAATCTTTAAGTGCCTGAAGAAGTAGATAATAGACACGGTCACAATCAGCCATAGTAAAAAGACAAATCTACGATTGCTCAATGTGACAAAAGTTGCCCTGTCTATATAACGGAAAGGTTGTCTAGACCCATCATCAGGACATCCACCCGCACAACAGTCACTCGGGCATGGCACGACATTTGGTCCTTTCCTCACACCACAAAATTGTTCCTTCTCACCTGTGTATGAATAGCAGCGACATTCTTCGATGACGTTGCATACCATTTATTATATCGTGATATAATAATGGATGATAAGATTTATTCAAAGGCTGCGATTGATAAATTTATGAATGAAAATTTATTTTTCAAGGATGCTAAATTGAAAAAATACTACGATCGAAACTTACAGAGAGACTTTGGTAAGTTCCGTGCCCGGGTCAAAAGTACCCACACTGATAAAGATTTCGAAAAGATCATATATGTATTTGTGACGGATTCCATTCGCGATATCATATTGGACACGATCGGGGATCTCACACAGTTCCTGAGTTCCTCGGGCGATCTCATCGTAAGTGGGGGTGAGGCATTCAATTTGTACGTGGATTTCAATGATCGAATCATCACGAGTGATATTGATGCAAAGTTTGTACCCAGACTTCCAATGAATGATACATACTTTGGAAAACTTCAAGCGGTCAAACTCTTACTATGGAACAAACTAGGAGAAATAGCGAAGCGTCTCAATTTACGTATTAAAAAGCGAATTATGTTGATGCAAACGATACACTCCAAATTGTTTAAGTTTTTGGGGATTGGTTTCAAACAGACGGGTCCGTTCGTTACACGGAGATACTCCTTGATTAAGAAAAAGAAGACTTCCAATAACAATCGACCTGGTAAGGGTGATATCTTCATCGATGTAGAACTTTTTGCACTCGATTTAAACATGCGACTTTTCTCCGCAAAATCTAACAAGATCGAAGACTTCAACATGGGTGGTATTCTCGACATTCCGTTCATGCGACCCAAAGAGTTTGGATATGAAGTGGCACTCACGAAAAAAAGGGGTGTGACGTATCGTGATGTGGTCACTGGTAAATTGACCAATGATAAGCGTATACTTGTCGCGAGTAAGGAATTTCTTATTGAGGATATCTATTTGATGCATAAACTCCGTCTTCGCCCAGAGAAAAAGGAAAAGGATCGACAGAGACTTGTCCGTTTGGCACAGCTTTTCGATAAACGCATCAAGGCGTCTAATTCCATGGACGATGTCTTCCGGAAGGTATCCCCCAAGATTATCACAGGGAAGAAAGTACGACCACAGACAGCTAAGGTTTCTATAAACAAAGCTATGAAAGTCGATCCTGGGAAGTACAAAAACTACACGACGCAACCCTCCAGTGATAAACTGTCTAAACAGATCGTACATGGTCTCAAACCTGTAGTAAAAAACACCAACGTAGAGGGATATAAGAAATCCTCAGGAAACAAGCGTTTTAACATAGGGAAACTCGAGTGGAAGAATGTCACCAACACAGCGTATGTCAAGAATGAATATTCATTGCGTCCAGAAAATGCCAAGCCACTCCCCAAGAATATGAACACCTCCAAGACACTGTATGGATATAATCCCAGGAGAAACCAATGGGTACCAAAAACGTTACTCGATAAGGCTGCGAATATCCCATTTGTTGGTTTAAAGAAATGAAACCAAATACATGTATAAATGATCTACACTGCTCCCACCAAAGGTGAAGATGGTCTCTACTTTGTGAAGGTTCTCAATGACGACAAGCGTAAGTGTCTTGTCCAGCTCAACAAAGTGAAGGTTACTGACGTATCAGGTGACGTCGCTATGGATATCGTTTCGGATGTCAACACCCAGAGGATCGAATGTATCGATACGCGTAACCTGGAAGCGGCCCTCGAGAATTGTGAATCATGGTTTGGTAAGAAGTTGTCTGAAAGTGTCATCAAGGGTGCCTATACATCCGCACTCGACTCGGGTACAATGACATGTGACCGCCTCGATGTTACCAAGGTTTTCAATGCACAACAGGGTACCGTCGAATTTGATACTCTCCAGCCCGAGAAGACTTGTGATGTCATTCTCGAATTCGCCGGACTCTGGTTCGCCAAAAAGGCATTCGGTCCAACATGGAACGTTGTCCAGGTCAGGGTCCATGATGACCCAATCATCGATACTTACCCAGCCGAGTATGCTTTTGTCGATGAAGATGACCAATAAAAAAATTGTTATACATATATAAAAGATAATGAAGGGTCGTAAACAGAACATCGTGATGTTGGTCGCCGTCGCTGCCTTGATCTTCCTGCTTTTTTCCATGAACAATAAGTCGAGCTACACTATCGTCGAGCGTCAATACGCGCCTTTCGGTATGGCCCCCTCCGCGGGGCCCGCCGCTGCCCCAACCGATGCCGTGTGTGGTGGCATGAACAAGGGTACCGGCCTCGCTTCCTCGCTCCTCCCCCGTGAGGTTGCCTCCGCGGAAGATTTCGGTCAGTTTGCCCCAGAGGACATCCTCGCGGGTCAAAACTTCCTTGAACCCCGTAAGCAGATTGGTTTCCCCGAGACTGTCGGTGGTGCCCTCCGCAACGCGAACCAGCAGATCCGTAAGGACCCTCCCAACCCCAAGGAACCCTTCGTGTGGAACAACTCCACCATCGTGCCCGATCTCATGCAGCGTGGTCTTTGCGCTTAAAGATTTAGTTCTAGTATTTAATAATAACCATGTCATCAGTTGCACCTGACCTCTCCGAGAATGTATCTAAACTGGTAGAGCTCACAAAACAATTAACCGATGCGAAATCTGATATCAAGGTTCTCACTCAGGAGGAAAAACGTCTCAAGGAAAAAGTGAAAAAGCACATGGTCGAACAAGGTATCGATACGATTAACCTCAGGAAGGGTAAAATCAGTATACGTAAATCAGTCAGGAAATCTGGTATGAGTAAAGATGCCATCAAGGATGGTTTAATGACATTTTTCGGTGGAGACGAAACTAAGGTCGAAGGAGCCCTAAATGCAATTAAAGATGGACTTAAAACGAGAGAATCTACTTCAATATCCCTAACTGGTATAAAGGAGAAGCCCGAGAAAGAAGATAAGTAACTAACCATGGTCTGGAGCCAATACGTATACGAAGCGAACATCGGCCTTGATGCCGATGTAAGCGACGACGATGAATTTAATGAATACACTCCTCTGAATATCGAAGACTGGGAAGTCGAATACTCAGATGAATTACACATGATGTGGGATACCATCAGGACCCTCCTATATGATGCAAGAGTTGAACACATGGGGAAATTTTGTGACTTTGTGGAGTTTTGTTACACGGAACATGATCCATACAATGAACGTACACAAACGGAACGAGACGATGTACTTTTTCATATTTGGAAACATGTCAGGCGAATCGTAAATAACAATGGAATGCACGAAGATATTATGCGGGGTGCCTCCTATGATCATTTCGCGCATTTCATGGAAAATTATGTATGCTTATATTAAATGCTCGCCGATATCACCGCTCAAAAAGTTGCCATCCCCGCCGCCCTTTTTCTCGCACTCAGCCCCGGTATTCTCGTGACCACCGCGGGCAAGAACGTCAAATTCATGAACCGCAAGACCGCACAGCCTGCTGTGTTCTTCCACGCGCTCGTGTTCTTTCTCGTGTACAGTCTCATCGCCAAGGCTATGGGTCTCGTACTCACCAAGACCGACCTGCTCGTGACCACTGCTCTCTTCTTGGCTCTCAGCCCCGGTCTACTACTCACTCTTCCCCCAGGATCGGGTGGTGTCTTCCGTTCGGGTCAGACCAGTCTCCCAGCTGTCGTGACACACGCGGTCGTGTTCGCGGTCGTGTTTGCGGTTTTGCGTCGCCAATTTCCTCAGTTCTATTAAGTAAGAAGATGAAGTATCTCATCCTTGGCCCGGCATCAATGGGACTATTTTCACTCATTGGCGCTTTAAAGGTACGCGAGACGCAATTGGCAGATGTGAAGGAAATTTCAGGATCTTCGGCGGGTGCAATTTTGGCACTCTTTTTGGCCATGGGTATGTCTGTAGATGAAATCCTTGAGGAATCTTTATCATTAGATATCCCCAATTTTGTTAAAATACGTATCGGTTCCTTTTTTAACAAATTTGGTTTTGTTGATATGGGACCTATACGCAAAAAGTTGGTGGACATATGTGGTTCCGATCCTAACTTTATAGAATTGGATATGAAAATATATATTTCAGCATATTGTATGAATACTACTGAAACTGTCTATTTTTCACGGGATACACACCCCAATATGAAGGTAATTGATGCCGTCTGTATGAGTATGGCGGTGCCTTTTATATTTGCATGTGGAAACTATGAAGGAAAAACGTATGTGGACGGTGGGATGAAGGAGGAATTTCCACTCACACCATTTTTAGATAAGAAACCACACGAAGTTACATGTATTAGAATTAAAATGGACAAAATATATCGAGAAAGTATCGATAATCCCAAACAATTTGTGGATATACTCGTTCGTTCAGCACTATCAAATCGCGAGAGCTTCAACACACCGATAGAGGTGGTCGAGGTTAATGTAGGCTGTACGGATATATTTGATTTCAATATGGAATACGAAGAAAAGCTACGATTGTATACAATTGGATATTCGACATAACACTTTTTTTATCAGTTTACTATATATGATAGAGGTTTGCGATCCAGACGCAGATCTTGACATCCTGAAAAAACTCATCAAGATGAACACAGGACACAGTATTAAACTGACAAAAGAACAAACATGCCAGGTCTATGACGATATCAAGGCGGGGAAGTTACCTCTCCCACCTATGATTATGAGCGCAAATAGGACGTACCTCGTCGATAAGAAGTCACCACTCAGACCCACGGATTATGATACACTCTTTGATTCGTCATCTAAACGTGATGATATTAAGAGGGTCGCGCGTAAGGTTGGTCTCCGGCAATTCGACCAGATGACGAAGAGTCAAATGATCGATTCTATCGGTAAGCGTTTGAGGTTCATGAAAGTTCATGAACCCGTAAAGATTGGAAGGACCCCAGTCAAGAAGGAACAGTTCAATAACACAGCAGTGGCGAACAACACAGCAGTGGCGAACAACTTCAATAACACCACCACAGTAGCGAACAATTTCAATAACACCACCACAGTAGCGAACAATTTCAATAACACCACTGTGGCAGCGAATAACACAGCAGTGGCTGCGAACAATAACGCTAACACAGCAGTGAACAGGTTCAATAACACAGCAGTGAGGACGAACAACGTGAACAGGTTCAACAACACCACCGTGGCTGCGAACAACTTCAAGAACACCACTCCCACTCCACAAATAAAGTTCCCTAAGGGTGGTCTTCTCATGAAAGGTCAGAGACCAAAATTTCTTAACGGTCAGGTGAGTGCAGTTAAGAAACCCAATAAATCATTCTTTGCGGGACTTTTTGATAAAAAGGATTTTATTTCAGCTAAAAAGTTTAACGGTGAAAAAAAAGGTTACGTTTTTAAAACTGATAATCAGGGTTTGGGGTATTACAAAAATAAAGGATCTAATGTTCCATTCCCCGGGGGGCAAGGACCCCGTCCCAAACCAAATGGTTTCGGGGAGCCCGTATTTCCTAACGTGCCCAAGGTCCCAAACGCTCCTAATGTCCCAAACGCCATCAATAAAATAAAACAACTCGGGCTCAAAAGAGAACAACCGTTTTTAAATAAGATCAAAGTTGGTGGAGTGAAGCTATCTAATGTAGTAGATGAAGCAACTGCGTATAAAACACTTGAACGTAATTTCATCTCAAAGATGAATACTATAGCTCTATCAAATACAAACCGAGAACAGTTTATTCGGCGTATGGAGACTGATGATCTCAAACAACTTGAAGCTGAGGCGCGACTCAAATCCAGTGAAGCTAATAATGAACAAAAGATGAACATTATACTCACCACTCTTCCATTTGTGAATGATGCGTCAAAGATTTCATTTAAGACCCGTGCCAAAGCTGGGGGTGCTAACATAAATAGTCTCATCGATGAGGTGAAAAAAGAAAATGAAACTAAACGAGCGACTTTCGTTTCGAATCAAAAAACGAAATTCATGGGTATGGTCGTCAATGTCAAACTTTCAAATGATGATAAGAAGAGTCTCGAAGATTTGATTGATAATAAGACAAATTTAAACTCGTTGAAGAATCGCGCTGAAAAATTAGTCGAACAGAGAATCAAGGAAAAGAACTCCCTCGTGAAGCAGAATCTTCTCACCTATTTGACACCTTTGAAAATTAATCAAACTAATAAAAACAATTTTCTCGCACGTTTCAATAAAGGTGAAAGTGTTAACATACTCAAACGAGCCTCGAAAGCGCGCGAGGAGGAAGTGTCTCGTGGACAAAGTGAAAATGCGAGAACTCGTCTCGTTAAAAACCTCAATGCACTCAACCTGAATTCTCAAAATAAAAATACAATCATGAGCAAGTTCAATAACGGAAACAAAAACATTAGCAAGCTCGTGGAAGAAGCTAAAAAACTTAAGAGTCAAAGAAATACAGGGACGTTGAACACTGAAAAACAGAGACTGACTACTCTTGCTAAACAATTAGGTGTCAATATAAACGTCTCAACACTCAATACCCTTAATAGTGTAGCACTTCTTGAAAAGCGGATTAGGAATGCGGGTGACGAGAAGGTTAAGGGTACATTTACTGAAAAGGTTCAGCTCCTGTCAAAAATAGCCTCTAATATGAACTTGAATAGTAACATACAATCTAACATTCTTAAACTCAAGAATGACACTGAAGTCAATGCCATGAAGGTCCGCATCATCGGCGCGGGTAAAAGTAAGCTGTCCAATAGGGCAACGTCACTGAATGTCAATTTTTCTAAAAATATCGAGGGGGTCAATACTGTCAACAAGCTTACCCCTCTTAAGACCAAAATAAATAATGAGGGTAAAGCTAAAAAAGATGTCAAAAATAGCAAAGAACTTGAACAACGCATTGCAAAAAGGAGTGCGTTGAAAGAATATATGAACACAAATATAGTTTTACCACAAAATAAAAAGAATGCTTTCATTCAACAAGTAAATTTGAATAGTACGAATCTTGTTGAACTTCGTAAAGAATTCAATTCCGAAATACAAATAGTCAAAAATGAAAAACGAGCTAAAAATTTAAATGAATTGGAACAATACTTACAACCACTCAATATCAACAAGTCGAAGTTTATTCAACGTTTCAAAAATTCTAACATTTCCCTATCAAATATCAAGATTGCCGTTAACAAGGAGGTGGCTGAGAAAGGTGATCTCACGAGTAAAAAACGTACACTCACAAACAAGATTGATGTAGCCAAACAGTATAACGTTGCGTTCAATTTCAACACGAATATAAACGCATTAAATTCTGCCGAGAAGATTGTCGAATTAAACAGTAAAGTTGATTCAGTCGTCGAAGGTGTGATCAATAAAGGTAGAAACACTCTTTCCGATAAGATTATTAATGCTAATGTGAAGAATGAATTGATGAACAAGGTGACTGCCATAAAAACACTCAAAAATTTAAAGAATGTTCAAAGCCAAATTGAGACCACCATAGCTGCTAAGAAGGGTATCAGGAAAGAAGATATTTCCAAGTACATGAAAAACCTGGGTCTCAACAACCAAGAAATTCAGATAGTTGTCGGTCGTAACCTTAGTCTAAATGCGAGTCGTCTAATGGCGAATGATATCTTAGATAAGAAGAAGAGACTCGAACTTACCAAACTTCTCGACGAAAAGAGCGTTCCAGTTATCGACCGAAAACAATTTTACAATAAAATTACAAAAAATTCTAGAGTAAGCAATATTAGCGGAAACATTGATGATTACATCCGTCGGAAGAGTCGTGAAAATGTGAATAACATTGGATTGGTTCTCGACAAGTACAATCTCAAACCGGAGGATAGGCAAGCTCTATTGAGTAATTGGGATTTCTTTGAAAATATGACTACTATCAATGTGAAAAATAGAGCATCCACGCTTGCGAATAGTTTCAAGAAGGAAAAGGAAACTGCTTTGCGACGATACATGACAGAAGATCTAAAACTCAAATCGAATGATATCGAAACAATTATGAAAAATTTCAACATGAACCCCAAAAACATGGAGTCTCATAGGAAAAAGGCTAAAAATACTCAAACGAATTCGGGTGAAAAGAACCGTCTAACCGAGCGTATTCGAAAGGCTCGTGAGGAAAATAAAATGAATCTCAAGTTCAATGTTAACAAGGAAAACCTGACCACACTCAACGCTAAAATCAATCGGGCGTACATCGGTAAGGGAAAGAAGAACCTTTCCCGCCAGGCACTCAACAAAAATATCAACATCTCGAATGATCTTAATGCTGTCAAGACGATGAACAATATTCAAAAACTGAAGAACAAACTTAATGGTATCGTTGGGGGTAAGAAGAAGGAAGAGTTTAAGAAACTTGAAGAAGTCATCAAGAACTTGAACCAAGAAAACAAAAATAGATTCTTACAAAAATTTAAGAATCAAAACAATTCTTTGGGTACGCTCTTACAGAATGTTGAAAACCTCAAGAAAAATAAAGTGAATCAAAACCTCGAAAAACAAAAACAAGAACTTTATAAATATTTAAATGAAACGCTCAATCTCGACGTGAAGGATCGTAACGCTATCCTATTTGAATTCAATACATCTAAGAATCTTAATGCTACGAAACAAAAGGCGAACGCACTCAAAAAGACTCGCGCGAGTGAAAAGATTGTAGAGAATCGCAAGAAGCTTGAAGAACTCTTGAAACCTATGAATTTGACAGAAGAAAATAAGGCTGTAGTACTCAAGAAGTTTGATAATGCACCCGGGAATTTGGAGTCATTCGAAGCGAATGCCAAGTCCTTGATTGAACAACGAAAGAATGAAAAGCGTTCCAGTGAGCGTGCATCACTCATGAACTACATGAACACTTTGGGACTTTCGGGTGAAAATAAGAACAAGATTGTAGGTGTATTCGATCAGTCAGTCAATAAGACACTCAACTCTGCGAAGAATAATGCTTCGACTATAAAACAAACACGCGAACAAGAGAGACTCGAAAATACTATTAAAAACATGTCATACATTTCCGAAAATAACAAAACCAAATTGCGTACAAATCTCAAATCAGGTACGAATATTGACCGGGTGATAAACTCAGCGAAACGTATCAACGCAGCTTCAAAATCAAAGAAGGCTATTGAACAGAACGTGATCGAGTATGTCAATGGTAAAAATCTGGGTGTAAATGGTAACAAGCTCATCAAGAATTTCAAGAATGGTCTTCTCACTGCGAATAAGGTTAAGGAGGAAGCCACCAAGAAGAGGGCTTCTCTTAATGCCGGTATCGTGACAGAAAAGAAGAAGGCTATCCGAGATTTCATGAAAAATACACTTCTTACCGATAAAGAAAAGAATGGATTCATCAACCGGGTCGTTATGGATACCAATCTCGGTAATTTGGAAAAAGATATCCAAAAAGTTGATAAGGAACGTAATGATACACGTACTATATTCGCCGGTAAGCAATCTGAGTTACAAGCGGTACTCAATGGTCTCACGAATTTGAGTATGAACCAGAAGACGAAGTTTATGAGTAGAGTTAAGAATGCAGGTACTAACATCGACTCGATTAAACGTGAAGCTGAACGAATCGACGATGCTAAAAAGAAGGGTAAGCAAAAGACAGTTAATCGCGCGGCGACTAAACCAGAAAACAACTTCAATGCGGGTAAAGCTTTGAACATTCTCAATAAACAGCGTGCCGGTGAAGCTAAGCGCAAGGAGAGGGCGATGGAAAATTCTGAAAATACTACTATATATACACTTGAAACACTCAACACAATGAAGGATGCTCGGGAACTCCAAAACTATGTTCGCTCGACATCTTTATCTGAAAACATGAAGAAAAAGTACATAGCTCAATTAAATAGACCGGGAACAAACCTAAAGGCGATTCGCGGTCTCATCAATGTGAATACTCGCAAAGATGTAGAATCCAAACTCAAGAAGATCAAGGGTCTCACAAATGCGAATGTCGCAGAGTTCGTAGAGACACAGAACTTCAACAAAGCTCAAAAGAGAGGTGCTGGTCGTATCAAGGGTAAGAGTGTGACAAAGGAACGCGCGAAACCTGAAAAAATGAATAACTTCAACGCCGCCACTGCATTCAATAACTTGAACCTGGGACCCAAAAGAAACGCACTCATCAAAAAAACGAAAAATATAGTCACCAATCCTTTCGGGAGAATCGGTAAATGGAAACCGGCTATCATGAGTGCTAAGACGATGAAAGAACTCAACACGCTCGATATGAACTTGGATAATAGAGTCAGGTTGAGAAATGAGATTAAGAAGAGTGCGCTCACACCGAGGGAACAACGTGAATACACTGACATGGTGATGAAACTCGATAAAAATGTAAAGAATACACGGAATCTCTTTGAAAAGGTGATTTCTAATGTCACTAGACCTCTTGTAAAGGGTATTCTTAACAAGGTGGTGGCTAACAATAAAAGAGGTAGCTTCAATGGTGGTTTGAGACTCGGGAACAACCCCGTATATGAGAACAGTAATAGCAACAATAACAATAACAATAACAAGCCAAACATGAAACCTAACCCTACATTCGAACCAGCCATGCAAAATAATCCAGTGTTTAATAAACTTACCAACGAAAATAAGAAACCATTAATTTCTGCTATCAATACACTCAGGAAATTACCTCAAAATAGGAAAAGGGTGTTCAAGGGTCAGCTCGATGTTGCATTCAAGAATCAGAATCTCAATAAGATGAAAGAGATTAGGAATAAGGCGGTTATGGAAAATCGAGAGATTTCAGAAAAAGAAAAACGAAACAAAGAAGAAGCTAAGAAAGTTGAAGAGGAAAAATTAGCTAAAATGAAAGCTAAGAAAGCTGTGAAATTGGAACCTATTCCACCCAATGCACCCAAGCCTAATAAGCCTTCATTTAGAGCCCTCGTCCAAAAAAATAAGGAAAAACGGGTCATGAATGCGGTAAAAACGGCGGCCCAAAAGACAGCAATCAGTCAAGCCACTGGAGTGGAACGTAGGAAATTGGCGGTGAAATACGCACCAAGGACACAGGCCAACGTAAACAAAGCGAATGGTTTTGGTAAGATACTCGTTAGAAAAGAAGCGGAGAAGGCTGCTGTCTCGGCTAAGAAATACATATCTGAGACTGAAAAGATGAAGGTGAAAGCCATGGAAAACAAAAAGTTCAACAATTCACTCGCTGAAAAGAGGCGAATTTTGAGAGAAAGAGAGGCTAAGTCAAACTCAAAAAAGAAATAAAAACAAGTAAAATGAATCACCCCGACGACGACTGCACCGTAGTGACGGACATGCCCCTCGGTGATGAAGTTGCGGACTTCATCGATGGGGGTATCCATAGAGATATGACGAATGAGGATGTAGAGGAGTGGTGTGATACCAATATAGATGATCTCACAACTATTTATGAGAAGTACCGGGGTACGTACTTGTCATATGGACTTGCAGAGATGACACTGTTTTTTGCACAAACAGTGTATGAGAGAGATGACGCACACGAAATGATTAGTAGTTTTGTAGATTTTCAATAATTAAAGAAATAAACTTCCTTTAACTTAATGGAAAATTGTGATGTCTGTTGTGAGAAATTAAATAAGATAAATCACAAACAAGTCAAGTGTCCTTTTTGTGATTTAACGAGTTGTAGAGCATGTTCTCAAAGATATATACTTTCCTCATTTGAAGATCCACATTGTATGGGGTGTAGGACTCTATGGAACAGGGAATTTGTGGATTCTTTTTGTACCAAATATTTTCGAAACACGGAACTGAGACGGCATCGAGAGACTATTCTATTTGAGAGGGAAAAGGCACTCATGCCTGAGACGCAACCCGAAGTTGAACGAATCATACAGATGCGGAGACTTCGTCGTATAATTCGACAGCAAAAGGAACGTCTATTAGATCTTCATCAAGTGTATCAAATGGGGTATGAAGTTACTAATAAAATACCACCAGAAATTCAGACACTCTATCGAGAAATGGAAGGTACCTATCGTCATTTAGAACAACTTCGAAATCATGGAACACTGGTAGATGCAGAACCTAGACGTTTTATTCGTCAGTGTCCAATCGAAGAATGTAAGGGTTTTTTAAATGAACAATGGTTTTGTGGATTGTGTGAGTCTAACTATTGTAAATCATGTAATGAGGTTCTATCAGAAGAGCATATATGTGATCCAGAAACTGTTAAAACCATGAAACTTCTCAATAAAGATAGTAAATCGTGTCCCAAATGTGGAACTGTTATACATAAAACAAGTGGGTGTGCGCAGATGTGGTGCATCAGTTGCCACACCGCGTTTAATTGGCGAACGGGTGAAATTGAAACCGGGCGAATACATAACCCACATTTTATAGAATTCAAGAAGAAGACAATGCTGTCTCGAGAACATGGAGACATCCCATGTGGTGGAGTACCCTCATTTAGGGAACTTCGGGAGATGGGAGCTACCAATGAGGTACTTCGATATTCGATGATGGTACAACAAGTTGAACGAGAACATATGTATCTCGATACGAGACCAATCGATAATGTACATATTCGTGTGGGGTACATGCTCAATGACATAGATGAAGCAGATTTTAAACAGTATTTACAGCGCCAAGAAAAATACAAAGAGAAAACTCGAGATCTCTCTCATATTTTTGAAATGATGGCAAATACAGGGGGTGATATTCTCAGACAATATGTACTCGAACCACATCGCCACGATGAAATTATAGACTTGTTACAAAAAATTATAGACTATGGAAATGAAATCTTGGAAACAATTCGGACAAGATATAATTGCAAGTTACCAACGAATATTTTTATATGAGTACAGTAAGATGATACTCTTGTTATTTTTGATCTTATTGGTGATCTACATGATACCAGTATACCCTCAACCCAAGGTGTATCACGACTTTATAACTCCGGAGGAGAGAAAATATATCATAGAGCGGAGTGAAAAAGAACTCAAAACATCATTGGTTTCCGAAGATCGGTACATAGACGATTCTGTCCGTAAAAGTGAAACGGCGTGGTTAGATCGCGATGATCCAATTGTTCGAAATGTTATGGAAAGATGTCTCGAGTATACGGATAGACCTCTCGCGA
>Ga0209502_10000972_pt1 | contig 28150 bp, 21 predicted proteins | sample ArcticOcean_MG_C_10_FD_187442 | JGI IMG/M metagenome (GOLD analysis project Ga0209502, IMG submission 187442) | Marine microbial communities from western Arctic Ocean - ArcticOcean_MG_CB11_90 (SPAdes) (version 2) | ecosystem: Environmental > Aquatic > Marine > Oceanic | place: Arctic Ocean... | reverse complement strand
CGCGGCGGCGACGGCGGCGGTCGCAACGACGGAGGGTACCAAGGAAACGCGGGACAGCAGCAAGGGTACGCGCCAAACCAACACCACCAGGATCACCAACTCGACCAAAGACGTGAATCGAACCCGGGGTATCCGGCGTCACCCAACGGCCAGACGCAGTACGTACCCATCGTCCCCGGTGGCCGAGCCGGGGTTCCGGGCCACGGCCGGTTCGCCGCTAGCGGCAACGGCAACGGCAACGGCGGCGCGTCCAACCCCAACCCCGCGCCAAGTAGCGCGACCCGGAGTAAAATCACCAACTTCAGAACGGAAAACGAGAACCCGCTTGCGCTTCAGGCGAAGCACCGGGCGCGGGAGGAGCTGCAGCACGCGTTGCGGTTGCAAATCGAGGAGAAACGTTTAAGGAAGGAGGAGGAAAAAAAGCAAGTAGAGAGGGAAGCGCAGGCGGAGGATACGCGGCTGCGGGTTGAGCAGGAACGGTTGCGGGAGGCGTTTTCGCGGGAACAGTTTCTGGAACGCGAAAAAGCGGAGGAACGCATGAGGCTTGAAGAAGAGGCGTACCACAACGCCGCGAACAAACGGAGCGAGCAGATGACCAACGACATCCCGGTTCCTCCCGAAGCCGCGACCCGGCGCGTACACGAACCTCGGGACGACGCGAGGGCGCGCGTTTCCGAAAACGAAAGCCAACACGAGACGGCGCAACACGGCGGTCACAACAACCACGACGGATACCTCCCCTCGCAACAGCAACACCAACAAGGCCATCCCCCTCAACAAGTCCCGCCGCCCCCGCGAGGCCCCACTCCCGCGGGCGCGAGGGAGCTGAACCAGTTAAGGACCGAGCTCCAAACGGAACACAAAGAACTGATGGTGCAGATGCGCGCGCAAAACGCAAACATGGCTATTCTTTCCAAGCGCGCGGAGATGGCGGAGAAGCACAGCGCGGAGGCGCGGGTTGAGCTGGCGGAGATGAGGGAGAATTTGGCGGACCAGGCGTTTATCAGCGCGTTGCCGCCCGCGGCGAGCACGGGCGACGCCCTGGCGCGCCACGGCGTGGATGTCCCGTACTACGCGTGCGTAATCCCTTTCCCAAATCCGGGGACACACGGTTTGCCGATTCTCCGTACGTACTTACGTCACACGCGCGGCGTGAAAGTCGTCTCACGTTTTCGTGTACCAATCACAGGCTGACAACCACGGACCCGTTGCGAGGGCCGCCGCGCGTCTCGCGGGACGAGGACTACGGCGTTTTCGTGCGAGACGGACAAGGGCCGCACCACACGACGAACGACCTGGGGCCCGCGCTTGACGCGGGCGCGCCTTTCGTGTCCCTCGGGAACGACGCGAACGAGTTAGCCGGTGACATGGGACAACACATGGGCGTGGGGTCGCCTGGCAGGCACAAACCTAGTGCGAAGGTACTGATTCGCCGGGGCGGCTTGGACGTGGACGACGAGCTCGGATCGATAGCGGGCGACAGCGCTTTTATTTTCCCCGGCCAGACCATGGAACGCGCGCCGTTTCTGAAAGGAAACGGCGGCGGTGCGAGCGTTTTTTCCGGACCTGGGGCGGGCCGGCCCGCGCCACAAGTGGGGTACCGATCGAATCGGGAAGGAAAGAATGACGCTTTGGACGGCGGCGTCGGTGTTTCAACCCGGTACGGCGGCCCCGACGAGGCGCGCGGGGGGGGCGATACTTACGACGACGAAGACGACGCCGGCATGACCACCAGGGACGCTGACTTATCATCAAAACTGGATGCTGTGTACCAGAAAAACGCGGCCAGGATGCGCGCGCTTGGCGTTGGTATCGAGGGCAACAAAGGCTCTGGGGGCGAGGACCCGGATCAGCTGGAGGGTTTGTTACAGAATTTTTTAAGAGCGAACCGCGGCGACGTCGGGACCAACCGCGGTTTCGACGCCGGCGAACCGCCGGACATGGCGGAGACGGAATTCGACGACCCAGCAGACGGCCTTAACGTGGCCGGCGCCGAGGATGACGACTTCGGGCTTGGCAGGCCGAACACGCAGATGTCGATGCAAGCGGAGACGAGGTTCGTGGGGTCGCAGTATTAGGGGGTTTGCTGTAGTATTTACTGGTTTACTCGTTGAAGCCGTCGTGGTGTATCGCGAACCTAAAACTCTTCACCAGAATGTCTGTATTCACCGTGTTCTTCGTCGAACCCTGCTTTGGTTGGTTTACTGGTTGAAGCCGAAGTAGCCTTGAATGGTGATCGGCTCTTGCTTGATCTCGGGCTCGAGTTTGTTTTCGGGCTCGAGTTTGACTTCGGACTCGTGCTTGATCTCGGGCGAACTCTCCGGCTCGCGCTTAACTCGCTTCGAACTCGGCGGAGTCGCGCGTGCCGTTTTGCAAGCCGTGCACTTGTGTTTCAACTTCCCGTGAGGGCAGGGGGTGCACGCCGCGCAGTGGCGTTTCAGCCTGCCGTGGGGACAGGGGTTGCACGCTGCGCAGCTGTTTTTCAGCCTGCCGTGAGGGCAGGGGTTGTACTGTGGGCAGCTTCTTTTCAGCCTGCCGTGAGGGCAGGGGTTGCAGTCCGCACAGTCGGGTTTCACCCTACCGTGAAGGCAGGGGTTGCACTGGGTGCAGCTTCTTTTCACCCTGCCGTGAGGGCAGGGGGTGCAGTCCGCGCAGTTGCTTTTCACCCTGCCGTGAAGGCAGGGGCTGCACTTCGCGCAGTTGTCTTTCCGCTTGCCGTGCGGGCAGGGGGTGCACACCGTGCACCTGCGTTTCAGCCTGCCGTGAGGGTAGGGGTTGCACTGCGCGCAGTTTCTTTTCAGTCGCCCGTGAAGGCTGGGGCTGCACGCCACGCAGCTGCTTTTCAGCTTGCCGTGAGGGCATGGGTTGCACTTCACGCAGGCAAATTTCCGTGTGCCGTGGTGGCACCGCTTGTTTTCACCCATCGCTCCCGACCGAATGCCTCCTTATCGCGTCCCTCCGCGCGCGGTAGTCTTGTGCTCGCCGCCACACACGACGGAAGACTGCAGTCGTTGCTTTTGCTTTTGAGGGTCGTCCGAGAGTCGACATTTTGACGGTCTAAAATCGTGGAGTTAATTTCCCGATGCGGAAGATATTTTTTAGAGTGAAAAACCAAAAACGGAAGCCCGCCGCATTGTTCGCCCGCGCACTCTCCGATCACCCACGCACCCACCATGTCTGCTCTTCTCCGCGCCGCCGGCGTTTCCCGCACCGCCTCAACCGCGGTCACTCAGACCCGCGCGTACAAAGTCGCCGTGCTCGGCGCCGCGGGCGGGATCGGCCAGCCCTGTGGTTTGCTCATGAAGATGGTACGTCGGGTTCCTCTGCGCGATCGGCCCTGTCGGCGATCGCGCGCGATTCAGACGACCACACCACCTCCCTCCGGGACAGATACGAGGGCGTCGACAGACACAAGGCGTCGCGTACGTCTTCCTCGCACACATCACCGCCTTGGGAACTAACCGCCTGTTCCTCCCCTTCCCCCCTCCCCACAACAACAACACCGCCACGAACCCACAGAACCCGCTCGTGACCGAGCTGTCTCTTTTCGACATCGCGGGTACCCCCGGCGTCGCGGCTGACGTGAGCCACATCAACACCCAGGCCCAGGTCAAGGGCTTCGCCGGTGACGCCGAACTAGGTGCTGCGCTGAAGGACTGCGACCTGGTTATCATTCCCGCCGGTGTCCCGCGCAAGCCCGGCATGACAAGAGACGACTTGTTCAAAATCAACGCCGGCATCGTCGCCGGCCTCACCGACGCCATCGCGACGCACTGCCCGAAGGCGATGATCAACATGATCTCGAACCCGGTGAACAGCACCGTCCCGATCGCGGCGGAGGTTTTGAAGAAGAGGGGGGTGTATGACCCCAAGAAGCTGTTCGGTGTGACCACGCTTGACGTGGTGAGGGCGAAGACGTTCTACGCCGAGAAGAACGGTTTGGAAACCGCCAAGGTTGACGTCCCCGTGGTGGGCGGGCACGCCGGGATCACGATCCTGCCGCTGTGGTCACAAGCCACACCCAAGGCCGCCATGACGGACGACGTCATCGACGCCCTCACGAAGCGCACGCAGGATGGCGGCACCGAGGTGGTCGCCGCGAAGGCGGGGAAGGGAAGCGCCACTTTATCCATGGCGTACGCCGGGGCGCTTTTCGGTGACGCCTGCCTCCGCGCCAAGAACGGCGAAGCCGGGGTCACCGAGTGCACGTACGTACAGAGCACCGTGACGGACGTGTCCTTCTTCGCCTCGAAAGTCACCCTCGGGAAGGACGGCGTGGAGACGATCCACGGATTGGGGGACATCACTCCGTACGAACAAGCCGCGTTGGACGGGATGATGGCGGAGCTAAAAGACTCCATCGCGAAAGGCGTGGAGTTCGCCAAGGCGCTTTAACTCGGGTGCTCTCGAATCCGAATGCGTCGAATGCGTTGCAATGTCTAGTTGTCTCTAAGAGTGACTCGGAAGACACACTAGTCTTAGACTTTAGACACAAGCTGTACGAAAAGTACCGCTGCCATTTTTTCAATCATTAAAATAAAAGGAAGCCAAGTGCGAGTCCTCGACGCAACCGTGTTGTGACAAACGAAAATCGTCTCGCCCTGACAAGCGTGTCATCCACCCGGGTGGGTACTGCCTCGTGTTTGTGAAACCGGAGAACGTGCGCCATCTCGGTTGGCGCGTGTATTTTTTCGCCGGGTGAGAAGTCACTTGCGTAGTGCCATACGTAGTCACGGGAGAGACGTGTTCCTAAATCGGTTTGTAACTATTAACACATTGTATGTCTAGGGTACTGTGGGTAAAATACCCGGCCGTATGTCAATCCGGGACAACGCACCACCCCGGTTTCGTATCCGGCACGCGGTATTTAAACACTTTGTTGAACGACGACGTGTCCACGCCTTTGTTTGTTCCCCGGTCCCGCGTGCTATCAACCGCTTCCACGGTTTCCAAATACGGGTCCCACTGCTCTTTTGGCAGCCGGAACACGTATGTCATGACTAAAGTACCGCCGGTCAAATCTTTCATGACTTTCTTCGAGATCTTTTTGTTTCCCGTGGGTAACAGGTACACGAAGCAAACCGTCGCGTCGCTCAAATCGTTCACCAGCATGGCGTCGCTTTCGCGTATGGTCACTAAGTCTTCAACTTTTGCGTCGCGTATCAATCTGGCCGCTTTCGCACATGCCCCTTGGTCGATCTCCACCCCCACGCCTCTCGCGCCGTACTCCACCGCCGCCGCGATCAAAACCCGGCCGTCGTTGCATCCTAAATCGAAAACGACCGACGCGGAACTGACGTTTGCGAGTTTTAACATCACGCTCACCATCTTCGCGGGCGTGGCGCTGATCGGGCCGAGGTAGTTCTCGTGCGCCGCGTGTGGGTTTGGGGGGTTCGGGGTGCTTTCCTTCCGGGTTTGCGTCGTGTGGGTGGGGTTTGTTGGGATACGCGTGGCGGCCGGGACATCGTCATCGGGAACACACGTGGGGTTCGTCTCGGCCATCCCCGCAGATGTTGATCGATGATGGTTCCTCCGTCCCTTGCTGATTCTTCAAATCCCGCGACGCACCAGGTTCCACCTTTGCGTCAACCGATTCCGAGTCCGTTGCGTCCACCGACTCCGCGCGTAGGCGTTGCCGGTCCTCAGGGCCGCGACCACGCGGGTCCGCGCGTCGCGGGATGGGAGAAAAAAGAGTGCCCACCAAGATGTTTTCTTGAGCAAAAAACGGTCCGACCGACCGACACATCCACCTTCGATACGCCTCGCCACGCGGGCGGCCACCTCCGCGCCACGCTGGGTTTTCCCGCCCGATGACCGGCAAAAGGTTTTGGCCATCCAAGGTGACGCGGCAAATAATTTCAAAACGCAGTGAGCAGTTAGTCACGATGGAATCTGCTGACAAAGATCTTGGTTTGCCCAAAAAGCGTAAAAGCGAAAGGGCATTTTTTGAGGCGAACTTCGACGCGCCCCATTGGAGCGCGGCGCACGGCGCACGCGAACGACCTAGGGCGGTTGCGGTTGCGGTACTTTGGATAGGCGAACACGCGCATGTCGGGCGCGGGTGGCCCGTGGCCGTTCGGCGCGGGTGTCGCGGGGGGCCACGCGCAGAACGGCCAGCAATGGTTTTCCGGCGTCCCCGGAGGAGGTTTTCCACCGGGGCACGAGGCGGGATATGGCCAAAAAGGCCAAAATCCCGTACGCACCACCTCCGGAGACGTCGCTGTATCGAACGCGCCAATCGCGGTTGCCGCGGTACGAGCCGTGATTGACCCCGCACAACCGTCCGGCAGCGAACACGGATCGGGAGACACCTCAACTGGCGACGCCGCACCGAGGGTCGCCAAGGTGCGCAAGCCATACACGATAACGAAACAGCGCGAGCGCTGGACAGAAGATGAGCACTCGTTATTCCTGGACGCCCTGAAGCTTCACGGCCGAGCGTGGCGGAAAATCGAGCTGCACGTCGGCACCAAAAGCGCGGTGCAGATTCGCAGCCACGCGCAGAAGTTCTTCAGCAAGCTTCAACGCGAGACGAGTCGGGGCGCGGGTGGCGCGCAAGGTGGGGACTGTACCGGGGGAGGGGACTTGTTGGGGCAAAACAGCGGTTCCGCTGGCGGCCAAACCCAAAACGACGCCGTACACATCCCGCCCGCGCGCGCCAAGCGCAAACCGATTCACCCGTACCCGCGGAAAGCCCCGGATGGCGGGGGTGCTGCGCAGATAAGTGGTGTTGGTGACCCAACACACGGTGACATGCAGAACGAAGTGGACGCCAGCGTCGCGCTTTTGCTCGCGGGAGCGCCGTTGATGACCTCTCGCGGAGGTACGTTCCAGATGCCGCGCGCGACGCGGCTGGGGGAGCACGAGTCGAGCGGCGCGGCGACGCGACGGGCGGTGTCCGCTGGGTTTGGCGGGGTTGGACAAAGTACCTGCGGCCAACGATTCGACCCAACGGCGGGTCCTGAGTTTCACCACCCCAGCGCAACGAATCCTCCCGGCGCGACCCACCACGGCCTGAACCCGTGGTCCGTCATGCAAGCGTCCCTGCTCCACGACCAATCGGTCGCGATGCGGTCGCTAGTGGCGCAGCAGCAGCAGCAGCAGCAGCGTTCAGTTCCCAACGTCTGCAACGCCGCGGTTCTACAGAACATGGCGCAGCAACACATGGCGTCGCAGTTCTTCGCCGCGCTGGCGAGCATCGGCGGGGGGAACTTCCCGTTGCAACACCACGTGGCGGGCGCGCACGCGGTGTCCGTGGAAAAGACGGAGGTGCAGCGGCCCGCGGTGAAGGTAACCTCCACGGGCGGCGCCGGCGACGGCGCCGCTGATTTCGTGGCCGCCATGCTCTTGGCGGCGGCCAAGGTCGGGGACGGAAAACAAGCCGCTGGAGCTCCAGAGACGCATTTGTTGCCCTCCGCGTGCGGCACGGGCAGCGCGTTCACCGCGTTTGGCGAAACCACAGTTGGCGATGAAACGCAACGCCCGAGCGCGGAGCAGATGGCGGCGCTCGCGTCCGTGCTGATGTACTTCCCGGGTGGGGCGTTGGCGAAGAACGCGGGTGTTGGGTCCGTCGCGGACGCACAAGACACGTCGACTGTCTTGGCGCCGCAAGTCGTCCATCTCCATCCTTCCAAACCCGGTTTCGAGACCGAACCGGATGCGTTACGAGGGGCGGAGAAGACGCGCGGGGTGAAGCGGAACGTCAGGGACGGCTCGAGCGGGGACGACACCGGCGACGAGAACGTCGCGAATCGCGATTTCGGTTTGCCGCGTTTGTCGCGGGAAAAGAGGGAAGGGTCGGGGGACGGCTCGGGCGACGACAACGGGCGATATGGTGGCTCAGGGTCGGGGTCCGGGTCAGGAGAGAACGGCTCAGGGCAATCCGCGCAGACGAAACAAGGCGACGAAAGCGGCGGCGCGCACGAAAACGGAACCTCCCGCGGAGGGTTTGAGTCGTCGTCGCAACGCGAAAAGTCGCCTATTGCGGCGCAGCCGAGGGAAGGGCAGTGACGCGAAAAGAATGTCACCCGTTCCATACACACGAGACTTGGGGCGCACGGTGGAACGTTCCTTAGCTTCAATTACTTTGAATTTGGTGCCGGCACCCGCTCGTTTGTCGAGCCGTTCGGTGTCGTGATGTAAACCGTTAAAAACGCGTTTCAGAGTCAACTCTGGCGCGCGCCAGGGAGAGGAGACCGCGGGTGATTGGGCTGAAACCAACCCCCAACGCAACCCGCGTCGGGAGGTGCGAACGCGACGTGAGGAACCAACTTACGTCGCGACGTACCTCGTCGTCCTCCCTACTAGAATAGCTTTAGAGTAGCACATCCAAGTAGCCATCGCGCGCGCGTCCGATCGATAGCCCGGTTCGACCGCGCGCGGGCGCTAGCCAAACCAATAAAGCGCGAGCGTCAGTCGTGACGCGCGAACCCAACTCGACACTCTTATTTTCGTATTAAACAACACCCGGTGTGCCCCAAATTGGGTGTTACTCACGGCCGTAAGTAGCAGTAGTAGTAGTCACTAGTTCCTGACGAACAAAAGGTCCACCGCGTGTGTACCTTCCCTAACCCCCAGGGGTATCGTGACAACCGCGCCGCCCCCGTTTTCATTCGCGAGCGGCGTCCACGCGTACGTGACTTTCTCGCCATTCACCGCCACCGACAGCGGCTGCGTTTTCGCCCACGCCGAGAGCGACCCGCAGCCGTACACCTCCGCGGTCGCGGTGACTGTTTGCGCGTACGTCTCTTCATTCTCGGTGAACGTGTCTGCTAAAACCGCGCCACCCCCGTTGAGCATCCCGGTCAAACCGACGAACGCCCATTCGGGTTTGAAACAAGGTTTCCCTCCTTCGAAACCGGCACCGGAGACGCCGCGTTTCGCCGCGATCGTAAAAATCTCCCACTGTTTGCTAGGCAGCTTGATTCGCCAATGATCGTCCATACTTAACACTCGGACCTCGCCGCTGCGGTGCGCCATGGTGACGAACTTTTTAGCAAAATCGGAGTTCCGGCGCAGCGTCTCCACGTCCTTCGGCGCGACGCTCGCGATTACGAATTCGCAATTTTTCTCCTCGACGAAGATTCCCTTTTTACGGCTCCAGCTCGCGCCTTGCACGTTGAAGCACCCCACAACCCCGGAGTCGTGGACGTGGTTCTTGTTCCAGATCTTCAACGCGGTTGACCCGTCGGTGCACGGGTCCGTGAACACGCAGTCTCGGGTGGGTCTTCCAGGCAAGCGCGCTCGCAGAACCTTCCCACTCGGAAACACCAACTTTCGGAGAAGCGCGAAGTCGTGCTGCCCCGGGGCGTCGCTCACGTAAACAGGACACCCGCCCACCGCTCTGGCGGCGGCGTGCAGCGCCCCCGCCTGGCCGCAGTGCGACTGGAACATGTCCCAGTCCGGCACCACGATTTCGCCCATGAAAATCGAGTTGTACGCCACGTTAGCGACGTGCACGGTGTGCGAGGCTTTGTTTGTTGGGTAAAAGTCGTCGCTCACCCGCGCCAGGGCGCTGTCTTTGAAGTTCAAGATGTTCTCGCTGCTGTGACACATGCAGTTGATCAAGCCGTTGGTTGGGAAGTGCTTTTTTACCGATCGCTCCAGGGACAGGTGCATGTTCTTGGCCATCGCCGGCCCCCCGCCCCGGCCCCGGCCCAACCCGCCGACCACCGCCTGGCCGTCCACCTTCACCCCGTCCACGCCCGATGCCGCCAGGTACATGTGAAGCTCGTCGAAGAATTTGGAGTAGTCGTCCGTGTTCGCGACCACGCCCACGCCGCCCACGGTGATCGGGTCCCAGGCCTGGCTCGGCTCCACCGCCAGGAGACCGGGGGTGTGTTCGGGCGCGACGATCGTGATCTGGCTAAACTTCTGTCTCATCTCGCTGCTATCGGGGTGCAGCCCCCCCCAGTACCCGAAAAACGCGTGCCAGCAGTAAACGTGCGAAACCCCCAGCCCTTTTATGCGGCCGATCACGTCTTTGAACCCGTCGGCGTCGGTTCTGGGTTTCTTGCCGCCGGCGTTTTGCGTGGGAGTCGAACCGCCGCCGCGCTTCCCCCGGGAACCAACCAACTCGCGGTCGTCGTTCAGTGCGTCGTTAGTCACGGAAAAACCCTCAGGCCTCCTGAACTTGACATTCGCCTCGATCAGGTGCACGCGGTGGTTGAAGCAGCTCAGGGTGGAGACCGCGTATCGGATCACCGGCCCGAAAAGCCCTTGCCCTAGAAACTTAAACCACCGCCAGGAAACGCCCAAGTACGGACTGGCGTGAATGCCGTGCCAGTACCAGGTCTCCAGGCCGCTGCCCATCGCGGTGGCCACGAAAACCGCCGCTCGCGTGGGCCACCACCGGGTATCCACCAGGAGCTGGTTGTGAAGGAACAAAAGTGGTCAACGTCTTGTGTTGGGCGTGTATTGGACGATGTGTGGATAAACAGTCAGGGTAATCGGTCCGAACAATCACCAGCTGGGAGATAAAACGTGGAAGCGGGATTCGGGAAACGCGCGGGGCCGTACCGAATGGCCCGGGATGTGCGACGCCTCCGCGGCGGTTCGCGCGCTCACGAGCGCCTGATTGTTACGCGAAAAGTGGTTAACGTCTTGTACATCGCGCCGTGTGGACAAACAGTCAGGGCATCCGGTAACACGTCCCTTCGCAGGACGAGTACGTCGCGTGTATTGGACGATGGCCTGGTCAACAGTCACCGGCCATCGGTCTGAACAGTCAGGGCAGAGGTAACACGTCCCTTCGCAGGACGAGTACGGGAAAACGCTGTGTCCCCGGATTTGGGAAAGCCCCGACACGTACCGTGGCCATGGCGTTTTCGATCCGGTCGTTCCCCCGGTGTACCTCCGTCGTGGCTAACGACGTGACACTGTTTTTCAACCGGGACGCCGTGCGCTTCACGACTTGGCGCCGACCCCCCGCGCGCGGGGCCCCCGACTCGGCGTCGTTTCGGTTCGGCCCCGCGTATTTGCCTCCGTCGTCCGCGAAGGGCGGCGACCCCGAGGGCGACGGCGACGCGTTTTGGGGGGTACCCGACCCGCCCTTCACCGCGCTTTCACCCACGTTTGAATCCTTAACAGGAGTCGCAGGTGCGACGTTGGTCTCACCGTGTAACACACCGGGCGAAGACCTCGGCGGGTGGTCCGTGATGTGGTCTACTTTTTTCTTATAAGCAGCGTCCGGGCTCACGCTTTGCCAGCCGTCGTCGATGATGACGAACTTAGCGGGGACCCCCCCGGCTGCCAGGCTGTGTATGCCTCGTTCGATGCCACCCGGGGTGACGCTGTGGTAGAACGCGTCCCAGGTACACCACCCGAAAACCTCGGTGGTGGGGGGGATTGTTTTGTCGACGCGAAGCTTGAAGGATTCGCTCATCGCGCGCGACGCCGCGCGCACCACCGCTTCGCACGCCTCGAACGGCGACGAAGCGTGCGCGACGCAAAGCACGCGCTGAACCGCGCCGGTTCGAACCTCGGCGCACCCGGATTCGGTGACCAGACACAAGGAGGAGGTCTTGGTACCAAACGTCGCACCGCTGTTGTGTGTGCCTTGCGTCGATGCTGAGTTATTCGTTCTCTGAGTCGATGCTGAGTTGTTCGTTCTCGCCGTCGCCGCGTCCAGCGCGTGGCCCGACAACGTGCTCCGGAACCCGTCGTGCGAGATCAGCGGAAGCGCCGCGACGTAGGTCCCGTTGGTTTGCTGCAATAAAAGAAACTGCGTCTCAGGCGGGATACCGTTCACGCTATCACCGCCCCCCCAGGTAGGGGTCATCCACCACAGCTTGCACCGCGCGTTCGCCAGGAACCGGGAAGTGCCGGGGAGCGAACGCGCAATCCGCAACACGTGCCTGCTTTCCAGTTTCCCTGTGTTGTTCGTAACAGGCAACAGCGGTTCCTTGCCTTTGGAAGAACTGTTGCTGTTCGGTGACGACGAGCTCGTGCCACGCATCTCCCGAAAACTAAGCACCCCTATTCGCACCGGGTCGCACTCCGAAATCGGCCGGCCGAAGCACTCGGAGTTCACGCGCGTGTCCGGCACCGAGTGCACCTCAAATCGCCCATCGATCCCGTCGAAGATCGTGTCTCCACCCACTCGCAGCGCCCCGTTCTCTATCCGCAACCCCACACTGTTCCGCGACGGAGCGGTTTTCGTGCGCGCCATATTCGCCGCCCCGGTACCTTACCTTGACCTTTCGGGTCGATCGCAGGTCCGAAAGCCTGCGGCGCCCTCTGATCTGATCTACCGAGCTCAATCGAGCCGGCCACTCGCGCGGGTTTTATTCACTCACGAACGTTGTGAGTTTTTTTTGGCGTTTGACTTGCCCAGTACCACCAGATCGGGTCGCCCCTCTCGCCTGTGGGGATAGGTTTCCCTCGCGCGATGTCCGATGACGACTTGTTCGAATCCATGGCCGTACCGGTGATGGGCCGACGCGGCGGCGGTTTGGCCAACGGTGCTTTAGACTCAGAGTCGTCCGATGACGATGTGCCACATCCCGTGCGGAACACCGGGGGGTGGGCTACTGATGAGACGCCTCCTGAGGTACCGCCGCACGTAGGGACGGGCGGTGGCTGGAGCGGCGAAATGGGTTTGGACGACAACGTGATACGCACTGGACGTCACGACAACAACAACAACGCGAGGGATTTGGAAGGAGGTGACCCTGGCTCACCCTCACACCCGGCATCATCTGCACAAACCACCACGCTCGGCAGCGCACGACGCGCTCGCGGGCACGACGCGGTCGAGACCGCCGCGGTGGTGGAGAACATTCCGGAAATTCCAACCTTCGGCGAGTACGACGACGGCGGCGATGGGCACGACGAAAGGCACCGCCAGACCGCCCTCGTGGAGACCCCGGAGTACGACGTGGGGAACCACGTGCGGTCAATCGACGAACTCAACGCGGCGGTTGGGACGTTTGTTGGGACGACCCGACACACGGTTGGAAACGACGGACACAGATTCGGGGACGGCGGGGACGATCGGTATCCCTCCCGGGACGATACGTACGGGGACGCTGATCAAAATAACAACAAGAACTCATCATTCGGCCACGTCATAGACGTTTCCCTTCTCGCGTCTGTTTTGGTACCGCGACAGTTTCTTGAGGCGGACGACGCCACGCGTTCCGAACGGCGGAGCAGCGGCGCCGACCGGGTTTGGAACGACTTGAAAAGCGAGTTAAACGCGGACGAGACGCGCGTGGCGATTGCGATGCGGGAAACGCTGCGAGACACAGGAAATGGGGACCTGAACAGTTGGGGAACGTACATCGATGGAGGTGGAAGGGTTGGGGGGGGAAGCGAGTCATTGTTGGACGACACCGTGGGCGGCAATTTGGGGTTCAGCGATTTCGCGGGGTCGCCACAGAAAACAGAAGAAAAAAAGAAAAAAACGGTACTCGGCCGAATGAAGAAACAGTTTGGGAAACTGAGGATGGTAGAAGGGAAGTGAGGTATAGATGAAATAGGGAGGTGTATGTAAGATGTATCCGCGAGTAGTCTGTACAACCCAAGTAGTCTACGTCCTTCTCAGTTATCCGGCAACGCCGTCCCCCGTTCCAAGTTCGCCGCGATCGTCGCGGTGTGCTGGTCGTACGCCCTGCCGAGTTTCTTATTGAAGTGCTCGTTCCGGTCGTTGATGTGCGTCACGTCCTTCGCGTCTCGGTGTTGTCGCCTTCGCGAGAACTCGGCGCGCTTTCGTTTCTGGTCGGTCAACTCGCCGACCATGCGGTCGATGTTTTGGTCGTTGACCTTCGCGCCGGCCCGGCCGTACCCAAACACGTCAGCAGAGTCATCACCCTCTCCCTTTCCTGAGTTATACTCCTCCAAATCAACCATCACACTTCCCGTCCTTTTTTCGTACGCCCCGTAAAGGTTGTCCTTCCCGAAAACCTCCCCCCCGCTCGCCCCCGCCTTTTGCGACTTCGCCGCGTACTTTTCGTACTTTTTGTTCGCGTGCTCCGCCGTTTCCAACAAGTGCTTCTTGGTTCCGTCGATGCCCCGCTTCACAAGCGTTTCTTCTTTGCGCTTTTCTTTTGTAGACTCGAGCCGTTCTCGGCTCTCCTTCGCAAACGCCTCCGGGAACTCCTCGCGTTTCTTTTCCTCAACAACCGCGTGCCGGTTCGCCTTGCGCGATTCGTTCAGTTTCAAACGCAACTCGAAAAGCTTGCGCTCGCGCGGGGTAAGGGGCTTTTGGTCAGGCTGCTCGGGTTGGTGCTCAACAGAAACACCACCTCCGTGTGTACCTCCGGTAGTACCTGTAACAAGCTGCCCGACGTCCACACGACCGGCGCCGCCGCCTCCGAGTAAGGCGGGCGGTGCGCTAGGTTCTTTAGGGTCGTTAGATGCATCACCCGCAATCGCACCAGGCGTCGTTTTCGTTTCCGTTTCAAAAACCTTCCCCGCGATCGCCGCCAGGCCTTGCTTGTTACCAGTGTACTTGTCGTAAGTGACTTCGCCTTTCCGGGACGCGGCGGCGCTGCTCTCCATCATCCGCCGCGCGCTTAAAACGTCCGGGTCCTCCGTTCCAACGAGCCGCCCTTCCCTCGCCGCGTCGTCCTCATCCTTTTCGCGTTTCTTTTTCAAAGCTTTCGCGGCGGCCGAGAGAATCGAACCTCCGCCCGCCTCGGAAGAGTCCTCCACCCCGCAGTCAACCACTTTCACGACCTGTCGCGTAGTGCCGCTTTTCGAGCCCACCTTTTCTATTTTACGCACCACATCCATGCCCTCCACGACTTGCCCAAACACGACGTGCTTCCCATCCAGCCAACTCGTGGCGCCGGTGCAGATGAAAAACTGCGAGCCTGTATGGGGAAACAGTGACGGGAAAGCGGTGTCAGTGGTTAGGTGGAGTACGCGTGTCACTGAGGTCATCGGTTCGAACCCGCAAAACGGAGGGTACCGGGGGTGCGTTCCACTGCTCTGTGCACTGGGTGCGACTGTTTACTCCATCGCGTCGCATGCCACGCGGCGGTTTAAAAAAAAAGACAGCACCTACCGTTCGTGTTCGGCCCCGCGTTGGCCATGGAAAGCACCCCCGCCTCGGTGTGCCTCAGTTGAAAGTTCTCATCCGCGAACTTGTTTCCGTAAATCGATTTCCCTCCGGTGCCGTCGCCCGCCGTGAAGTCACCGGCTTGACACATGAACTCGGGAATCACTCTGTGGAACGAACTGCCTTTGTAGTGCAACCCGTTGCCTTTTTCCCCCGTGCACAGCGCCCGGAAGTTCTCCGCGGTGCGCGGTACCACATCGCTCCGGAGTTCGAACGTGATCCGCCCCACGGGAACAGCACCCACGCTCATCTCGAACCAACACCGGGGGAGGGACATCGCGGTTGAAGGGGGGGGGCGAAACGTGCCGTCCGCCAATGGCGCCGCCGGGGGCGTTGGGTTCGATCGGGCAATCTGACGGAAATCGGAATTTTGGAAATTCGTTTTCTGGAATTGCACGACGAAACGTCACCTCAAAAGCTACACTACGTCTTCACTCGTCGTGGCACCGGAGCGCAGACGCGAACGCGCGCGGAGGTGCATGATGGGAGTACGTAAACGGTGCTCGCATGACAGGGAGAAATACCTGTGCACGGACTGTAACCCGTGTCCCCACGGCAGGGCGAAACACCACTGCGCGGACTGCAACCCGTGCCCTCACGGCAAGCTGAAAAGCAGCTGCGTGGACTGCAACCCCTGCCCTCACGGCAAGCGGAAAAGGGACTGCACGGTATGCAACCCGTGCCCGCACGGCAAGCGGAAAGGCGACTGCGCAGCGTGCAACGCCTGCCCTCACGGCAAGCGGAAAAGAGACTGCGCGACGTGCAACCCCTGCCCGCATGGCAAGCGGAAAAGGGACTGCGTGGACTGCAACCCCTGCCCCCACGGCAAGCGGAAATCGGCCTGCACGGTGTGCACCCCCTGTCCCCACGGCAGGCTGAAACGCAACTGCACGACGTGCAACCCCTGCCCTCACGACAAGGCGAAAGGCAGCTGCGTGCAGTGCAACCCCTGTCCTCACGGCAGGGTGAAACGCGGCTGCGCAGACTGCAACCCCTGCCCCCACGGTAAGGCGAAACGCAACTGCGCGGAGTGCAACCCATGCCCCCACGGCAAGTTGAAATACAACTGCGCGGCGTGTAAGTCAGCACGCGCAGGTCAGGCGGAAATCAAGCACGAGCCCGAAGTCAAACTCGAGCCCGAGATCAAGCAAGAGCCGTTCACCATCTGCGGCTACTTCGGCATCGGCGAGTAAACAGGCGCCCGTGGTAGGCGAAAACGTAGAGCGAAGGTAGGGGCGACATGATTCAATTGGCCGCGAAATCATAAAGCTCTGTACTAAGAATCCCCTGTACTAAACTTGGCGCTCTATATGCTCTGCTGCACCACGGCAATCGCGTCGCGCAACCGCCGGTTATCTGGTTATCAGTTAAAAAACCTGTGGCGCGACGCTTTGGAATTCTTGTCACCGCCCTGGCAACCGCGGCTACGCGGTTCGCCCGCGCCGACTCAATCGCCGTCTTTTCAACCGCGTCGATGACTGTTAAAATTTGACAATCTTCCAATGTATCAAACCTCAAAGCGAGCTCCGACACCAGACACGTTCGCACACGCGTCGAGCGCTTTGACGAAATCGCCGTCGGATATCGAATTGATATTTTGTCGCCACACTATCGAAACTGCACCTCGAGCCTCCCGAAACGACACCTCGAGGTAGTACATCTTCACCCCCTTCAACCGGGCGAGGACACGAGTGTCACGTCGGCGATGAAATCGTCCCCGTCGTTGTCCACGTCCGTTTCCGTAAACGCGCTCGCGTCTTCGCCGCATCCGCGCGCCTGCGACGGGGGGTCCAAGCCCGCGCCGAAGCTGAGTCACTGCATGTCACCCGAATAATTCTCGGATGGATAAAAAAATCCAAAAGGGATTTCACTAAAATACCTGACTGAAAGCATGTACAACCAAAAAACTTGTCCGACGCGTGGCACTTGTTTTTAACGAACTTACTTTCGCTGGAATCGCACACTCCTCCACGCACCGTCGCGCCGCTCACGCACGCGCACTCCGCTTCAGCCGCCTCCGCCTCCGCGACCGGGTCCCCGTGGTCGTTTCGCGTACTCCGCTGCAGCCTCCCGTTTCCTCTTGAACCATGGGCGTCCTCGGAAAACTCATGTCCCGATTCAACGCTCTCGATCCCAAACGCGACTCCTTTGCGGGGTCGGTGACCGAGACTTCCGAGCAAACCAGGTTGGGCGCGTTTCTCGCCGTGGTCGTGCTCCCCACGTGCGTCGCCGCGTACTCCGCGCTTTACTTCATTCAGTTCTACTACGGCTTCGGTGGAGGCAGCCCGGCACTGTACTCGGTGACACAATCCGAAACCTTGCAGTACGGCACGCAGGTGAGTAAAATTCCCATAAACCACCTTCGTTTCCGCCTCCCTGTTTGCCTAGCTAGGGTAACTAAGAGTACATGTTGTTGTTTAGTTACCCTAGTTTGCCCATACGACACTGACACTTTCTTTTTTATCGTATCAGGTAAAAGAGCTCGCCATAGAGTGCACCAACCCCAACGGGTGCTACTTCAGGCTTCCCACGGGAGGCGCCACGATGTGCCAGAGCGGCGTGAACGACCAGGAGACACCGACCAACGACTTCTGTGACACGTCGACGAACATCGGGCCTGCGAGACGTCGCGCGTTGCTCGAGAACGACGCCGTGTATGCAAGACACCTCCTCACGTCTCACGACGTCGCGCTCGGCGGCGGCCCGGACCCCGCGCAGTGCGGCGGCAAGACGGCGTGCGGTGTGTTGATGGACGGCGCCGACGGGGTGTGCGCGTACGTCGCGCCCGGCTCGGATCCCACGGATGCGCTGACCGTGGCGTGGAAGGACGACGCCATGACCAGGTAAGTATTTCCCATTTACCACATTCCGCCGACTGATTGCCCATACAAGACTGACACTTTCTTTTATTTATCTCAGCGCCAACCCGGCCGTGGAGTGCGTCGGGCACTGCAACTTTGGCGTGTCCCTGGTGACTGACTATCTTGACGAGCAGAGTGGCACGATCAAGCAAAAGAAAATCAGGGCGCACCGCGGGATCACGCTGCTGTCCCTGGTGGAGAGGCACGATTCACGGATGGAGTGGGACGCAGCGCACCCGGCGTTCGCCACCAAAAGCGGTAAAAAAATCATTTACGAATGGGGAATCACCGCCGTGGATATCGTCGGCGTAGTGCAAACAAGCAACCTGTGCCGCGCCGACCTGGCCACGGAGTACGGCACCACGGGCGAAAACGTCAACGCCAAGGGAATCAAGTTCAACCCGTTTCCACTGTACACGAAAACAACCACGACGTACCCGTCGCCTATAATGGCGTACCTCGCCGCCGTCGGCGGTATCGCCGCCACGGTGGGCGGCGCGCTCGGCATGGTACACACCGTGCACCTCGAGATGCTCAACGCCCGAGGTTCTGGGATGAGAAAAGAGGAGGAAGAAGGCGCATAAAAGAGGCGATCCGCCTAAGACCGAGATCAACGGAGCGGTGAGACGTATCCAGCGCGCCGATAGAGGCGGAGTAAGGTGAAATTCAAGACACGTCGTGTGATGAGAACGCTGGGGAGGGAGGGGATTTAAACAGAAACGCACTGCGCGGCGTTCGACAAGCCCAAAAGGCGACGAACGCGGTGTGAGTCGTGTGGACCATGATAAGTTAAGTTAAGATACATAAGTTAAGTAAGTTACGCAATCGCGTTTCGACGCCGTGTTGTTGCGGGAACGCGGAAGGTAGTTACGCGCATTCACCCTGAAATTTATGCGAAAATCCATTACCCAATATCAATACCGATGTAACACCGCGACGACAAATCGATCTCTACCCTGCATCGTTTGCCGAATCTCCCGTCGTCACACCGTTTCCGCCTCGCGCACTTCCACGGCGTACCGGCTCAAAATGGATTTCTTTTTGATTTTTCTCGGAACGAACGAAACGAAACTGCACCTCAAAGCTAGACTCCTGTCTTCGCCCGTCGTGGCGCCGGAGCGCAGACCCAAACGCGCACGGAGGTGCATGATGAGAGACCGTAAACGGTGCTCGCATGGAAGGGAGAAACACGCCTGCGCGGACTGCAACCCGTGCCCTCACGGCAAGCGGAAACGGGACTGCGTGACGTGCAACCCTTGCCCTCACGGCAAGCGGAAACGGGACTGCGTGACGTGTAACCCTTGCCCGCACGGCAAGCGGAAAAGGGCCTGCGCGGAGTGCAACCCCTGCCCCCACGGCTAGCTGACACGCTTCTGCACGGACTGCACCCCCTGCCCTCACGGCAAGGTGAAATACAACTGCGCGGAGTGCAACCCTTACCCTCACGGCAAGGTGAAAACCGACTGCACGGTGTGCACCCCCTGTCCCCACGGCAAGCTGAAACTCCGCTGCGCGGGGTGTAAGTCAGCACGCGCGGGTTAGGCGCAGATCAAACAGGAGGCCGAGATCAAGCAAGAACCCTTCACCATTCGCGGCTACTTCGGCATCGGCGAGTAAACAAGCGTCAATAGTAGCAGCAGTCGAGCGTAAGTAGGGGCGACATGATACAATCGATCGAAATAATAAAGCTCTGTACTAAATGCGGCGCTCTATATGCTCTGTCCCACCAAGGCAATCACAATCGCGTCGCGCGACGCCTGGCTGTCACTCGTAAGAACTGTGGCGCGAAGCTTTGGATTTTTTACCACCGCCCTCGCAACCGTCGCTAAACGGTTCGCCCGCGCCGAGTCGCTCGCCGTCGAAACGAAAAGATCCCGAAAAATCTTTTTCAGCTGTCCCAAAGATACTTCCCACCTGCTCCCGACTTAGACACACCGCAGGACACGCGTGATGCAAGTCCTTTCCTTCACCCCCCTATCCGGGGTCAGCGTGTGTCGCGCCGAGGGAAACGGCAGGGTTACGCGAGGGTCCGCGCGAACACCGGGACACGCGCGGCATGCGCGTTCGGTGCGAACCGCGCACGGTGGATTCGTGCCGACCAGGAAAACATCGCGCGCTCCGTCTTTGTCAAGTACAAACGCCGCCCGGTCGGTGACCGTGTTCGCCAGCGACAAGGACGACAAACCAACAGTACGAGGCGGCGAGGACGAACCCGACCGGGACGAGGACGGGTTGTACATCGGCACGTACTCGAACTTCTTCACCGACCCCGATCAGATAAAAGGGGTGATTATTTTCTGCGCTTTTCTCGCGAGCTTCGCGTCATTAGGGAACATCGGTGCCGCCATTCTCCTACCCATGCTGTACGGACAACCCATTCAGAGTTGCATCCAAGGCATCTTGTTCGGGTACTACTGCCCGCCATAAGGAAGTGATGTACCGTGACAAGCGTGTAGTGTTTGTGAGAGAACAGAGTACAGAGAACACAGTAGCGGCTGATAGTAATACCGATGAGTGCGTTGGAAAAAGCTGAACAAAACATACAACGCTTTCGCAAAACTCCACCCTCAACACCGTTGATGCCTACGCTTTCGCCAGCGCGTCCCGGACCGCTCTCGGCACTGACCCCGCTACGGCCGGGGCGTTGACATACGTCCTGAGCGGCTCAGTAAGCGCCGGAAACTTACTCAAAACCTCCACAAGCGCAACCTCCGGGAGCTGGCACAACACGGGAAAGCTCCGCGGCGCCGCGCGTTTGGCGCACCGAATAAAACCCTCCCAGATTTTCGAATCCCCGCGCCACACTTTTTTTGTGACTAACTGCCGCAACAAACCTAACGTGAAATCCTTCAGCGCCGGGTAACTGCTTTCCGCTTGAATCACGGTGCGCATGAACAGCAACGGCACGGTCGGCCGCGTGACCATCCGCGAAAGCGCGCTCGCGAAAACCTCCGCCGTGAAAACGGACGGGCGGTTGAAACAAGCGGTGACCGCCGCTATTATTTTCTTCAACGGCACGGAGACCCTGTCCTCTTTGTCGGACTCTTTGTCTTTGCCGTCTTTGTCCGACAAAACGAAAGAATCCACGTCATGCAGGGCGATGAGAATCTCGGAAGCGCTTAAAGGAGCCGGCGTACCGCGAGTGGACGGCAGGTCGTCGAACTCCTCCCCGAACTCGTCCCGCGCGCGCGCGCCGCACAGGCGGTCCAGGGCGTCTGAGAAAACCGAATCCTCGGCGGCCACGAGCGCGGGCAGCAGCTTTCGCACTCTGTCCGCGCTCATCGCCCCGAGTAACGGCACCAACACCTGCGTCGCGTTACCTGCTAGACTGGGAAGCTGTTTACGTGCTAAGGATTCAGCCGCGGTGACTAAACCGGCCAGGGTTTGCGGTTTTTGGACACTGTCCGCCGTGTCGTCACCCGCGGCGCGTTGGAACTCGTCGCTTTCGCGCTTGGCGTCCACCAACACCAAAATCGCGCGAACCGCTGAGAGATAAAAAATAAAGTGTCAGTCTCGTATGGGCAATCAGTCGGCGGAATGTGGTAAATGGGAAATACTTACCTAATGTCTCTGACCCTACTGGCGGGTCGGCAACCGTGCTGAGCAAAGACTGACACTCGCTCCCGACCAGGCGTACCAGGGCGTCGAAGGAGTTGTGCCCGTCGAGTAACGCGGGCCGGAGTTCGTTTGGTAACGACGCGAAGGCTTGGAACACCTTGGGTAACAGGTTCTGGGCGTTTTTGCAAAGCGCGCAAAACAGGGAAATCTCTTTTGAGACTGTTTGCACTGCTCCCTGTACAGCAGCTCTTTCAATCCGGTCCAGCATCTCTTGCTCGGCATCCGGAACGGCCGCGGGTTCGTCCGCCGTCTCGCCCGCCGTCTCAGCCGCCGGTTCAGTTCCAGCCGTTTCCACAGCCGTTTCCTCAGCAGCCTCATCAGTCACGCCAAACCCCTCGGCTTGTTTTTTCAAGCGCCTCGCTTTGTCAAGCCGCTGCTTTTCCGCCGCCGCGGCTTTCGCTTTCGTAGCCGCGATGCTCGCCTGTGCCTTCGCCGCGACCGCCCTGGCGTCCGCGAGCGCTTTCGCACCCGCAGCCGCCGCCTCGCCCAAGTGATACGCCGCGTACTGCTCCACCGCGCTCCTCAGGCTCGACATGGGGTGCAGTTTCGTGACCACCATGCGAATCGCGCGCTGCCGGACGTCCTCGTCCGCGCTCGTCGCCGCTTCCAGGGCGATTTCCAAACACCCCCCCCGGACTACCTGTCTGTGCGCCACGCACTCCAGCAGCGTCGCGAGGGCGACTTGCACGGTATCAATCGAGTTGGGCAGGGTGATGGCGCCCCACTTGACGGACCCGGCGCCTTTGCCCACGGCTTTCTCGTCACTCGAAAAGCCGTGAACAGTTTCTCGTGCCTGTTTCCCCTGTTTGCCCGTAGAAGTCCCATCAAAATCAACGCTCGTGACCGGTAACCGGCACAACACTCGCAACAAAACCGTCGCCGCGCGTGGAATGAAAGGCGCGTCAACCACGACTTTCGAAAAATGTTTCATGTGCGCCGGGGAGTTTTTCGCGAGCAAACCGACCAACACGGTCATCAGCGCACGCGAGTACAAAGAACTTCCCGAGTTTGTTTGCGCCGCGTTCGACTGTTTGCCCGTGTTGAACGTCGACATCTCCGACACAGCCAACGTTTCGTTCACGAACGTGGCGCCTAGAATCCGAACCACGCTTTGGTGCGCCACGGGGTCGGGAAGCGCGTGTACCTGATATGAAAAAAATAAAGTGTCAGCCTTGTATATCGCGATGTATGGACAACAGTCACCAGCTGAGAGATAAAACAGTCGGCGGGATTTTTGGAGTTGGGAAATACGTACCAGCGTCTCAAGCAAAGCGCCCGCGACTGTTTTGTGTTCGGACCCGTCGCTGGAGAACGCCGCCGATGACAACGCGCTGACCACCACCGGCGCGGTGGACACCGACGACGTCCCGGTAACCACGCGCGTGTCGTCGTCCCCGCGCGTCCCGGCGCCGCCGACCGGCCATAAGGCGTTACATTCGTCGTCGTCGTCGTCGCGTCTCGCCGTCGCCGCGGTGACGCCAGTCCCTAGTCTCGCTAACAACGCTCGTTGCACGGTGGCGCCCCCCATCGCGACGACCGCGCCACTCGGATCCGCCGCTTTGAGTATCCTCTGTAGCGCCGCCGCGGATTGCCCTCGTCGCGCCAACCTGTTCATCGCCATGACTTTCGGGGTAAACGGACCTGGGGGTTTCGCGGAGGCCTTCTTGTTCAATTTCGCGTCGACGACTTCCTCGGTTTCGGTTTCGTCGGTTTCGTCGGCGTCCGCATCCGCGGCGCCGTCGTCGTCGAGCTCCACCGCGTGATTGTTGCCATCGCGTGATTGGTGTGCTAGTTGCCCACCCGCCAATGCGCCACGGTCAACATTTGTCCTTTCAAACGTATCAATCGCCCAGTCAACAAACCCCTCCGCGCCGGCGTCCATGCCAGCCGCGACGTCGATTCGCACCCGGCCACCCACGCGCGTTACGTTTCCCAGCGACGCAAGCACCACGTCCGCCAGGACTTCCGGCGCGAGTTGTTGCACGAACCCGTCCAGCACCGCGCGGTCCGTTCTCCACAACGCGTCCATCGTTTGTAACACCTGCGCCAGTAAATGCGGGGGCGTTATGCGTTGATGCCCGGCGTTGTGGGTCGCGTTTAAATGATCGGGCGTATCCGAGCGCGCCTCGTCCTCGTCGTCGTCCAGACCTAGTCTGCGTCTTTTGTTGGTGGAGTCGTTTGAGTTGTTGCGCTCAGCGCGTCGTTGCGTTACCCTGTCGCGTCGCTGTTTCGCCGCATCCGCCTCCACAGACCCGTCCAGCTTCGTCCGTAGGGTTTCGTCAATCGTCTCGTGAAAGGTTTCCATCTCCCTTGTGTCCAGCTTGAGAAGCGCGACGAACGCCGACCTGGCGCGATAAAAAAGGAAGTGTCAGTCTCGTATGGGCAATCGCAGAGGCGGAACGTGGTAAATGGGAAAGGCCCTTACCGAAGCTCCTTCTTCACGGACGCCACCGCGGGGGTATCCCTTTTTGAATCGACAGCGTCTGATCCATCTTCCGCACCGTTTGCAGAACCTCCTGACTCACCGCCCCCTAAAACCTCCGCTACGTCAACCAGCGCCTGCGCCACGAACTCGCAGTACTGCGGGCACTTCTCGCAAACGGATACCGCCGACGCGATCATCACCAGGCTCGCCGTGGCGGCTTGTGCCGCGATGCTTTCTGGTTTCAGGCACTCCAGCAGGACGCCCAAAACAGAGTCCGCCTCTGTGGCGACCTGGTCGGGGTCTAGTAGCAGGGTAGACGCGACAGTCTTTTTACCACTAGCAGCACCACTAGTAGCACCGGCGGTCCCGTCGAAACTCCCCAGAATGATCAACGTTTTTTCTAAAAAACGCACCGCTTGCATCTTCACGCCGTCGTTCGCGGTTTCGCTCAGGGCTAGGGTTTTTAGGTCGTCTTTCAAGCGGTTCGAGCCTTTCCACAGGTCCTTGGTGTGTTTCGTGGGCTTTGTACCTTGTTTTTGGTGTGTAAGCACGTACTCGAAACTCGTTTTGAACAGAGTAGATGCGGATTTGATGGCCGCCTTCTGCACCGCTGCAGTTTCATCTTGCAAAAGACCTTGCACGCAATCCATACAAGCCGCCCTTTGATCCACACTCGCCACGCCTATTTGCTCGCACAGCCCCGCGATTGTTTTCCGCACCAAGGCGTTCGCATCCACCCGCATCTCCAGAATCGGCTCGCAGAACTCGTTAAGCAAACCCGAGTCCTTGTGCACCACGAGCTCCATCAGTTGCTTGAGGTGCGTGCATTTTTGGGAAGCCTCCGTTGCGAGCTTGGCGTCGTTCAACGTGCGCACCGCCTGCTCCCGGGCCCAGCTGTCTTCCGAGGACAAAGACGGCGTCGCGACGGAACCACCCGGGGGCTTTTTCTTGGGGGGCATCGCGGCAAGGGGGGCTCGCCTGCCTCCTACCGCCCCGCGCCTGGGACAGTGATCACCGGTGCCCGAGCAAAAGAGAAGCAGTCGGCAGCAGTGGGGACTTGACTGGTATCGTGAGGCGGACAAAAAATAATTCAAACTCAAATGAAGGGTGTCTTTCCTCGGCATCATGTTGGGCTTAGTTCGGCCGCGCGCGTGACCCGGTCGCGCACGTCGCACACACACGACACGCTCGGTACCTGCGCCACGCGAGTCTTTCCGAGTTCATTTCCGATAAACCACGCGCTCTGCGCTCGGAGACCGTTTCCCAAAGCGAGCCCGCCAGATCCCTTTGAATCTTTCATTCGCGATCGATCGGATCGTCCGGCTGTTGTCTCGTCCGAGTCCCATCGCCTGTCCGTTTCCATGGTGGACGTGGAGATGATTGAAGGGACCGCCAGCGTATCGCCTGTCGCACCCACCGGTACCGTCGATGCGGAACAAACACAAGTCCCGGGCGGCAAGACGTTTGTGCCCACCCGAAACACGGGCGACGGCGTGGCACCAAACGACGACGCGCTGGCGTTTGCGAAACGCAAAGCGTCGCTTGGGCACAACAAAAGGGCCGCATCCTCCGCGGCGGCGAAACGAAGGGCCGCGGTGTCTGGGGCGGACGGAGATGACGAGCGCGATGGAGGTGACGACGATGTCATTGACGAGAAGGATGCGTCGGATGACGACGCGGATGACGACGCGGATGACGACGCGGATGACAACGGAGACGACGCGAAAGAAAAGACGTCTGCAGCACCCAAAAAACACCTGAAGACTTTAAAGGGAGATTCGTCCTTCATCCACTACGGCGGCGATTGTTACGTGCAATCGACGCAACGCCCTGGTGGGGGTACGTACGACCTGGTGTTCCAGCTGTATGACGAAAACGCCGAGTACTACCCATTCGCGAACACGGACGCCCGCGGGTTGTACGCCCCGGGAAAGGAAGCCGCGTTGCTGCGTTCGAAAGGTTCGTAATTGTATTTCCCAAATCCCAAGACTGTAGTTGTATTTCCCAAATCCCGCCTCCCTGTTTGCCCATACAAGACTGACACTTTCTTTAAAAAAAACTCCAAAGTCGCGGTGGCGCGCTATCTGGAACGCGACGGGATGTCGGAGGAGGACTTGCGCGCGGTGGAGATGGAAGCGAGCGCTTTCCGGGCGAGCGAGATGGCAATCGCGGCGCCTGTGTTTTTCGAGCCCAGAGAACCGCGAACCGCTCGCGCGGCGGCGGCTAAGAAAGGGTTGAAAGATTTATCCTCGGACGACGAGTTGAGCGATTTGCTCGCGAGCGACGACGGGGAGTACGAAAGCGAAAGCGAGGAACCGCTTGACAAGATCGAGAAAATAATCTACTGCTGCCAAGCGAAAGACGTGGACGATGGGGAGCTTTTGGAGTTTGGCACGGAGGATGCCCAGAAAACCGCCGCGGACGTGAAACGCAAGGCGAAAGTCGCGAAAGGTAAGCCGGTTTGGCTGTTCTGCGTCAAGTGGGACGGGTGCGGGTACCGCCGGCGGTCCTGGGAAACCGCGGCGGACGTAAAAGCCGCGTACAAAGCCGACAGCAAGCTGCAGTCGTTCATGCGGCGCCATTTGAAGGATCCGGATGCAACCACGAACCCGTTCCACGGCGACTACCTCGTGGTGGACCGGGTGATTGACGTCCGGGAAGCGTTAGTGGAGGAGGAGGATCCGGAGACGGACGATGCCGCGAAGAAGCACACGCCTTTGAAAGGTACGCCCGTGAAGGGTAAGGACGCCAAGGAGACCAAGAAAGGTAAGAAGGCCACGAAGGCCACGAAGAAGGGTAAGAAGGCTTCCAAGAAGGACGTTGTTGAATCCGACTCTGAAGACTCCGATTCGGACGACGAAGCCACTACGCTCCAGTACCTGGTGAAGTGGCGCGGGTTGGGGTACTCAGAAGCGACTTGGGAGGCGAGCGATTCCCTTCAAAGCGAGCCCGACAAGCTCTGCGTGGATGCCTTCGAACTGAGAGACGACTTGAAGGAGAAAAAGAAGACGTACGCCGGCGCGATCGAGCGCGGCAGGGCTGGTGATAAACCCACCGCGAAACCGTCCCTGCCGGAGTTCAAAAACGGGATGGCCTTGCGGGAGTACCAGGTCACGTCGTTCGAGTGGATGGTACGGCCTTGCGCGTTTCCCAAATCATAGCCTCCCTGTTTCGCGGATTGTCCAGAGTAATTACTCACTCACGTTACGAAAGACTGACCCTTTCTTTTATTTTCACAAGGTTGGTAACTACCGACGGCGCAAAAACGTGATTCTGGGCGACGAGATGGGGCTGGGGAAAACCGCGCAGTGCATTTCGGTTATGGAGCACGTCCGGACCTGCCTTTTAAAAGCCCCGCGGCCGTTCCTGGTCATCGCGCCTTTAACCACGTTAGGGCACTGGAAACGCGAGATGGAGAAGTGGACTGATATGAACGTCGTGGTTTTAGACGGCAACGCGGAGGATCGGCGCATCTGCCAAGAAACGGAGTTTTACTTTTCCAGCAAAGGATTAGGTAAAGGCCCGGCGAAGTTTGACGTGCTGTTGGTGTCGTTTGAAACCGCCAGACGGATGACCGACCTGATGGGATCCTTCGAGTGGGCGTTGTGTGTGGTGGACGAAGCGCACAAGCTGAAGGACGTGAACTCGCAAACCACTAGGAGCGTGATGGACGTTCCGTACGAGTGGCTGTTACTGTTAACAGGCACGCCGATTCAAAACAACGTCCGCGAGCTGTTCGGGATGATGCACGTTCTTGACAAAGAGACGTACCCTTCGTGGGAGGAGTTCCAGGACGAGTTCTGCGACGGCGGACGGGAGGTTGACGCGGAGCAGGTTATGCGTTTGCGGGACGTGCTGAAACCCCGGATGCTTCGCCGGATGAAGGAGGACGTGGAGACCATCCCCGCGAAGGAAGAGATCGTGGTGTGGGTGGAGCTCACCCCGGAACAGCGGAACTACTACCGGGCTATTTACGAGAAGCAGGTGCACGTGCTGTTAGAGGGGTCCAAATCCAAAAACGTCCCGCAGCTTCGCAACCTTTGCATGGAACTGCGGAAGGTGTGTAACCACCCGTTTCTGTGCGACGGGCTGGAGGAGGATTTCGTGGACAAGCGCACGAAAGCGATCACGGCGGGTTTTGAAAAAGCCTCTTTGGTCGCGATGGAAAAAGGCCTAGCCACC
>Ga0209502_10000965_pt1 | contig 28200 bp, 15 predicted proteins | sample ArcticOcean_MG_C_10_FD_187442 | JGI IMG/M metagenome (GOLD analysis project Ga0209502, IMG submission 187442) | Marine microbial communities from western Arctic Ocean - ArcticOcean_MG_CB11_90 (SPAdes) (version 2) | ecosystem: Environmental > Aquatic > Marine > Oceanic | place: Arctic Ocean... | reverse complement strand
ATACACATCAGGTGATGTCGAATCGAAGGGTAAGCTGAACGTCAGCCGCGATCATTTCCCCCGCGCGCATCGGCCAGCGCGTTGTGACGGTGGGTCGAACGAGCTTCGCGTTCGACTTCTGTCGTACGAGCTTCGCGTTCGACTTCTGTCGTATTCTGTCGTACGAGCTTCGCGTTCGACTTCTGTCGTACGGTTCTACGATCCACCGCGAGAAGTGCTTCCGCCACGTGAAATGCCTGCCCCACGGACCTGTACGGTCGGCAAAGGGCGCCGTCAATCAGTCGACGCGGCTAAGAAACTGATCCCCCACCATCTTCCCCTATTCATTCCCCCGATCCTACAAGCAGGGAAGCAGGGACGTCGTATAACGTACGCGTTATTTTCTCCCATAAAAATGGATGCGGCCGAAGAATGCTTGTGTGGGATTCCCGGGGGTACGAAACTGTCAACAGTTTTCCATATCAGTAAGGACAACAAAATCGATGTCGAGACGCGTGTGCGCCATAATTTTAATGTAGTCTCGACTGCTGAAAATGTCAAGAAACACGTCGTCATAAATGATCAAGGCCTTGCGACTGTAGAAGTACATCTTGACACTGCCTATGGGGAACGAATTAGAACGATGTATGCACATCACTGTGACAGAAGTGCGTGTAGACAACTAGCACTACATGATTTGCTCGGATGTTCTGATGATGATGATCAGACCTCCCCTACGCACACTTTACTTTTAACTAAAGTGATAAAAGCGAACAGTGAACTGTGCGAAACGGATGATACTGGTACTGATACAGACTGAATGCACGAAACGGGCATATTGATAGTAAAAAAAATAGAGATTCAATGTAAGTGTTAGGGTTTATCCATTTTTTTTAAATCGCGACAAGCGTCACCAAATAAAGTTTCTCTTTTACCATTTTCCCAATGAACCCCAACTGTAGTAGTTTTAGTAAACCCAAGTGCATTCTTTCTTGTGATAAATCCACGAAGTTGTTTTTTTTCGCAGAATACTTGATCTCCTTCTTGGATTTCATCGTTTGAAGTCATTTTGTTATATTACATGAAAACATATTTATTATGTGTACCAAATTCTACTTATTGTTCTAGCTAAATATCATAACGAGGTCAAATATGAATTTAAATGTCCAGATTTCCAGATATTCCTGAATATAGATAAAAAAACATGAGTGTGACTGCTGGTTACACGTATAATTCGAATGTTGGAGGTGATCAGACGTACATAGCTAATGCCGACTGGCAATATCCCGACCACAATAACGTATCGATTTTCGGACCTATTCTACTTCCAAAAGTGTACGGTAGCAATCTATCCGAGTTAGAAATCGCGTCCGATGGGATGATAACGCTTACGATAAACTCGCTGCGTGCGATGGAAATAAACGAGGTCGATATTGGTATGGATACGGGGTACGAGATCAAAGCAACGGGCAAGCCCATCAAGTTGAACTCGACAACGAACCAAGTCTTTGTGCTTTCTGAAGAAATCAAGGATCTGGGTTCGTATACACATCACACGACGGATCAAATGCTCGGGTTCAAATTCAACAACAGTGCGCAATTTGGGGGAGACCTATCTGTAAGTAATACTTTTACTGTACTTGGTGCGACTAAATTAGACAGTAGTCTGTCTGTTACTGGAGAGACGGTATTCAAAAGCACTTTATCTATCGCCGGGACGACCACCCTATCGAGCAATCTTTCCGTAGCTGGTCAATCAGACCTCGTCGGTGCGACCAAACTTGGCGCGACTTTGTCTGTCACCGGTGCGACCACTCTGAGTGCTTCTCTTTCTGTAGCCGGTACAACTGACGTGGTGGGTGCGACCCAACTCGGTGATACTCTTTCTGTAGCCGGCATTGCCACCATGGGAAACAAGCTTTCTGTCGCGAATGCCTCTATATTGGTAGGCACCGTATACATGCACAATACCTTATCAGTGAATGGCGCGACTGATGTGGTGGGTGCGACCAAACTCGGAAGCAGCCTTTCCGTCACCGGTCTGACGAACGTCGTCGGCGCGACCACGCTCGGTAACACTCTTACGGTAGCTGGTACGACTGACGTCGTGGGTGCGACTGCGCTTGGTGCGACTCTCTCTGTCACCGGCGCGTCCACGCTCGGCGACACTCTTTCAGTAGCTTTGACAGCTGACGTGGTGGGTGCGACCAGACTCGGTTCGACTTTGTCTGTGACAGGTGCCACCATGCTTGGGAGTAATCTGATGGTTGCTTCCAACGTCGAAGTCGACGGGACCACGACCCTTGGTAACACTCTTTCGGTTGGCGCAGTCGCCCAGTTTCAAGACGATGTAATCATTCGCCGTGAGTTGTCTGTTGGTGAAATAGGATATTTTGGTTCGAAGTTATCAGTGAGTGGAACGACTGACCTAGTGAGTGCTGTCAACATGGGTAGTTCTCTTTCCGTGACTGGTACGACTGACGTCGTGGGTGCGACTGCGCTTGGCGCGACTTTGTCTGTGACCGGTGAGACCATCCTTGGGAGTAATCTGATGGTAGCTGGTACAGCTGACGTGGTGGGTGCGACCAAACTCGGCGCGACTCTCTCTGTCACCGGAGCGTTCACGCTCAGCGATACTCTTTCTGTAGCTGGTACAGCTGACGTGGTGGGTGCGACCAAACTCGGAAGCAGCCTTTCCGTCACGGGTCTGACGAACGTCGTCGGCGCGACCACGCTCGGTAACACTCTTACGGTAGCTGGTACGACTGACGTCGTGGGTGCGACTGCGCTTGGTGCGACTCTCTCTGTCACAGGCGCGTCCACGCTCAGCGATACTCTTTCTGTAGCCAGCACAACTGATGTGGTCGGTGCGACCCAACTCGGAAGCAGCCTTTCCGTCACCGGTCTGACGAACGTCGTCGGCGCGACCCAACTCGGTAACACTCTTTCGGTAGCTGGCACGGCCGACGTTGTGGGTGCGACTGCGCTTGGTGCGACTTTGTCTGTGACCGGTGAGACCATCCTTGGGAGTAATCTGATGGTAGCTGGTACAGCTGACGTGGTGGGTGCGACCAAACTCGGAAGCACCCTTTCCGTCACCGGTCTGATGAACGTCGTCGGCGCGACCCAACTCGGTAACACTCTTTCGGTAGCTGGCGCGGCCGACGTCGTGGGTGCGACTGCGCTTGGTGCGACTCTCTCTGTCACCGGCGCGTCCACGCTCGGTAACACTCTTTCAGTAGCTTTGACAGCTGACGTGGTGGGTGCGACCAAACTCGGTGCGACGTTGTCTGTGACCGGCGCGTCCACGCTTGGGAACACGCTATCTGTAGCTGGCACGGCCGAATTGGTGGGTGCGACTGCTCTCGGGGCCACGTTATCCGTAGCTGGCGCGACCAAGGTCGGCGGCGCCACAGTTCTCGGGAACACTCTTTCGGTGAGCGGGGACGTTACGGCGAAGGGGAACATGTTCATCGACGGCCCACAATTAAGAATTCCGGCGGGTTTGAAAACGGGTCGTCCCAGTGAAAGTAACGCACATGCGCTCATATATTACAACCAGGACTATCAGGCTTTTGAGGGTCTTTGTAAGATTGGTACAACTGGTGTTCCTTTCGATGACAACGTATGGATGCCTCTAGGTGGGGTGATCGACCACGATGGAGATTCTTTTATCCGTGCGATGGATGCGAACTTCGCCGACACGGACACCCTATCTTTCCACGCCGACGATGCGGTCAATCCCAGAATGACTATAGACGCGTCTAATCTCGAATACAATGTCAATCACGAGCTTGCATCTGGTTCGGTGAAATTCAACGCGTCTTTATCGGTCAAAGGGAATGCCAACTTCGAAGAATCCATGAAAGTCAAAAGCACACTTTCTGTGAAGGGTGATATGAAGATCGACTCCGTTCTAAAAGTCTTAGGTGCCACGGCCTTGGATAGCACTCTTTCGGTGAAACTCGACGCTGCATTTGAAAAGGACGTGAGACAGGGGAATAACACGTCTATTTTCCAAGTCGCGCAACACAATGACAGTACTACTTACGCCACCAAGTTCAACGAGGCCAGTAACGTCGGAGCGATCATCTACGACAGAGAACAGAAGACTCACTTGGCACTGCAAGGTATCGGTGAGAACCGTGGCTGGATGCCTCTTGGTGGTCGTCTAGTAGATGTCGATGGTGACACGTCGATAAAGACTGAAAGCGCGCCCGGGGCTGACGAGGACACGCTTACATTCCTGGCAGCTGGTGCAGTCGTTGCGACGATGGAGGTCGACAAGGTCAATATTAACCAGGCCCTTTCAGTGGGAGCTGTTGCAAATTTCGAGCAGAACGTAAATGTCAACGCGAACTCCATACTCGACGGTACGTTATCTGTGTCTGGTACTACCAAGATCAACGGCGAGCTGACGACTAACAACAATGTCACGTTGAACGGTACAGCTGCCAATCTCATGACTGTGAAGGGTTCGTCTTCATTCGAACAAAACGTGACGATAGCTGCAGGTAAAAGTCTCTACGCGGATACTTTATTGACTGAAACGATGGGTCACTACAGTATGTACAACGCAGGTGGGGAAGGTCGTGCAACCGGCATGCTGGACATGTTCTACGAGAATGTGACCATCCACGGAGATCTGGACATCATGGGACAAATCAACCAATCCGCCACGAACGTCACCGAATTGTACGTCGAAGACAAATCCATCTTGCTCGGCGCATCTTCGTCAAGTGAAGTGCGGAGCAATGCGGACGGGAGTATAAGTTACGAGGGTTCGAACTACACGACTTCCGAGCAATCTGTTCACGAAGCTGGTGTCAAAATATCGGGCGTGCCCGCGAAGTTTCCGGATGGCGCGGACAAGGAAGCTGCAGCTCAAAACGTCATGTACGAGAAATCGCTTCTTTGGAACATCCCGGGTGAGAACAATCTCGGAGGTACTTCCAACCTCGCGTTATCATCAGGTGATGACAGCCAGAAACACATGGAGCCTTTCTGGGAATTCAAGGGTGGCCAAGTTCGCATAACTAGCCACACCCAGAACGATTCTAAAGAATACGTCTCGTTTGTGTTCAGGATCAACTCGAAGGAACAACTCGAGTTGGTCAAACTCACTTCTACCGTCGCCGACCCAGTTGACAGCGAATTGAGCTTCAAAACCATAGCGAAGTTCGGTAACGTACGAGTTGCGTAAGATTATTGCGACATGCTATTGTTTATGCGAAATCGTTCTAAATACTCATGAAAACGAGTAAGAACACAGCCGCGTAAGAAAAAAAAAGAATTTAGGCGCCAAGTGATGCGATTTCTCTTGCGGAAGGATCTTGTATGTCACCTGAGAACTTTGGCAACCAGAAATATGGAACATTGCAATCAAATATGAAGTGTTTTTCGTACAAACTTTTGTAAAACGCGGTTTCCTTTAATGTGGGAATCGGCGTGTTTTTGCAGCCATTCTTGACTTTTTCGAAGTCACTATCGTCGAATTTTGTATCGATGTAATTTTTCAAAATATTGTGCCACGAGTTATCAGCTTTACTGACACCGTCAGAAAAGGCTTCTTTTCTTCGCCACAGGATGTCTGCCGGAATGACATCATCGTTTTCAAATGCTTTCCTCAACATGTATTTTTCCATATTGTCAAAACATGACATTCTTTTGATGGTGGGTATCGACTTGTATACATCGACGAATTCTTTATCCGCAAAAGGAACTCTTCCTTCGAGACCATGTCGCGAAACACACCTATCGCTTCGTAAACTATCGAATAGATGGATATCTGACAATAGTCTATCGCATTCGTTATCGAATTCGGCCTCAGATTTGCAATTTTCTAGATATTTATATCCACCGCAAATTTCGTCAGAGTAATCCCCATTAAAAATCACTTTGCAGTTTGTATGATTTTTAATATATTTCGCCACGAGAAAATTTCCAACACTTGCTCGAACGGTAGTGGTGTCGTAACTTTCAATTGTAGCGACAACTTCTTCGATGCTTTCTAAGAAATCCGTCTCGGTTAATTCTATCGATGTGTGATTTGACTTGATGTGATCTGCGACGATTTTGGCCTTTTCCAGATCGGGAGAGCCAGCCATTCCGATCGCGAATGTTTGCAAGGCACCGGGTCCAAATTTTTCGGCAAGGATTCCCGCGACGAGACTGGAATCAAGTCCACCCGACAGAAGACAACCGACATTCCTGTCGCTCATCAATCGTTTAGTGACCGCTTCTCGAAATGAGCTGTTAATCGCTTTTAACATTTCTTCTTCGTCGCGTAGGTGTATTTTTTTGATCTGATGATATTGAAAGTACGTATCGTCGATCATAAAGTAGCCTGGTTTAAATTGTTCCACGGTATTGCATATATTTTGGATAGCTTTCAATTCAGACGCATATGCGACCCCGTCCTGGCCTTTCAAGTACCCTTCAAACAAAGGTCTTACTCCGAACGGATCTCGTGCGCAAATCACCATATCTTCTGTCGACATGTACAAAATAAACGCGAATTCTCCGTCTAATGCATCGCAGAGTCTTCTTGTAGCAGCGACGGCATCTATTTCTGTTTCGATAAATTTCTCAAACAATCTGAGAATAACCTCACAATCGCAGCTACTTTGCATTTTCAAGTCATAATTGTAAACGAGTCTTTCCCAATTGAAGATCTCGCCATTACACATCAATACGATATTTTTATCGGACGACTCGAAAGGCTGCATTCCAGATGAATTCAAGTCCATTATAGCCAACCGATCGAACCGGGAGAACGTTTTTTCGGATATTACTGTTTTCGATGCATCAGGTCCTCGATGTGAAATGTCTACTATTTTCTCAAGATCTACTCGACTAAGATTCTCACTATGGATGAACGTGATGCCGCACATTAATTTGAAATAGTCGCATGTTTTTCTGCGAAAGAGTTGTACGCGATTGAACGCAAAGAGAAATGAAGGTCTCGCAAGCATTAAATATTGCTATATTATAAGACCTAGCATGAAAGGTGACCCAAATACTTGCGACACTGATTTGATAGAGTTGTGCGCAGGTTTTGCTCTAAATGCATACTACAAAACAGTTGACGGGATATATATAGAAGATCTTGATACTGATACTCAATCTTTTATATCAATACAAGATCGAAAATTGATCATTACAGGACAAGGAACAACATCAGTAACAGATTGGATGATGGATTTTCGTCTTTGGAGAACATATGTCCCATATCTTAAAAATATATTGGTACATGCTGGCTTTGTTAAATCTTACAACTCAATTCGTGAAAGAATTCATGAAATTGTTGAAGATAAAATTGAGAAACAAGAAATAAACGAAATCATTTGTTGTGGCCATTCATTATTTGGAGCAGTGTCAACAGTTTGTGCTTTGGATATGAAATTGACATATGATTTACCTACTTCGTGCATAACTTTTGGGTCACCAAGAGTCGGTTCAACTCGATTTACAAACTTATTCAATGAAATAATAGACAAATCATATCGATGCGTCAGATTAAAAGACCCAGTATCGTTTACGCCACTCCCGGGTAGATTTAAACACGTATCAGGGGGAATACATTTCGCAGGTAATTTAAAAGATACCTTAATGAATTTCAAAGTACCTTTGTATAACCCCGTTGGTTGTCGAGTAGGTAATCATTCAATGGAAGATTATTTAGAATATATTCGCAAAGTTAATTTCAAAAAAAAAATTAGCCATTTATGACGGCATCTATTTCTGTTTCGAGAGTTGTCTTATTGGACCCGTCCGAAGAAAAGCCGATTAAACGCAAAGAGAAATGAAGGTGTTATGACAATGTTTTAGTTCATCAATCTTGCTTCCAATTCAAGTTTCCCATCGCAACATCGTCATCTGAGTCAGAACCTTCTTCGCTGCTGAATTCGAATGGATCTTCTTCTAATATATCTTGAAGCGTCTCGCATCTCATGTCCGCGGATGTTTGATACGAGTGAATCGATGTCAGATTCGCCTTGCTGATCAACTCGTGATCCATAAGTATCGCGCTATCCCCCGTGCCTGCTTTACAAACTTGCCCGACGATCACATTTGCGGCTACCCCTTGAACCTTGTCGTGATCTCCGAAAATCCCAGATTTGATGAGTATATCAGCTGTTTCTTCAAAGCTGCATTTTGCCAGAGGCCCGATGTCGCTTCGATTGATCCCGTGTCTATCTATAGAGAGAAGCTGACCCTTGCAAGTCATGGTATCGACGAGCAACGAGACATGTCTTTGATTCACGTTCCCATTACCCCCAAAAATTTCATAGATTTCGTTGAAAAGGGCTTGTCTCGCAGCTTCTATTCCGAGCAATTCGTATATTTCATAAATATCATTTGAGATTGTTCTTTTTTGATCGACGAATTCGTGTAGACCGAGTACGTCTCTGAGATTCGTACCTTCAGTTATAAGCATATTTGGCGCCGGGTTTTCCGAGTCATCCGCGTCTTCTACGACCATTTCATTAAGAACATCGATTTTTTTTTGGACGACGTCTTCCTCGACGACCACGTTATGTATACTGGTTATACCAGAAATGACAAGATTGGAAATATCTTGTTCGACAGCCTTGAGATCCGATATGACATCATCGCCTTCATCTGGAATAATTTTAATTTTGTAGATCACAGGCACAGAGGGAATCGTGATGTTGCTATGCACATGCGCGACTTTATCGTTGTATGTGCCATCAAGTATCATGGAAATTTTTTCGGTGCTGACATGTTGGAAAATCATTTCTGCTGCATCCAATTCGATATGCAATACCCATTTCGATTTCGAGTTATTGTAAGATTCGATGCGCCCTCCCTTCAAATCATATTGATCGGCTTTTTCGACCCAATCTGGTGGAAGTTCTTCTTCATAACGTAAAACTATGGACTGAATGAAGCGCGACAATTTCAAAGTCTGAATACGTCTTTGTGCATTTGAAGCGTTTTCCTTCATTTTATTAGTACCGGTCAAGTATATTTTCAGCATAGGCGACTTAATATTTTTGGAAATGCTCAACAGTTCTTTGATTCTCGGCACACCTCTGACCGCCTTTGACGCGGACGCGACTCCTGAGAGATGAAAAGTGTTCAGAGTCAATTGCGTGGTCGGTTCTCCGATTGACTGCGCCGCGACAACGCCTACCATCTCCGAAGGGTCGGCGATAGCTTTTTGAAATTGTATATGTATGTTTCCGCAAAGCAAATCAAAAGCGGCTTTTGTAAATCTCCTGTTAATAATAAGATCTTTTGGATTCAAGAATGCTCTCAATAGAATTTTAAAAACTTTGTTGCACTTGTTAAATTTGTGTACCATGTTTTTGCCCAGTTTTTCAATTTGATCAAATACGTACTCTGGGGTCAGATCGACTTTCAGATCCTTGAGTTTCATATCATCGAGTTGATGGATTGTTGCGGCGGATTCAATCAATCTTTTAAATGCCACCGGGTAGGAGATATTAGATGCCCCAGAAAAGCCGAGAATTTTTTCGATAACGAAACGTCGATCTTTCGTCACTTGTGAAAAGTAATCGAACAATTTCTTATTCATATCACGTCGATAGTCGAGCATGGGCTGTTTGTTATTTTTAGCAGCTGCGGTCAATACGCTCGGTACGATGTAGTCCTTAAACTTGAGGTAAGAATCAACCAGATACATGTTTTTCAAATCCAGAACGTCATCACATCTGAGAAATGGAATGAATTGTTTTTCAAGTTTTGTCGAATCCATTCCATCGTCACCATACATGAAACTGACGATTTGGCCGCTGGCGTTGCGCACAGACATGTCGTAATGTATTTTGGCGTCTTCCATAGCTTTAACAAGTTTTCTTTGCAAATATCCGGTCTCGGAAGTATCCCGAAGGTTAATACCCCCTCTCGACATAAAATTCAACGTCGATGGTACTGTGACGTCATACATCTTGTCACATACTTCGAAACCTGATTTTCTCGTAATACTCACGATTTCGTCCATTACCGCATCTCTGACGGAATCAAAGTTTCGATGTTTGTCTGTGAATACAGCGTTTTGTAATTTGAATTGCTTCTCTCTGTGTATGAGTTGAATTTCTCTTGCAAACACGTCACCCCATTGAGCGCGTATTGACAGATTGTATGTCGGAGATATGTCAACAGTGCCAACATTATTCTGTTTCAGTTGCTTCACATAAATTTTGGTGAAAATTCCGAAGCGATTCAGTAATAGTTGAATACCTTCAATCAATGATTTTGAAGTAGAAGTGCATTCGATATAACCAGCTTTGGAAGAATCTCCGATGTGTCCATCTCCAGAAAAATATCCACTGAGAAGTCCTCGTACGAATTCTAATGGTGCCTGATATGCCACATCAGGAACATGTTTATTCTTGGAAAGATGGCCTACGACTTCTTTGAAAAACCTTGCAAATAACGTAGAGCTACCAATTGTACTTGTAGTCACCCCAATCTTATTTGTTCTTTTGTCGATACGATGTGTTATATTGTATCTATCGAACCATTTTTCGACGAAGTCCTGTACTGATTCGTCATTTTTAGTAATTGATATGGTACCTGATGACTCGTGGATGCAACCGTCTGCGAGGTAAAGACCGATGAAAACCCCATTGTCATAGTCGAGCTCAAAATTATCAGGCATGTGAGATCCTTCGCGCTTAGCATGGTAAGGATATATGCAACCTTCCTGGATGTTGTCAGTGTTTGATCTAACTATAGTTCTCTGAACACTGGCTTTCTTAGAGTAAGGAATTATAAAAGTTTGGCCATTGTTTTCTTCGAACCAACCTTTGGGAATGAAATACTTGTCTCCCTGTGCCTCGTGCATGAGTTCAACGCATTTCCAAAATTCCGTACCATGTACATAATCTTTCTTCGGGAAATATTGACTCATGTCAATTGATTTTACAATTGTAGGAGGAGCCGGAAGATTCATGCAAACTGGTGTAAAATCACCTTCTTTGACGAGGCTTGAATGTTTCTTTAGGAATTGGCCTTTTGATACGTCCCAAATCAGTAGCGATTCGCTGTCTGCGACAGTCACAGTGCGTCCGCCTGACGTTTTGATATCGTATACGATGTCTGTGGGATCATGACGAGTAACTGCTGTGAGTAGTCCCCATGAATTGTTACCTTGCGAATCTCCAGTTGGGATGAAGACTTGGCACTTATCTTTAATGTCAAGGAATTCAAAATCCGGGCGTTTTTCATTGTATTCAATATCGGTATGGTGTATCTCCATGAAGTTGTCGATCCAATCCCCAATTTTAACATCTCTAATTTTGCCATTTTCAAGCACGATGATGTCGGTGTCACCTGCAACACTTTTCACAGCTGTGTCAATTAAACCTTCGCGCCCACCCATGGCGTGGAAGAAGAATTCCTGAGGGTTCAGGCCATCGATAAATGAGTGTTTTACGAAGCCTCTTGCCTCGGGACTGTCGTCGTATTTTTGGAAGTGAGGCAGTGTGCGATCGTCGAATCCGTAGTTAATTCTTTTACCTTCGACCGAGCATTGGCCGACGACACCCATCATCTGTAAGACATTGATGATGTTTCCCTTAGATTTAGAGTTAATCATGTTCAACATTCTGTTGTCACTTGATTTTATACTTGGATCATCTAGAACAGCTTTTTGAATGGAGTTATTTGTGTTGCTTGTGATACTGCTAATATGACTTTCGAAGCGTTGTTCGTTAGTGAGCATAGTTTTATTTTCGATTTGGTTATTTTCGACTGTTTTGGAGTAGTCGTTGGTTTTTTCAATCATTTGTTTCAAACATTCATCGATATGTTTTTTAGTTTTATCACAGAGCATCAGATCAGAAACACCGACACTGAATCCATTGTAAACGAGGAAGTCACATATCAATCTCTGGGTGTTATCAAAAAGAGCGGTTGTTTCTTCCGCGCCGATGTCGTTAAACACGGAGTGTACGATTCCCGTGGACATTTTTTGAAAGGTATCTTTGTTTAATTGTCCACTGTCTTTGGTGATACGACCATTGATGATTCGAGCGGTTTTGAGGTCACCGCTTTTAACTTCAGTAGATACGGTTGGTGGAATTATGGTAGAGAGTATATCTTTACCGGAAATCATATTCATTTGACCCTTACTGTGAGTATCGTCGGGGAGTTTACCGTTGAACTTGCTGTTATTAGAGAGTATATTCATTGTTTGTTTTTGGGTCAAAAATGTATCGTCATGAGTCAATTTGTAAACCCCTAATGTGATATCTTGTACGATAGAGATGATTGGGGATGAATCTTTTGGACTCATGATTTGAGTTGGGACACTGGCGAGCTGTCGTAACTCGTTTTCAGTCTGTGCGGATTGTGGAACGTGCATGTTCATTTCGTCTCCGTCATAGTCAGCGTTGTAACTTGGTGTACAGCACACATTCAGTCTAAAAGTGTCGCCTTGCATGACCCGAACTCTGTGGGACATCATACTCATCTTGTGAAGTGACGGTTGTCTGTTAAATAGCACATAGTCACCGTCTAACAGGTGTCTCTCTACGATATCACCATCTTGAATATTTTGAATTTCTTGAGAGTTTCTAGCATTGATCCTGACAGTGCGATAATCGGGGAATTTCTTGATGTATTTCGCACCCGGATATGCGTCTGGTCCGTTAGCGATCAATTTTTTAAGTTTATCGAAGTTAAATTTGTTAACAGTCTCTGGGAAAGTCAAATTCATTGCGATTTTCATAGGTACGCCGACTTCGTCGATGGATATATTAGGATCAGGTGTGATGACGGAGCGAGCGGAGAAGTCTACTCTTTTTCCCATGAGATTACCTCTAATTCGGCCTTCCTTAGATTTGAGACGTTCCGTGACGGAACGCAGAGGTCTGCCAGTTCTTTGTTTCGCGGGTGCGACCCCCGGGAGCTGATTATCAACGAACGTTGACACGTGATATTGGACAAGCTTGACCCAAGTGTCAATGGTTTCTTTAGTGGAACCACTTGCGATTTTTTGCTTCAGAGTATTGTTAGTCTTAACAATGTCGCACAATTTGTGAGTGAGATCATCTTCACAGCGCTGACCGGTATCGTTTTTGACAGAAGGTCTGACCGAAGGAGGTGGGACAGGGAACACAGTGCAAATGAGAGATTCGAGTCGTGTGATTTCAGGTGAGAAGCCCAATATTCTACCATCTTGGTCGGAGACTCTTTTCAAAATGTTGAGCACGTCTTCTGCGAGGAATTCGACTTTTTTTTCTTTCTCATTTTCTTCAGTATTGACGATATCTTTATCGTTCCACGACATGATGATTCTACCGATATTTTCCTTTTGAACTTTGTGTGGCTGTTTTGCTCCACAGCCGTTGAGTGTGTTCGAAGAACCACATGTTTTAAATTTCCCACTAGATAATTTGTAGATCAAATCAAACTTTTTCTGACGGTTGATTTTTTTGTTTATGATTTTGCAAATTTCGGGGTCTTCTGGATCGATAAGTAAAGCCGAACACCGATAACATACACATCTGAGGATTTTCCGCACAGTTTCGAAGAATTGGCTGTGGAAAACCGGTTTCGCGAGCTTAATATGTCCGAAATGACCGGGACAGAAAGCATTTTTCTGCATACATACCTTACAAATTTTATCATTTTCAATAACACCCATGCGACTGTCGAACAGACCACCTATGATCGGTTCACTACCGGAGTATGTATCGGTGGAAGTGATTTCACACACGGACATTCTTTCGATGGCTGCAGCATCCAAAATGGAGAATTGTACCCCAACGATGGTTTTCACATCATTTTCGAAGGACAATTCCGAGTAAATAGTCATTTGTTCTATGTCAGTTCTTTTAACTTATGCGATTTCTTTTTAAATGCTTTTACAAGAAGTTCTAAACAAAAGTATTTAAGAATGTCATCCGATATTAAATCATTACGAGGCGGTCGATATCGATATGTACAGTTTCGTATTTTATATCTACATTCACTGGTGGGTTTTGCTCATCCGATCGTTGCGATCTACTCCGAATTTATTCATTCAGAATATACCGAGCGTCACGAACTCTCTGTTTCACCGTTATCAGTTCAGAATCCTTACGAAAGACGTACATGCGTTGTACGACTATATAAATGAAATACCTGTCCTATTGGATGACATACAGTTGCATAAGGCGAATAAATACACGATATGTAATGTAGTGACACCGTGTGACGCCATGTCTGAACTTTGCGAACTCGCTTTAGAACAAACCGATCTTAGAGACGTCCGATTTCATATAAACAACGAATTGATAGAGTGAATTTTGCAGTTTTTTTTTCGGACATATATTTAATGATCAATGAGTGTTGACGATAGTGAACAAGAAGATGATTGGGAATCAAGAAGTAAGTCCATAATGTTGAATTGTGGGGCCACCCCGAAATTGAGCGATCTAGAACTAAATGTAATATCAGACGAGATCAATTACATTTGCGACGAACTCCTATTTGTAGAAGTGATGAAAGACACGAATAGGGGATATCGACAAATTCTAGACAACGACATAGGATATATAATAGCATATAGAGCAGCTAGAAATAAGCCTCATCCACATTTCAAATTTAAGAGCAACATGCAGAAATCTCGATTCCGAGCCATAGGCGTCAAGGACGCTAGTGATTTGGAAATGTTGAATGAAGTTTGCAATAAGATGGATGAATTCTTATTTCCAAATGATCCGAGACCCGTTGTGTGGAACAACGTTGCGGAATTAGAAGAATCCTTAGATCGTCTTGGCGAAAGTCTAGATGGGATGAATGGAAAGAAAGAGTCGTTGGGTATGGCATCTAAATGGGGCAAGAGTATGGTTGTAATGTACGCAGTGTACATAGCTGTGATGGCGTTCTTTTATGTCCAAACATTGATTGACGAGGAAAAAGGCGCGATAGAGGCGGAATTATACAACATCGGGTTCATTTCGCAAGTGACATACGCGGTGTTAATTTTCAGATTGATGGGGGATTATAATACTTATTGTAAAATCAAGTATACAGACGGTGATTTAGATTCGGGGGTGTGTTCAGCGCTTGCTGGAATAATAACGAACACGAGGCTATTTTATGAAAAGCTGCTTTGCTACAAGAAGTCACAGAATGATGCGAACTGCAAGAAGGAAATTTTGGACGCGATGTACAAAATTTATGAAGACAAGTACGTGAACAATGTTTTCATTGCCGCGAAATCAGAGTACAAAGCAGCGGTCAATTCCATCAACAAATTCATAGAAAAGCAAACGAAATTCATGTTAAGGGAAGCTAATTTTGACGTGAACTACACAGCTGATAATGATGCGTTAGAGTACGTTTACCGCGTTTTTCTTTACAACAGGGGTATGAAACTCTTTAAAGACGGTCGTAGTGCGAAAGAAAGGAGGAAGGCCGTCCAGAAAAAGAATTATAAATACGATACGCCGGCTTCGTCTGGTACTTATGACAAATTTCTCACGGATGAATTGTTCAAATCATTTCTGAAGGTCTTACCAGATCCCAATAAGTCCATGGATAACGATGCCATGAAGAAGGGCCTACGAAATATGATCGAAATAATGAATGAAGTGAAAACCGAGTATTTGCCTGAATATCTCGAAATCGTTGATTTGATTTTCTCGATCGACACCGTACCATACTTCAATTCTTCGAACACCAAATATGTCGAAGATGCGTTCATGAATCTCGACAACTTAGAATACGGAGACAAACACGTCGAATATTTTCTTGAAGTCAAAGACAAGTTAAAAATGAATGGGGTTTTATCGTATAAAGGCGATTTCATCGACGTGGAGGTGACTTTAACGACGTTTTTGACGAAGATACAATCAAGAAAGAAGAATGTTTTAACTTTGGAGAAGAGATACGAAGATTTTCAAGCGAGGATACGCTCCAGTTTACTGACGAATGAAGATATATCAGAAGGTGGTTATTTCCACGACGTTTTCAGAATAGTGAAGGAGGATTTCAATGAAGTGACATCTGAATATAAGTTAACCCTGACTATAGTGATGGGCTTTATGACAAGTTACATAGAGTCTGACGAGGAGTTCGAAAGTGATGCGACATATCGCGGTACGGCGCTATCAAATATAAGATTTCTCGTGGAGGCGATGTTAAATCAATTAAAGGTGTCGAGGGATATAAAGGAAAATGTGTTAAATGATGTGGATCCGAATATGAGTAAATATATATCGTTCTTGAAGTTTGAAAACAAGTTAAACCAGTTAGACGACCATGATCTAGGTCGACTGTTTCTATACGTGAGAAACATCAACACTACTATGCGGAATTTTAGAAAATACGTGAAGTCTGAAGAGATATCGTATTCGAAAAAGTTTCAGATAGCGGAGACGTACGAAAGGGCTGTGACCAATTTGAAGTGGGCGTCGCTCGTAATAATCTTGATTGCCTTCTATGACCTCATCGACAAAAAGGACAACTATGAAACGTTGAACGCAATGGCGAAAAGTACGAAACAGGGAATGGGTAAAGGTTTATCGGGGCTGAGTGAAGGTGCTTCGAAGCTGGGTTCGCAAGGGATGAAAGGTATCAATGGTATGAAAGGTATGAAAGGTATGAAAGGCATCAATGGTATAGGTAGTTCGAAGGGTACGTCTTCACCTGGATCATCCTCCGTGACTGGATCATTCGTGACTGCACCAAATCAGTTCGGGAGAGGAGGTGACGGTCAAAAAGAACAGAAAGAACAAAACGAACAAAACGAAACTGATAAATCGGCTTTGAAATCGGTGGAACCGGAACCCCTGTCGAAACAATTGACTACCTTGGTGATTCCTATGGTCGGTGTGATAACTACTTGGAACGTTCTATTTGAATTCGCTTACAGTTACTTGACCAAATACAAGACAGATATCAATTATGACAAGGTAACGACCGTTACGAACACGGAGATATTTGAAAGGGAATTGGAGAAATTGGAAAGGTATTTCTTCGATTTCAAAGAAACTAAAAGGAATACGAAGGCTTGTAAGTTGTTGTACACGCAGTTGTTAAAAACGATTGAATCATATGAGCAATGTAATTTAGTCAAGGGTAGTGTCAAGAGCACTCCTTTTCCCGCTGTGGAAATGATGACCAATGGTTTAATTCTCGTGTTATGCATAGCGATTGTCTATGCGGCGTACACTGGGACAGGTATCAGCGGGCGGCAGAATAATACCAAAAAGTTGAACGAACTTTTAAAGTTGGAAGAATCCATGAACGAAATGGGCGATAAGGATGTGGAAAAAATAACAAGAGACGAAATAAAAGAAGAAATCGAGTCAAAAACATCGAAACAGTATAATGACATTTATAGATCATGGAGACGAGCTTACCCAGACAACAATCGTAAAGGATGGGATGTTGACAAGGAAGACAAGTTCACGAAAAAGCTGAAAGAGTTTTTAAAGGAAGATGACCGGTTCGACTTTTTAAAAAAAAAAATGAGTGACGACAAAGGTATATTCAAAGAAAAAGATAGTACTGATAAACTGAAGGGCGTTACTGGGCCAGAACAATTCGTAGAAATAGCCAGGGGGATGGTCGACAGGAAGTATATATTTCATAATGCATTCCGTATATTCGACACATGGAATGTGGAAGGTGAAGGTTCTACAGGTGGTCAACTGGGTGGGGCTAATTCGGCAGCATCCGGAGTTGGACTGGCACCAATGGGGGTGGGGATGGGAAATATGGGGATGGGGATGGGAAATATGGGAATGGGAATGCAAGTAGGAATGCCAATGGCACCTATTGATCTTACTGTCGAGAAAGCCTTACTTGAGAAGTATAGTAAGCAGAACGATAGGATAAAGGCGCAATTAATATTGATGAAGAGAGATACAGGGTACGTGAACTGGATTCTGGCGGGATCACTGTTTACGTTTGGTACGTATTTTGTCGATCGGCTCAAGATGAATACAAATAATTATAAAGAGCTAATGAGCTCAGGAGGGACGTATACAAGAGAATGCCTATAAAATGTTGTATGAAATGTGTGAGTATATGAATTGAAAAACAGTTTAGGTATATACGTTTTATGATTATGAGTGTGGTGTTTTTACGATCCACGATGGTTCGTCTTGAAAGAAGTTTTCGACGAACATATCGAATGTGAATATGTTGTCGATTTCTTTAAAAACATCGGCATCTGTTAGTAATGGTAAGGACTTTAGGTGGTGCGTTTGAATCCCATACATAAAAGTATTTTAAGAACAATTTTTTAAATGCTTTTATCTTCGTACATATTACATATTACGTAACGTGTGCGATGAAGTATTTCCAACTTTTTACTGAAAAACCGAACATTGATTTCATGACAACACTTGTTCGATGTTTCGGGTTAGAATCAATCGATGACAGCACGGAATTTAGTAAAGTCGACCTGATCAATATTAATACGGTGACAAAGTTGGAGGATTTGATACCCGAGTTGATTATTTACTACCTACCATGCAAATCTCGCATTTACCTGTCGTCTATAACAATAAAGCGTACGATCACCATCCTGTCGCAATTTTTAAAGCTATATGACTATAAATTGTGCAGAAAGGAAAAGATCGTCGACCAAAACAAAATGATTTATTATAACATTTTCGATAACAAGTTAAGCCAATTGCGAATCACTCAAGAAAGAGCTGAGGTGAATTTCACGTGAACTTCAAATACATCTTCATGACAGGAATACTAGGGGAACACTCGTGCAAAAACGTTTTCAAGTACGTCTGAATACGGTATTCCGATGGGAAATATCGCACATTTTCGATATCACGTGTCATTTTTCTATCATCAACACTTAACATGTGATGTGACTGTACAGGTAGAATGCTGACCAGATGTTGATTCGGTGGAAGGTACTTTTGTTCAGAAAGTGGTTTCAACTGGTCTAAATCTGAAGTCAAAGTGACATAATTCGACAAATCAAATAGCGTCGGGGCATAATCATACTTGTAAAACCACTTGGTAGAGATTGATTTGTTCATGTAGTAATCTACGTTCCAAATCAGCCCTTCGATATAATTTTTACAGATGTTTTCAATGCGTTCATTTCCAAAGAGTGTTTGATAATATCTATTCCTCCAACCATCTTTGTTTGGATTTATGACGTCAGTTTTAGGTTTATTCGTGATGCCGTAAAAATTGAGTACATCTTCTTCTGTGGTAAACGCGCGGTTGTTTGCGAAATACTGATTGTGCATTTTCCGATATTGCGCATCTTCTACTGAAGACAGCGAAGTCAACAGTGGCAGAAAAACATTCCAATTTATCTTCCATGTTCCTAGTTGATAGTAAATCAATTCAGACCGGCCTTGTTGAAATTTGAGAACTGATGAGAACGTTTTCAATATGTGTTCGATTGAATGTGAACGAATTCTCAAATACGAGAGCGCGGGAACGAAATCATTTCCAACAAGCATAGATGCGAGTACATAGCTTTCTATGTAGTTTTCGATGAGACAGTCAGAATCAAGCATATCTTTCATGTACACGACTATGTCGTTCGAAAGCAGTCCAATGTCAAGATATATATACGGCTCGATAACATTATCATGAAAGAACTTCGACTCTCTCATCAGAAAGACGTTTTTTTTCTTTAAAAGTAGACTGAGCATGATCAGATCCGCATCAAGGCCATATACGAATATTCCATTTGAAAATTCAGTTGCCGCCAAGTAATCGAATATCTTTGTTTCGCCTTCACCTGGCTCTTCACTGCTGCTAAATCTCACTTTTCCGACTATGGAATGTGCGTACGAGGACAATCGTTTGTTCAATTTTTTCATGAATTCCGTTCCGGGACTAATTGCATTAGTATCCCAGTCCTTTGTATTTCCAAGCTTAGATCGCATAAAAATCGAGAGATACCGGCGACGACGTTGTTGCACAATCTTTGTTTGAGGAGGTACTCCGTCTATTGAAATGAACAATTCGTCGACCGAATCGAATTGATCGACGATCAGATCGATGTAGGTTTCACAACGATTAATCAGTTCTTCCTCGTAGTTTGACTGACCACTTCCATGATCATCAACCCATTCCCATTGTTTTTTGAGTTCGGAGTTGCAGAAATGGATGACGCAGTTGTAGTCTAAACACACAACAGAGGGGTTTTTATATTTGGTAGACGTAGATACTAATTTTGGATTCTTCCTAGTGAGGTGAGAAAACAGAAACGGCACACCCATGACCTCGTATCGGCTGCGTCACTAGTACTAAATGTCAGTATTCTTTTAAATCGTTTTTCCATACAACTTTAAACGGCTAAATATTCTTCAACCTGACTATCGATGTCTTGCAGCTTTACCCAACGAGAAGATTTGGGGTATGTTTTAAGTACTCGCAACCTTCCAACTAATCCGACGGCTCCCCATTCTTTTCGTTTACCTCTTTCTGTATATTCTAACGTTTCATCATATTTTGGGTTTAATTTTGGTACACCAGTATCTTGGTAGTAAGTAGCGGTTTCTGGAACTTCGAGATCATCGGGTATAGTGTTGATTGTGAATGTCAGTTCCTTATCATCTTCATCTCGCCATGTTACCATATCCACGGTCTCTGTAACTGCTCGCCCCAAACTATCTTTAAGATATTTACCAACCCACTCGTCCCAATGATTGTTACCCAAAAATCCATATATAACTGATATTACGCCAATAATATCATTCGGTGAAGTATCATCGTCTGTGACAGCTATTTTACCACCTTCCATTAACTTTACAGTCATACCAGTTCGATCTTCATTTTCGGAATTTCCATCAACCCATTCAAAAAGTTCTGCGTAATCAGCACCCGTGGCAGCAGTTCCAACACGTGCATAAATAATACCGTCATGTGCTATTCTAGCCTGTTTTACTGTTACATTGATAGATGCACCACCCCATTGATTTTCAACCGAATTCCGCACCCTGAACTCCATGTCGGTATTATAAGTGCTACCTGCCGATACAGTTTCTATGTATGCATGTCTCCCGTGTCCACTATTCGGTGCATCATGGGAAGTTATCTCTAGACCAGCGATCGTCTTGATATTTTGTCCACCCGATCCTGCGTATATCATTGGGACAATGTCTGCACCCATACCGCCAACGTTCATACCATGTCGTCTCGTGCCAACTGTAGTAGTTGGGTCAACTACATGTAAAGATGCATTAGGGGTAGTCGTCCCGATACCGACACGACCCGTTGAGACGATGAGATTGTCGATAGGGGGTGAGTCAAAGATGTAGGCGGCACCGGCGTCGCTGGTACCATCCGGGTGGTTTAACTGCGCCCCCACGATAACCTTCGTCCCGTCCCCGGACATGGAGACGCTGTTACCGAATTTGTCACCCACCGCCTTATCCGATGCCTGAATCTTCGTACCCGTATCCCAAGACCCACCACTGTAGGTGAAGATGTAGGCTGAACCTGCGTCGCTGGTACCACCGGGGTCCTCCATATACGCCCCTGCGACAACCTTCGTTCCGTCCGAGTTCATGGAGACGCTGTAGCCGAATTTGTCACCCACCGCCTTATCCGATGCCTGAATCTTCGTACCCGTATCCCAAGACCCACCACTGTAGGTGAATACGTAGGCGGCACCAGCGGAGGAGCCGCCCGTGTCCTGCCCATACGCCGCCACGATAACCTTCGTCCCGTCCGAGTTCATGGCGACTTTTACGCCGAAGTAGTCACCCGCATTCTTATCCGATGCCTGAATCTTCGTACCTGTGTCCCACGACGATCCACTGTATGTGAAGATGTAGGCGGCACCGTGGTTGTCGCTGTTCATGTCACCCGTGTACTCATTATACGCCCCCACGATTACCTTCGTCCCGTCCCCGGACATGGATACGCTTCGGCCGAAAAATTCAACCATCTCCTTATCCGATGCCACAATCTTCGTACCCGGATCCCACGACGATCCATTGTAGTTGAAGATGTAGGCGGCACCTGCGTCGCTGGTACCATCCGGGTCGTTAAACTGCGCCCCCACGATAACCTTCGTCCCGTCCCCGGACATGGATACGCTGTGGCCGAATTGGTCATCATTCGCCTTATCCGATGCCTGAATCTTCGTACCCGTATCCCAAGAGCCACCACTGTAGGTGAAGATGTAGGCGGAACCGGCGCCCAAGGTACCATCAGGGTCCTCAAGAGGCGCCCCAACGATAAGCTTCGTGCCATCTCCGGACATGGAGACGCTATCGCCGAAGTTGTCAACCACCGCCTTATCCGATGCCTGAATCTTCGTACCCGTATCCCAAGACCCACCACTGTAGGTAAAGATGTAGGCGGCACCGGCGTTGCCACCACCCGTGTCCTCACCACTCGCCCCAACGACAACCTTCGTCCCATCCGAGTTCATGGAGACGCTCCCGCCGAAGATGTCAGCCGCCTGCTTATCCGCTGAATGAATCTTCGTACCCGTATCCCAATCACCAGCCACCTGCACCATACTCAAATCACACACACCACTCAACCCATCTGTGATCCGCATGGGTCCCGCAACCTCTAAGGTCTTTTGAGGACTCGTCGTCCCGATGCCGACCCTCCCATTCTCCGAGTCGATTTTGATTATGTTCGAATCGAAAGTAGTTGCAGAGCCGCCATTTGCAGAGCCGCCATTTGCAGCTGCAACAGCTTCTACAAGTTCTGCAATGTCTTCTGTATTAGCTTTGAGGTTCAAAGCTGCGTCTACGTCAGTTTGGCTTGCCTTGAGATCGAGCTGATTTTGGAGTGCGACTTTTCTAAATGTTCCATCAGAGTCCTTGACAAGAAGACCTTCGTTTTTCAATACAATGACGTCACCATTTGATTTTATTTCTAAAACATTACCATCAATGGTTTCTTGCCCATTCATGGAATAAATGATGCTATCCACATCATTCGCTTCCAGGTACACGTTATTATTTTCAGAAGAACCATCGAGATTTGCTGCATATATTTTCAAGTTACCCGCGGATAAATCACTCGATACGTGTATATTGCTAAAGTTCGCATTCGATCCTTGGACATCACCGTACACAAACACGTTTTGTTTCACCCACAAATTACTTTCGAAAGTGTAATCTCCAGCAGAGTAACGCAATATAGCATCCGCGACTGATTTAGCCACGTCTCCTGATATTTCGTCTAAGAGGGCTGTTCCCCTAAAGTTGATTTCGAATTCACCATCTCGAAGTCGATCAACTTCGATCAAGTTTGGAAACCCGTTATTTTCTTGAGAGGCAGTTATTTTAATGGCGCTCGAAGCGATATTTGATATAGCTGCACCGTCAAGAGAAAATTCGCCAGAATCGTTTAGTTTAAAATCTTGCTCGTTATACTTAAATTTCAGAATAACGTTTGAGTATACGGAATGTGAAATATCGATTGGATTTTTAATACTATCTGCCAATTGGATTCTATTGTATAATCCGATGTTCGTTTCTGTTTCATAGATGCTGTCATTCAAATGATTCATCTCACTTTTGAAGTTGTTAGATAAGTTGTAAATCGCGCGAGAAGTGGCAATTCTTCCGAAGTCATCATTATTGATTTGATCGTCCAATACACCATCGTTGCTCAATGCGTCATAAAGCTTTTTATTTTCTGTAATCATATCATGAATAATATTCGAAGTAGCCAAAGATGAGAATGGTTGGGTCGCCGAGTTATCATTCACGGATTGTTTCAAGTAACTCTGGAATATGTATGGGTTGTGTGTTTTGAAGAATTCTGGAGAAGTGAGCAGATTGTTATACAAGTTGCTCAACGTTTGAGCGGAAACGACTTTATCTCCGCGATTTTCATCTATGTCATCTGAGATATGTTCTGGTGACGTGATGAATTGATACAATCCCAATAATGCAGAAGATGTCGCTGCCGTATTGTCATCTCCTTTCGTGAAATCATTGACCAAGAACCCCTCGGTGAGGTGTTCGTAAAGATCTGTCACAGCTTTAGCGGTGGCGGCATGACCATGGCTCGTCTGATTGCTAAAGAATGGGATCAAAAACCCATTCTCATCACTACTTGTTACGAAATCATGAAGATCTGTGAGGGCCTTCGATGTAGCTGCATTGCTGTGACTGGACTGTGTTTTGTACTCTGGATTCAGGAATCCGCCGCGCATGTAATCGTGTAAGTCTGTGAGGGCCTTCGTGGTCGCGGCGTTGCTGTGGCTGGACTGGTTTTTGTACTCCGTGTTCATGAACCCGATGTCATTGCTGTTGCCGGTGATCATGTATGTGTAAAGATTAGACAGTGCATACGAACTTGGAACGGAATTCGAACCTATGTCGTCATAAAACTGTTTGATCGGTAAGTTTCCCCACTTACCAGTTCCTGAAGGGTTTTCACCTTCATTTCCAGCATGTCTTAAGAATAAGTAATTTTCGTCACGGTAGTTTATCCTTTCTTGCTCCAAGTTATTCTCTGTGGCACTAAGTAAAAAATTGTCTGTGTGAATGTTAGTGACTGTCACAACTCCGCCGCGAATGTCAACATTTTCTTTCGGCATGTATGCCATGTCTTGCAATTGAAAACTGTCTTTCAGTTTCTTAACGTTGACAGGACCGAGATCTATATTTGACAAGTCTTTTGTGAGGTAAAATGCGGAAAGATTCTGCAAGTCGACTGGAATGTTTTCGAGATTTTCCCACGTCGGCTCTCTTGCCAACTTTTGAATCCGAAGATTAGAATGAAGCGTTAACATTTTTTCGACAGTGTAATACTTAATCTCTTCGAGATTACAGTTAATCTGCAAATACGTTTCTGAGAAAGCGGGGTCCTGAGTGATTGTGCGAATTCGGTTGTCCATATATTGAATCGCATCATTGAGTGCTTTAGAGCTGGGTATAGAATCTTCCGAGTCGGCCGAAAAGTCCGAGTTAAGGGTCTTGAATGTCAGGTTGGAATTATACACAGTGAGGACGTCATGATTGGACAATCCACCAATATCGAACCCGATAGTCTGAAGTGTGACATGCGCCGCGGTGATGTTCGAAGACTCTAATACAGATGTCACAATGTTCGGGACATTTAAGTTACATCCATTTATTTGCTTGCAGATCAGTTGATCCCCAACAGTTATATTTGAGGTGGTCAACGAATATGAATGCACGACTCCGGCGACATCCACGTCTTCATCGACTATCATGTTCATCGATCTGAATAAGTTCCCCGATACGTTGGATGCAGAGAGTGTGATCGTATCGATGTGAGACGACGAAATATTTGAAGCACGAATATTAGAAGTTGTGAAGTTTGTCGCGAAGCCTAGGTTAGACATCACATCGGCTACATTATTGGACAATTCGCTTAAATTATTGCTAGTCGTGAGAACAAGGCTAGTGTCAGTTGCGATCTCAACTAAGTCCGAATACAAATTGGAATCATTACTCCAGCTCAAGTTGTAAAGTCCGCGTAATGCTAGCATACTGGGTACTTCGTTTGATTGTGTATTATTCAAATCGAATTCGCTTTGTAGTGCACTCCATGTCACAATACCTTCTGTGTTGCTGTTGAGTAATACCGATGGTTTATCCAAGTTACCTTGTAACTTAAAATTACTCTCCACCCGTAAATGTTTCAGCTCATCTAGATGATTAAACAGATCTCGAGTAATGACTTCGGTTGTCGCGCCCAACATTTCATCGAACGTTGGCAAAAATGACCATTCAGCTTTTCCATCATCTGAAATCGACTTCAAAAATTTATTTGAAGTATTTATGCCAACACTCAATCTAATTTCATTAGAGTTCACACTAAATGAATCACCCACCCTCAACGCTCCTGTCGTCACGGTATTGTTGCTCAGATCGTCGATTATTGTATCTAGACCTATGTTGGTTCTCAGGTCCTTCTGGTATGATTCACTTAGGCCAGCTAGCAACTCATTTTTAGGGAAAAAATCGTTCATATCCTATCCCACGAATTATATTACATGATATTTTTTTGACTAGATTTCATACGAATGTCGAAGAGGAAAGTCAGGATAACATCTGGAAGCATTGAAAGAGCTCTTCTGGAGTTTTACACGCGAACACTTGGCAAACTCCCTTGTAATCGATAGCAATGTGTGTTTTCCTGTCAGAATATAAATACAATTTGTAGGCGCCACGACGACCGGAGACGTCTAAGTTCGGTTCACGTATCCTGTCGAATTTGTGACGGTGTTTTCGGACGAAACAGTCCAACTCATTCAAATTGTTGAGTTTTTTGCCGATGCGAAATTGACCGTTGACGCAAATGAGTTTTGCATTATGTATCTTCAAACCGTGAATCTGATCAAAGACCTGTTTGCACTCGTCCAAGAACACATTGTACGAGTTGCTATCGTGAGAACTCTTTACATCCGGTGGAAAACCACCACACAGCTTACATGACCCGGTGTTGAATATGAGTGCGGACACCTTTATCCCAGTTACTTCAAAAGAGAACTTCACGCTGCCGACGGCTGTGCTTGAAACATCTTTGCTTTGCAAGTCATCGAGTTCAATCGATGCTCCGAGATCACCTCGACAATTGCCATATATTTTTTTGTCTATGTAGTAGTCCCTCTTGTGACCGAAACTCAAATAGAAGTCTTCAATCATGCCGCAATTGCCTAACAGTTGGAACATGGTCCCTTTTGGCTGCGCCGCATCGAGTGTCGACATCGGGAACTATTCGACGTAAACGCGCCGTCGTTTCTGGCACATACCCATACCAGGATGGGGAATAAATAGAAAGAATATAAGAGAAAAAAACATAAAAGAAAGAAAAGACATGAAAAGGAGTCGCGAAGGCGAAGGCGAAGGCGAAGGCGAAGTCAATTTAGGGGGGTTATTGAAAAAAATGAAAATATCGTCCATTACAGCCGAGAAGGAAACACAAACAGACGAAATTTACTACAGCGCAGCGGATGTTGAATGCATGATACGCAAATTTCAATCAAGTCAATCGAATGCCCCAAATGATGACTTTGGGCAATCGCATTCATTATCCGAAACCAAGACGAACTGAACTACTTTGCGGGAACAAAGTCTGTCGCGTTGAGAGAACGGATTCCAGATATGTTTTCGTCGATTCTTTGTAAGAATTCTGAAAACACATGCATCAAACTGACTTCTGATAATGCCGTTGCAGAAAGCATTGCATTCTTTGAGTCAATCAAATGAATGCGATCGACTTCGTTTTTAACTATTGATCTGAAAATACTCAAATCCGCAGTAAGACGTCCAACAAGTTTTTTTGTCTGGTTGGAGCGATACGAGTTCATCAGGTCCGTATACTGCATGGCCCCGTTTTGAGATTTAACAAGAATGTCCATTGTCAATAATGACGTCGCCAGAATGTGTTTGTCGACTTCCGAGCCCTGTCTGACATCATTTATGACGCAGTTTACACAAGGCTGTGCGAACATCTGACACAACTCACAGTCGGCAACTCGGGTGACTTCGGCAACTCGGGGGACATCGGCAACCAGGTAAGTTCGTGTGCTTGTCGATGAGGTCGCATCGTCTTCACAAGTCTCGGTGCGAATACCCGACATCTCAACTGCGCGCATAGGTTCGAGAACGCCGCTGCATGCAGTCGCCATCGCCATACGCGCGTGTCGTTATGGCAAGGAACATCAAAAATGTAAAAAAATAGGGAACTGGTACGTAGGTTATGTGACACTTTTTAATTCGACCGACATGTCCTTTTGTTTCAATGACAGTTTTCTGAACTTCTCTTCATTTTTTTTTACCCTAGTGTCCAAACTTTCGAGAGCATAGCTAACCAAAGCACTCATTTCTTTAAAATCCTTCTCAAGAGAATCAATTCGCGCCACAATCCTGGTTGTGGCGTTTTCAGGTATTTCGTTAAGCACCGACTGCTTAAACTGCTCTCTTGTTTCTGAAGATTTAACTTCAGATATCGTGAACATTGTTACGATAAACAATGCAAATATGAATACAATGAAATCTAACATGACTTTATAATATATATTTGAAAAAAATCTTTGTTGAAATCAGAATAAGTCGAACATGGGTGCTTTCGATGATCTGTTTAACACAATATTCAAGCCTATATTATTAATAGTGGATTTCTTTGTGAATTTTTTTAAGACTTTACCGGGACTTATCAAAACGATTATCAATACACTGATATATTTTGTCACGAATTTCATACCTCTGGTTTTCAAAGCAATAAAGAGCCTTGGAATAGCGATTCAGACGATGTTTTATTACTTATTGAATCCTTTAAAGTTATTCGACG
>Ga0209502_10000962_pt1 | contig 28344 bp, 25 predicted proteins | sample ArcticOcean_MG_C_10_FD_187442 | JGI IMG/M metagenome (GOLD analysis project Ga0209502, IMG submission 187442) | Marine microbial communities from western Arctic Ocean - ArcticOcean_MG_CB11_90 (SPAdes) (version 2) | ecosystem: Environmental > Aquatic > Marine > Oceanic | place: Arctic Ocean... | reverse complement strand
AACATGTCAGGTGATCACGCAGTTGCGATCGATACTTTGTCCTCAGAACAAATAGAGGTTATTAGAGGTCCGGCATCTATTATTTTCGGAGGTGGCGCTGTTGGTGGAATAATTAATATAATTGACCATCGAATACATAGTGAATATATAGACGGTGTATTTGGAAAATATGATCAAAATTTTGGCGGAGCAAATGACCAATCATCAAGTGCTTTTGCTTTTGATTATGGCCACAACGATAACCTCATGTTTCATTTGGATGGGTATCGACGAGATAGTAAAAATCTTAGCATTCCAGGCTTCTCTGTTTCAAAAAGGCTAGTTGAATCAGATTCAGAATTTACAAGGGATAAATACGGTAAGGATACCTTGCAAAGTTCGGATAATAAATCTGCTGGCGGTTCATTAGGTGTATCTCATTTTTTTGATGACGGATATACTGGCTTAGCTTTTTCAGGCCATCGAGTAGATTATGGTAATCCGCTTGAAGCTGGGGGTAAATTTGATCTAAATACTAATAAATATGATTATGTATTAGAAAAAAATAAAATATCAACTCTTATTAGTAAGATGAAATTCAAGTTAGGATATAGTGATTACGATCATAAAGAACTTGAGCCTGATGGTGCGGTGGGTGCTGAATATATTGATAAGGGCACTGATGGTAAGTTGGAATTTGTTCATTCATTTTTTAACAAATCACCAGGTGTTTTCGGAGTTGACTTTGGGAAATCAAATTTTTCAAAAAGTCAGGGGGACCCATTAATCGCCAATAATCAGCGTAATAACTTTTCCTTTTATTTACTTGAAGATTATTTCGTTGGTAAGCATAAAGTAAATATTGGTTATAGGCATGATTTTAATCGTTATCGATCTAATGATTTCACAAGTGATGATGGTTGTACGGTAGCTTATACTGCTAGCTCAAGTTGTACGAGTGAAAGTGGTACTGAGCTCTCAACCACCTTCGGTAAGACGAATAAAACTTTCAATAGTAACAACCTGACTTTTGGAACTATCTCAGAGCTCAATAAACAATGGCAATTGTCCTTAAATTTAAGCCATAATGAAAGAGCGCCAGCACATAATGAACTTTATTCATATGGGCATCACCATGCTACAGAGACGATTGAACAAGGCTCTAGAGATTTAAAAAAAGAGCGTTCAAATACCATCGATGCTCAATTTAAATGGAGCAATCAAAAAACTAACTTTACTTTTAGTCCTTATTACACAGATTTTCCTAGCTATATTGGCTTATTAAATTCTGGAACAACTCAGAACCATCTTCATGAAGGAGAAGATGATAGTGAAGAATTAGCTGTTTATAAAACCTCAAATATCCCAGCAAAATTTTATGGGTTTGAAGTTCAGGGAGATTTAAGTTTACCCAATAATTATGGTCTAAATATATGGGGTGATTTTGTTAGAGCCAAAAACAAAGATGGTGGGAATCTTCCGAGAATTCCACCTGTTCGACTTGGTACGGGTCTTTCTTATGAGCGGAACACTTTTAGTGGTAGTTTGGATTTAATACATGTCTTTAATCAGACTAACATTGGTCAATATGAATTAAAAACTGATGATTATACTAATATGAAGCTTACAATGAATTACAAACTTCCTATGAATAAGAATATTAATCTTTATTTGAAAGGGGATAATCTTCTAGATCAAGAAAAAAGGGATCATACCTCATTTCTAAAAGATAAAGTTTTAATGGGAGGTAGGTCTCTTATGTTAGGTGTTACAGGTGATTTTTAATTTAAACATTTAAGCTAAAAAGGGCTAATCTTTGGATTAGCCCTTTTTTTTATAGTAAAATATTCTTTTTTTATTTGAGAATAAGATGGGGAATTTTGATGAAATTGGCACTGTAATACAGATGGCTGTAGCCCCCGCTTTTCTATTAACAGGGCTTGGTGCAATTTTAAGCGTCATGGGACATCGTTTGGCAAGAATTGTAGATCGTTTTAGAGTGCTCAAAGAAGGAACAAATAAAAAAACCTTAGAAATAAATAAAGAGCTAAATTCATTACTCTTAAGAGCTAAGTGGACACATTGGGCAATTGCATTAACTACGATTTCTGCTTTATTTATATGCTTATTAATCGCTATGATATTTATTGCTACAGAAGTAAGTTTTGAATTAGATCAATACCTTACTATTCTTTTTATTGTAGCTATGTCATCCTTGGTGCTCGGCCTGTTATGCTTTCTTCGGGAAGTTAGTTTATCAAAAGGTATAATCAAGTTATAAATTAAACGAAAGTTAACATGGCTGAATTTAACCCTTACTTATATTATATTTTTACTTTCTTTGGGCTACTTTTTATATTGGGGGTTTTGATATTTATTGCCTACAAAGTCAATAATAAAAGAAAATAACTTTCTTCATCAATAAACTATATGATAAATTAATTATAATCTATGTGCCCAGCTTGTTATCTTAATGGTTTTTTATTTTTAATATTTGGTGCTAGTGGCGCTGCTATAGCTAGCAATCCATGGATTATAAGCATTGCTGCTACTTTAACTCTAGTAGGGTTATATTGGATGTGGAAAGCATGGAAAAAAAGGAGTTCCGGTAAAGCTATGAAAAATATTAAAACAACAATCATCTTATTGCTAGTATTCGTCACAGGATTTGTTACAGCTTCTTTTATTACTCACGAATATTTTAAAAATTTATATGGGCAGAAAGAAACCCCATCTGTTTTTGAAGAAATAATATCAGGTAAAAATGAATCTATATATATAGTTTCACCTAAGAATGGCGACGAGGTGAGAAACCCTGTAAAAATAATTTTTGGTCTTAAAAATATGGGGGTGGCTCCAGCGGGCACAAAAAAAAACAATACCGGTCATCATCATTTATTAGTTAATTCAGATAAACTTCCAGATTTAACATTACCATTACCTAGCAATGAAAATTTAATTCATTTTGGCCTAGGTCAAACAGAGACGGAAGTTAGCTTGAAAGAGGGAATCAATACACTACAATTGATTCTAGGTGATCATATGCATATGCCGCATCAACCACCATTAATTTCAAAAAAAATTAAAATTAATGTTAAATAATGTTAATTTTCTCAAAACTTTAATCAATAAAGAGGCTTAATTAATTATGCAAAAAGATTTTAATTATTTAAAAAAAGAATTTCCGAATATATATCGAGCTATTGTTTTGGAGCATAAAGCTGTTAATAAAGTAATTTCATTTTGTGATGAGAATAATCAATATCTTTTATTTACAGGTATGTTTCATGAAGTAAATGGAGGTAAGGGAATTTCAAGTGAGCTAGAAACATATTTCGTTAATTTTTTATCAAAAAAGTACAATGTTAAAGCCTTTGCGCGGGCCTCAGCGTATGTTGAAGAAAATCAAACAAAGTTTATTGGTTTTGATGTTAAGAGTATTGATAATGAAATATGGGCACAAAAAAATGCTTTTTACGTAGATGAAGAAGGCAAGGTAACTGAGGTTGATGAGAACTTTTCTGCTAGCAGCGATGAAAACACTATATGCCCTTTAGTGGCTTCATATTTCGAAGAAATAGACCTTCCTGAAGATACAGTAAAGTACTTAAATGATTTATATGAGCAAATTAAACCAAGTCTTCAGGTAATTAAATTAAGTAAGTAAGTTTGATACACACTGATCGTCATTTAATGGCCATAAATTTAACCCGATTCAATTCTTAAAGCACTTCAGCATAAAAACTACCGTTATTTATGTTGCCGCTTTAAATAAACGTAAGATAAATTTAAACAAAAAGGAATAAATCCTGAATAAATAAATTTATTTACCCCATAATAATTAATTATAAAAAAACTTACTATTCCAATAATTAAACCAATCAAATAAGTTTTTACTGTAATTGTTTTATCCATAGATAAAATGATTATGAGTGGAGCAAAAGATATTCCTAAAAGAGTCCAAGCATAAATAACAATTAAAAACACACTATTGTTGTTAAGTAAGGCTATAGTTGTTGATATTAAAGCTATTGCAAAGGTGGTTAATTTAATTTGAGTACTTGAGAAATTTTTTGATTTAAATAAATCTTGCGAAACATTTCCCGAGCAGTTTATTATTAATGAGTCAGCTGTTGACATAGTCGCCGCAAAAATTCCAGCAATAATTACCCCAATCATAAATGGGTTTAATAACTCTAACGCCATCAATGGTAAAGCAAGTTCTGGATCAAAAGTATTTTGATTGCCAAGGTAAATTTTAGACAGCATTCCAACACAAAAAGCTAAAAAATAAAAGATGAGATACCAAAAATAGTAATGATACCTAGCTCTTTCGATTAATTCTGGGTCTTTAAGTGCCATAAAGCGCACCATAATATGAGGTTGGCCAATAACAAATAACCCAGCTACAAGCCAGCTTATTGGGTAAATAACTTTTAAAAAGCTTGAGTGTTCAATTTCAACCGGAAAGAAATTCAGGTAATTATCAACCAGTAGCCATTTATCAAAAGCTATGTTAATTCCACCCAGACTTACAAAACATGAAGCAACCAAAATAATCATCGAGAAAACCATAATAATTGCTTGAATTACATCAGTCCATATTGATGCACGAATACCTCCAACCAAGGTGTACATGAATACAATAACTGATCCTATAGTAATGCCAAGCCATAAATCCCAATTAAAAATTACCATCAATGTTTTTCCGCCAGAGACAAATTGAGCAGAGGCATACACAATCAGGAATACTAGGCTAAGCAAGCCTATGAACTTTGTAATAAATTGGCCTTGATTTGCCCATGTACCAATAACTGATGCATAGGTAACATTTGAATTCTTGGAGGTTTCGTGGTTTATTTTTTTGTGTATAGTTTTTGAGATTAAAAAATCACCCAGAATCCAGCCAATCATGAGCCAAATTGATGATAAGCCAACAAGGTAGGTGAATCCAATTAAGCCGATAAACATATAGCCACTATTGTTAGTTGCCATAGCAGACAAGCCGACCAACCATGGGCTTAATGATTTACTGGCAAGATAGTAATCAGATTTATTTGGCTTGCTAAAGTGGCCTGCAGATAGTCCAATAATGGCAATGATTGAGAGGATAATTAAGAAGGATAAAATCACAATCAATCAATCTCGTAAGCACCATGCTGGTTGTGCACCTCATTCCCCCTGATTGGAGGATTAAAGACACAGGCTAATTTCATTTCTTCAGTACATTTTAAAATATGATCATCATGCTCATTAAGGCATACAGAGTTCCAGGTACTATATTGATAGTTTTATTATGTTTTAAATCAATAATTTCACCGAGACCACTTATGCAATAAACTGACTCTAAATGATTCACGTAATGCATTTTAATATTCGAATCTTTATAAATTGTTGTGATATGAAAAGAGAAGCCCATTCCATCTTCTTTTAACAACATACGAATACTATTCCATTGTCCTTTTGGATCCTCAACCTTATTACATTTATCAATTTTTTTTATAATCATGACTTAACCACATAGTCTTCATGAAAATAATCAATCTCTTCACCAAAATTATTTGTTCCTATGCAGATTGTTTTAATTGCATCCTCTAATATATCTATACCTTTTTTCAAATTTTGATCAGAAATCGTAAGTGGACATAAGAATTTAATTACATGATCATCTGCACCACTAGTTTCTATCATCAAACCCTTTTTAAAAGCCAACTTTGTAATTTTATTAGCCAGATCGCCATCAACACAATTAAGACCTTGAAACATGCCGCGACCTCTGGAGGAAAAATTACCTTCTCCATATCTGTTAATAATTTTTTGTATTCGCTCATAAATGTATTTCCCTTTTTTTCTGATTTCTTCAGAAAATAAGTCGTCAGACCAATAGTGTTCAATAGCTTTCTTGGCTGCAACAAAAGCGAGATTGTTACCTCGGAAGGTCCCATTATGTTCTCCTGGTTTCCATATATCATGCTCTGGCTTGATAAGCACAACAGCAAAAGGCAATCCATAACCACTCAAAGATTTCGATAGCGTAATAATATCTGGTTCAATACCTATTTCTTCAAAGCTAAAAAAAGATCCAGTTCTTCCACAACCAGCTTGTATATCATCAACTATTAATAATAAATCATGCTTTCGACATACTTTTTGTATATTTTTTATCCAAGAGAAACTAGCCGCAGTTATTCCACCTTCACCCTGAACTGTTTCAACAATAATAGCCGCTGGATGGTCAATACCACTACTAGAATCTGTTAGCACTTTATCTAGGTATGCAGTAGTGTCAATGTCGTCACCTAAGTAGCCATCATAAGGTAGCGTGCTTATACCATTTAATAGAGTACCGGCAGCAGCCCTATGATGAACATTACCAGTTGCTGCGAGAGCACCTAAAGTAACTCCATGATAACCATTTGTAAAATTAATAATATTAGATCTTTTCTTGATAGTTCGGGCAAGCTTCATTGCTGCCTCAACGGCATTAGCGCCAGTTGGACCAGTAAATTGAATCATATAATCCATTTTCCTGGGCTTTAAAATTTTGTCATTAAAGGTATTTAGAAATTCACCTTTTGCTTTAGTATGTAAATCTAGACCATGCGTAATCCCGTCAGATTCTATATAGCTTAATAAGGCTTTTTTGAGCACAGGATTATTATGACCATAATTTAAAGTACCTGCACCTGCCAAAAAATCTAAATATTGGTTTCCTTCTAAATCATATAAATATTCACCTTGTGCTTTATTAAAAACACGAGGGAAAGATCTCGCATAACTTTGAACTTCTGATTCAATTTCTTCAAATATCTTCAACTTTTTCTCCTTGATTTATAGGGCCTATTTTTATTAATATTTCTGATTCATGCGCATTAGAGAATTCTTTTTCTTTATCAAATAAAATTAGCTCGGATACGCTTGTTTTATATTTCTCGGAAATTTTTTGAAACATCCTTCTTGAAGCTGTATTATTTTTTGTAACGGTTGTTTCTATAGAGTTAACATATTTATTTTGTTTTAGAATAAACTGAATTAATTCGACACCAAGACCTTTACTACGATAATTTTCATCTATTGCAACCTGCCAAATAAAAAGAGAATTATTTTTTGATGGATTTATGAAGCCAGAGGCAAATGCAACAACTTTCTTATTATCAAAGGCAATAGAACAGGTCTTGTTGAAGTAATGGGACTGAATTAAATAATGATAAGTTGAATTTAAATCAAGGGGAGGGCAGCGCGCTACAAGATTAGATACCTCATAGCCATCTTTCTTGCTAGGGGAGGTTATTTTTATTGCGTTGTTGTTTTTAGAATATACTTCGATTGTCATATTCTATAAGTTCAACTTTACGCTAATCACTAGATTATGTCCAGTCGGCTATATCTTCATTAAAGCCTGGACTATTTTTTTTGATATAATACCGATTAATTAAGCATCTGAATATGGTAAGGTACTTATTAGTTAATTAGTTAATACTTGAAATTTATGTGCGGAATTAATGGAATAATTTATAAAAATCACAAGCCTAGTAAATCAGAAGTTTATAAAATGAATTACAGCATTAATCATCGTGGACCAGACGGTTCCGGTGTATTTGAATTTGAAAACGTAATTTTAGGGCATGTTAGATTAGCAATTTTAGATTTATCACCTAAAGGTAAACAGCCCATGTCTTGTGATGAAAGATATTGGATTACATTTAATGGTGAAATATATAATTTTAAAAGCATACAAGATGAGTTAAAGAAATTAGGCCATAAGTTTTTTTCTAAAACAGATACAGAAGTTATTCTTAAAGCATATATCGAATGGGGCGAGTCATGCTTTCATAAATTTAATGGTATGTGGTCACTCGCAATTCTTGATACAAAAAAGAGAGAGGTTATTTTATCAAGAGATAGATATGGAGTTAAGCCATGCTATTACTATAGGGATGATGGTAAATTTATTTTTTCATCAGAAATTAAGGGTATTTATGTAACCGATACTGATATTGAGTTAGATCGAAATAAAACTTTGTATACTGAAAAGCAATTAAGCGAAAGATTTTCAACTAGATATAAAAATATTAATATTCTACCCCCAGGGCATTTAATTAAAGTTGATTTAAAAAATCTGAATATATCGAAATATAGGTGGTGGAAATGTTTAGACCATATTCCAAAAATAGATATGAATTACCAGAAAGCCAAAGAAAACATTAAGACCCTTTTGAATGAAGCCATTAAAATTAGATTAACTTCGGATGTGAAAATTGCTACTTCGCTCAGCGGAGGAATTGATTCCGGAATTATTTTTGCTGAACTTAATAAAAATTTTACTGGTAACAATATAGACTTAAACCCATTTATATTCAAAGATGACAATATATGTTTCGATAACGCTTTGGAATTATCAAGCCTCTACAAAAGGGAACCATATGTAATAGAAGGTAAGCAGTATAAGCCTGAAGATTTTAGAAAACTATATGGGATTACAGAATCAACAGAATCTTATTTTAGCCAAATTCAAATCTATCAACATCAAAAAAAACATGGCTTAAAGGTAAGTATAGATGGACATGGCGCTGACGAATGCCTAGGCGGCTACGTACAAAATTTAACTAATTTTGTTTTTGATCACCAAAATAATATTGCCGAAACCTATATGTCGATTATAAATGGATACGGTCAAGAGACTTTAAATAAAGTAGTTGGTCAGAATAATTTTGTTACTAGCGCAAATAAAACTAAATTTAATCTTTTAGGCAATAGGTATCGTTCACACAAAGAAATTAATCAAAAATATCATGATTATTTTGATGCTGAAGAATTAAATCTTATTCCAGATTTCTTTTTAGAAGATCAGGAAGAATTAGAAGGTTATGGGATAGGGCAAAGAGTACTTATTGCTGATGCAAATTATGGAGGCCTTCAATGGCTATTAAATAAATGGGATAAGGCTGCAATGGCTAGCTCTGTTGAGATAAGATCTCCTTTTTTGGATTATAACTTCTTTCAATATTCATTAGCGTTGCCTGATTCATTTAGAATAAGGGGAGGCAAAAATAAAGCAATCTTAAGAGATGCCTATGAAGATATTTTATCTCCTTTATTAGTAAGTGATAAAAGAAAACAAGGTTTATCATCAATACCAAAAAATTATGGAAATAGCTATATAGAATATACTCAAGATCTTTATTCCAATATTGATTTTTTGAATTATGAAATATGGAATGGAAAAAAAATTAGAGCTGATTTTGAGTTGGCAAAAAAAACTCAAGCTTTTGATAAAATAGAGCAATTAGATGTATTTTTTAGATTGTATGAAATGAATAATGGACTTTTAGAAATAAAAAAAGATACAATCCAAAATCAAATTGATGAAGCTAGCTTTATTAATAAACCAATAAATGATTACAATATTTTAAATTAAATTGGCTGAGGCAAGCTCGGCTATTTCATTAATAACTTAAACTATTAAATAAATTTTTTAGCTCTTATCAGCCCATGGGCGATTACATTTATACATTGAAAATGTAGCTTCTCCAGGTTTGGGAGATTTAATTTTGAAAATAGTATTTGCCTTAACTTTAATTGCACTATTCTTTGCTAACTGTAATAAATCTCTATTAATATTTTTTTTACTTCTTTCAACATAGGCAAATTCTGAGAGAGCAGTTACATCAACTGTGCCTTTAGAAACACAACCCACTGGTTTTTTTGTGACTACTAAGATTTCATCTGAACCATCTCTAATATCTACATATTTTGCACAACCAGTTACCAATAAAAAAGATAACGATACGAATGCAATACTTATATTTTTAAAGCTCATTTATATTACTCCTATTTTATTTATCAATTTGCTTTCTCATTCTTTTTATTTTCGCCTGGATCGTTAATAGTTCTTAAATAGTCTTGATGCTGGATAAAGAACTCTACATTATATATTTCTTTAATATCTTCAGATGGTACATGAGTAGGAACTACTACCTGCATACCTTTTTTCCAATTCCCAGGGATGGTCACATCATATTTTTTAGCCAACTGGAGGGCATCAATGATTCGAATAATTTCGTTGAAGTTTCTACCAATGTTTTTAGGATAAGATAAAATTGTTTGAATTGTTTTATCTGGATCAATTATAAAAACAGATCTAATGGTAGATTTATTAGCATCTCCAAACACACCTTTACTTGGTTCTGCTTTGGGATGATACATTCCATAAGCGGTGGCTATCTTTAACTTCTTGTCTGCAAGAATTGGATAATCAAGATCAGGCACCATCAAACCTGTAGTGATTGTGTCTTTTTTATCTTTTCTAATTAAATTTTTATATTTATCAATATGAGATATCCACTCTAAGTGATCATCGAGACTATCAGCACTTAAGGTAATTATTTTTGTTTGTCTTTTTTTAAATTCTGGCTGGAGAAATGCAAGCTCAGCTAATTCAGTTGTGCAGATAGGGGTAAAGTCCCCAGGGTGAGAAAACAGAATGGTCCATTTACCCTCACTCCAATCATGAAACTTAATTTCCCCTTTGGTTGATTGAGCAACAAAATCAGGGGCTTTATCTCCAATCTGCAGGGCATTGCTGGCCCCTGAAAAAATAAAGATTAATAGCCAGCATAATTTTTTAATGACAATCATTAATTTATCCCAATAATTCGTCTCTTGTTGAAGCGAAAGCTGAAATAGCTTTATCTAAATCTTCTTCGTTGTGAGCTGCTGAGATTTGAGTTCTAATTCTTGCCTTATCTTTAGGCACCACTGGAAAGAAAAATCCTATTGCATAGATACCTTTTGATAACAATTTTTTACTCATTTCTTGCGCCAGGTTCGCATCCCCCAACATTACAGGTACGATGGGATGATCGCCATCATCGACAGCAAAACCAGCTTTTTGCATTCCCTTCCTAAAGTAATGTGTATTATGCTCTAGACGATCTCTTAGCTCTGTATTGCTTATTAACATTTCAAGCGCTTTAAGGGTTGCGGCACATATTGAAGGAGCTAAAGTATTTGAAAATAAATAAGGCCTCGATCTTTGTCTCAGCATATCAATAATCTCTTTTCTCCCTGAAGTAAATCCTCCAGAACCACCACCTAAAGCTTTACCAAATGTGCTAGTAATAATATCTACCCGGTCCATTACTCCTCGATATTCGTGAACACCACGACCGGTCTTACCCATAAAACCAGTGGCATGACAATCATCATGATGCACCATTGCATCAAACTCATCGGCAAGATCACAAATCTTATCCAGTTGAGCTATTGTGCCATCCATTGAGAACACTCCGTCAGTGGTAATTAGAATTCTTCTGGCACCATTTTTTTTAGCTTCAGTTAGCTTATCCTTCAGATCGAGCATATTATTATTTTTATAGCGATAACGAGCTGCTTTACAAAGACGAACGCCATCGATAATTGATGCATGATTAAGTTCATCAGAAATAACTGCATCCTCGTTTGTTAAGATTGTTTCGAATAGTCCTGCATTAGCATCAAAACAAGCTGCATATAGAATAGTTTCTTCCATACACAAGAATTCACTTACCTTTTTTTCTAGTGTTTTATGAATTGTCTGAGTGCCACAAATAAATCTAACTGAAGCCAGACCAAAGCCCCATTTATCATAACTAGCTTTTGCAGCTTCAATAATTTCTTGGTTGTTAGCTAAACCCAAATAATTATTGGCACACATGTTAATTACTGTGCTTCCATCACTTAGGGTAATTTTATTTTTTTGATCAGAACTAATATGCCGCTCAGTTTTCCATAAACCGGCTGCTTTAATATCATCCAAATCATTTGCAATACTATCTCGTGTGGCTTTAAAGCTCATTAATAATCCTTATTAAATTATGATTCCCAGTTTAGAATAACTTTCCCTGATTGCCCCGATCTCATCACATCAAAACCTTCTTGAAATTCGGTAAAGTTAAAGCGATGGGTAATTATTTTTTCCAAAGGCAGACCACTTTGAACCATCATTGATCCTTTGTACCATGTTTCAAAAATTTCTCGACCGTAAACACCTTTAATAGTGAGGCCTTTAAAGACGACCAAATCCCAATCAATTCCTGATCCTGCTGGCATTATTGCAAGCATGGCAATTCGACCACCATTTATCATCTTACTAAGCATGTCAGAAAAAGCTTTTGGAGATCCAGACATTTCTAAACCAACATCGAATCCTTCAAAAATCCCTAAAGATTCCATTAAGTCTTTTGAAATTGAATCTTTTGCAACATTAACCGTAATCACTTTGGGTAAGATTTTTTTGATTAAATCAAGGCGATATTGATTAATATCTGTAATTACAATATTTCTCGCACCAGCATGACTTGCAACCATTGCCGACATCATTCCAATTGGCCCTGCACCTGTAATAAGAACATCCTCACCCACCATATTAAAAGATAGTGCTGTATGAACAGCATTACCATAAGGATCAAAACAGGCTAGAAGATCGGTTGACATTTCGCGACTAGGTTTAAATATATTTTTTGCAGGAACTGATAGGTATTCAGCAAAAGCACCGTCTCTATTGACACCAACACCAATTGTATTTGGACATAAGTGAATTGTTCCTGCCAAGCAATTCCGACAGCGACCACAAGTTATATGGCCCTCGCCTGATATGATGTCTCCAATATTTAAGTCAGTAACATTAGATCCAAGCTCAACAATTTCTCCAGCGTATTCATGACCAGTAATCATTGGGATAGGAATAGTTTTTTGTGCCCATTCGTCCCAATTGTAAATATGGATGTCTGTGCCACAGATGGCAGTTTTTTTAATTTTAACTAGCACATCGTTATTACCAATCTCGGGCTCAGGCATGTCTTCTAGCCATAACCCTTCTTTTGCATGTCTTTTTACTAAGGCTTTCATTGATTCCCCATTAAAATAGTTACATTAGAAATTTTTTAGAAGCTATCATTTTATTTAATTAAAAATAAAATGATAGTAATATCTTTAAAGTATTATATGAACTAAATAACTTATTTAGTGACCTACATTTTATGAATTTAACTATAAAAAATATATTACCTTTTATTCTATTTGTTTTCTGCATTTTTTCAATCCAAAATAGTTGGTCCTTAGAAAATTATGTTGGTGAGTTGTTTAAGACTGATAAGCCTATCACTCTTTATACCGCTACTCAGGCAGAAGAAGGGAAAGCAAATAAAGAAAAAATAAATGCAATTTTTTGGCAAATTACCGACCTGCAAGGGAAGGAGCATTATCTGTTCGGGACAATTCATACGGATGATAATCGCGTATCAAATTTTAGACCTATTGTTGCAGAAAAACTCAAAGAGATTGATATATTTGTTATGGAGGCTGATGAAGTTATTGATAGGTCAATACTTCAAGTTGACCCAAAAGTGTATAACGGATATTTAACTGAAGAGGAGTTAGAGAAGATTAACTTATTAGCAGACTTTCACACAATGCCTCGGGAACATATTTTATCAATGAAGCCATGGATTTTAGCTGTTATTTTCGATTCCCCAAGGCCAATAACACCTTTTAATCAGGATAATTTATTAAAATCTAAAGCTGAGGATTTTATGAAGATTACTCAGGGGCTTGAAACCCCCCAGGAACATTTTAATGCTTTAGATAAGTTTACGATTGATGAACAAATATCTTTATTAAAAGCTGTTTTAAAAAAAGACCTTAAGCAAAAAGAAGCAGGTTATGAATTATTAGTATCAGCCTATTTAACGTTTAATACAGAAAAAATCCTTCAAACTGATACTCAACTAACTAAAAGCCTTGTTTCTAAATCTACTTGGGAAAAAATGGAATACTATTTTCTTACCAGAAGGAACAAGTTTTTTGGTGAAAGAGTTAAGGAGTTAATAAAAGGCAATAGGATTTTTATTGCTGTTGGGGCGTCACATTTGGGAGGGGAGACTGGTTTACTAAATCAATTTAAAGAGGCTGGATTTAAATTAAAACCAATTCAAGCATTAGATTGATATATGCCGACCATATGGTGATAATGTGCATATGAACGGAAAATTAATTGAATCAAAGAGCAATCCTTTTTATAAAAAACTAAAAAAGATTTACTCCAGCTCATCTTTTAGAAAAAATCAAAATCAAACTATTTTGGATGGACCTCATTTAATAAAGTCTTTTTTTCTACATAGTGTTCCAGTATTAGTTATAAAAGATTTAAATATTTTCAGCCCTGAAATAGATAGTTTAATTTCTAATCTTGATTGCCCTTGTTATTCCTTAAGTCACGAATTATTTTTACAGTTAAGTGAGCTAAAAAGTTCAACTGGTGTTTTAGCGCTTGTAGATATTCCAAAAGTTAAACCTTCAAAATCTGAGGGACTTATTTTACTTTTAGATGGGATTCAGGATCCAGGAAATTTAGGGAGTATTTTAAGAACTGCTAAAGCAACTAATACCAAATCTATCATTATGTCAAAAACTTGCGCCGATTTATGGTCTCCTAAAACCTTAAGAGGTAGTCAGGGCGTTCAATTTACTCTTGAGTGTTTTGATGAACAAAATTTAAATGAGTGGATTTTAAATTATGAGCATGATGTGATTGCACTAGCGACAAACGGTAATTCATTATTTAAAACAAATCTTAATTCAGATATGGCAATTTTAGTTGGTAATGAAGGTAATGGAATTTCAAAATCTTTGCTTAAAAATATTACTGGAACCATATCTCTACCTATGCATAAAGAAGTTGAATCGATTAATGTTGGGGCGGCTGTCAGTGCATTTATGTATGAGCATTATCGGCAATCACACGTTGATTAGGGTTTAGCTCAATATCTTTTATTTGCTGAAGTGGGATGGTATCCCAATTTTTTACTGCATATTTAAGTATTTCTCTAGGACTGGCATCTTCAATATTTTTTTCAATTTTTTGTTTAAGAAACTTAAGTCCTTCAATAAGTACTAATGAAAAATTATTGTTATTTACTTTGTCGCCATTACTTTTGCTTAATTTTCGATTATTTATTGTAGCAATAGGTATATGCATATAGGTTTTCTCTGGAAAGTTTAAAAGATTGTTTATATAATATTGTTTAATCGTTGAGCTTAGCAAGTCTGTCCCCCTAACAATATTAGTTACAGATTGTAATTGATCATCAATTACTACGGCTAATTGATATGCATAAAGCTGGTCAGATCTTTTAATTATAAAGTCACCAGCTGAATTATTAATATCATTAGACTGAGGTCCTTGAGTCCTATCAATAAATTGAATTGATTTATAATCTGCAATCAATCTAATCGCTGATTTATTTGATAATGGATGCTGCATACCTCTACAATGATTATTATAAATTGGCTCATTAAGATCAGATTGGTTTGATAAAGCAATTTGTTTTCGACTGCAGTTACAGTTATAAGTAAGATTTTTGCCCTTCAACATTTCAAGAATATTTTTATATTCTTGAATATTTTCACTTTGTCTTGATATTTTATCATCCCAAAATAAACCTAAACTTTCTAAATTTTTAAGGATAAGTGATTCAGCACCTTCGACAATCCTTGGTGAATCAATATCGTCAATCCTTACCTTCCATTGCCCATTATTCTGCTTAGCATCGAGGTAGCTCGCTAAAGCAGTTATGATTGAACCAAAGTGAAGCGGACCAGAGGGGGTGGGTGCAAATCGTCCGATATACAAAATTTATATTTCTCTTTGTGGGTATGGAGGAACATACCAATCTGTAAGTGTTGAACCTGAAAGAGTAAGTTGGCAATGAAGTCTGTCATCATTGCTCGCACTAACATTAAAGAAATAAACTCTTTTAATAGAGGGCCAATTTTCCGAAGTTCTAATTAAAGTAATTTTATCGCAATGTACTGTGTCATCTAGTAATTGCAAATTAAATTGTTTAGCAATATTTTTTCCATGGTAAATAGCCAATTCTCTTTTGGATGCAGTTTCAAACCAAAAACAAACTAGTAGTAAGATTAAAAAGATAAAAAAGTAATCGAGCATTATATTGTAATGATAAAACCTTTTTGTTAATAAATCATTAATGGTTAAAATTGCACTAAATTAATGCATTTTATTAAATTTAGTACAGATTGATTAAAATATTGCATTAAATTATAGAATCAAAATTGATTTTGTGGATAATAAATTTTAATTTAAATATTAGGATTTTATTAATGGAAAATTTAGTAGATCAAAGCAATGTTCTTTTTATACTTTTGGGTGCAATTATGGTGCTAGCAATGCATGCTGGTTTTGCATTTTTAGAGGTCGGTACGGTAAGAGAAAAAAATCAAGTAAATGCATTAGCTAAAATCATGGCTGATTTTTCAGTATCTACAATTGCTTATTTTTTTATTGGTTATAGTTTAGCTTACGGTGTTAACTTTTTTGATGCAGCATCTGCACTAAGTGAAAAAAGTGCCTATGAATTAGTCAAATTTTTCTTCCTACTAACTTTTGCTGCTGCAATCCCTGCAATTATCTCTGGAGGGATTGCTGAAAGAGCAAAGTTTAACCCTCAAATGATTGCCTCATTTCTTTTAGTTGGCTTTTTATATCCCTTTTTTGAAGGGGTAATTTGGAATGGTAATTATGGTTTTCAGGAATTTTTAACAAATAGTTTTGGGGCTCCTTTTAATGATTTTGCTGGGTCAGTCGTTGTACATGCAATGGGTGGTTGGATAGCTTTGGCCGCTGTGATTTTATTAGGTGCTCGGCATGGAAGATATTCAAAAGATGGTAAATGTAATGCATTCCCACCTTCTAGCATACCTTTTCTGGCTCTGGGTTCATGGATACTAACAGTAGGGTGGTTTGGTTTTAATGTGATGTCAGCTCAAACTCTCGATGGCATAACTGGTTTGGTTGCAGTTAACTCTCTTATGGCAATGGTAGGAGGCACTCTTGCTGCTTTAGTTGTCGGTAAAAATGATCCTGGGTTTCTTTATAATGGACCGTTAGCAGGACTAGTTGCAGTATGCGCAGGATCAAATCTTTTTCACCCACTGGGTGCTCTTGCAACTGGCGCAATAGCAGGAGCTCTGTTTGTTTGGACATTCTCACTTACACAAAATAAGTGGAAAATAGATGATGTACTTGGTGTATGGCCTTTGCATGGGATATGTGGGGCATGGGGTGGTATAGCTGCCGGTATATTTGGCCTAACTTCTCTTGGTGGACTGGGAGGAGTAACTTTTTACTCTCAACTAATTGGAACTCTCGTGGGGATTTCAGTTGCATTTATCGGTGGCTATATAATTTACTCAATTGTTAAAAGTACAATGGGCATCCGACTTACTGAAGAAGAAGAATTTAATGGTGCTGATATTACCATTCATAAAATAAATGCAGTTTCAAGCGATAAGTAATTAACTTTATTCTTTGACATGCTAAAATTTAGTATGTCAAAGATTCATGTAATTATTCCAGCAGCAGGATCTGGCTCGAGGATGGGGCAGGAAATTCCTAAACAATTTTCATCTTTTCATGGAAAAACATTAATTGAATGGGTAGATTTTATTTTTTCAAATGTTTCTGTTGTTGATACGATCTCGATTGCTTTTAATTCAGATGAAAGAAATAACGTCGAGAATTCAAATTACAGTTTTTCCTGCAAAACTAAAATTTATTATTCCGGCGGTAGTAGTCGATCAGAAACTGTTTTAAATACACTTAATTCAATAGAAAGTTTTACATCAGATGACGATTGGGTCCTTGTTCATGATGCAGCAAGGGTAGGCATTACTGAGTCTTTTATAAATTCTTTTATCAAAGAAGTGGGTCAGGATAGTGTAGGTGGCATAGTGGCTTTACCATCGGTAGATACAATAAAAAGGGTTGATCAATCAAATAAAATTATTAAAACCGAAGACCGTGATACTTTGTGGTTAGCGCAAACACCACAAATGTTTAAATATAAAAAACTAATTGAAGCGCTTAATAATTTTACTGGAACGCCAACGGATGAAGCAGAAGCAATCGAAGCACTCGGATTAAAACCAATGGTTTATAAAGGATTGATTACTAACTTTAAGATTACTTACCCAGAGGATTTAATAAATATGAACCAGGTTTTTAGTACGATAACTAAAGGGAAGGCAAATGGCTAGAGTAGGGCAAGGATTCGATGTTCATAAATTCATATTAGACAGACCGCTAATTATTGGCGGGGTTAAAATTGATTATGAATACGGCTTGGAGGGCCACTCAGATGCTGATGTATTGATTCATGCAATCATGGATGCTTTATTGGGCGCGGCAGGGCTTGGTGACATTGGCCAACATTTTCCAGATACTGATGAGGTATTTAAAGATATAAACTCTCGTAAACTTTTAAGATCCGTGATTGAAACTTTAAAATTAAATAATTACATTATTGGAAATATTGATGCAACAATTATATGTGAAGCTCCAAAGATGCAACCGCATATAAATCAAATGATTGTTAACATTGCTAGTGATTGTATATGCGACCTGAGTAATATAAATATCAAAGCAACCACTACAGAAAAATTAGGCTTTATTGGTAGATCTGAAGGTATCGCAGCACAGGCTATTTGTTTAATTAAAGTAGTTTAATTATATTCTTTCAATAAAACTATAACTGCTCCACTACCACCATCAAACTTCGGAGCTTGTGCGTATGCGATAACCTCATCTTTTTGTGCCAACCAATTTTTAACCTTATTTCTTAAGATCGGCTCTTTGTTTTTAGACCCAATACCTTTCCCATGAATTATTCTTATACATCTGGTATGTTTTTTTTTACATTCTTGAATATAATCAACAATATATGATTTAGCCTCTTGAGATATCATCCCGTGAAGATCGATTGATCCTTGAACCACCCAGTAACCCTTTTTTAATTTTTTTAAGATATCTGGTGAATGCCCAGGCCTTAAAAATAATAAACCATCCTCTAATTCTCCATCTTCATAAATGTAATCATCACTTAGTGAATCAAGTAATACTCTTTTCTCATCCTCTAAAAATTTCTTAGCAATCGGCTTTGGTTTGGGCTTATTTGCAGATGGCTCAATAGTTTTAGACTTTATTTTTAGAGGTTTAACATTTTTGACTACCTCTTGAAAAAGATTTTTATCATCATCCTGCATAATTAGCAAGATACCTTTCAGCATCAAGAGCAGCCATACATCCAGTTCCGGCACTTGTAACAGCTTGCCTATAAATATGATCTTGAACATCACCCGCAGCAAAAATACCTTCTATACTTGTTGCCGTAAAGTTTCCTTCTCTTCCAGAATTAGTAATAATATAACCATTTTCCATTTCTAACTGACCTTCAAAAATATCTGTATTTGGTTTGTGTCCGATAGCAATGAACACCCCTTTTAACTCAATTTCTTTTATTTCTTTAGATTGTGTATTTTTAATTTTAATCCCAGTTACACCTGAATTATCTCCAATAACTTGATTAAGTTCATTAAAAAGTTCTAACTCAATCTTGCCTTCTTTAACTTTTTCATGAATTTTATTCATCTCAATCATTTCAGCTCTAAATTCATCCCGTCGATGAATTAGAGTTACTTTGCTTGCAATATTTGCTAAATATAATGCCTCTTCAATTGCAGTGCTCCCGCCGCCAACTACTGCCACTTCTTGATTTTTATAAAAGAAACCATCACAAGTAGCGCAAGCTGAAACTCCTTTTCCAAGAAATTCTGTTTCACTTTTTAGGCCAAGATATTTTGCTGAAGCACCAGTAGATATGATTAAGGCATCACATGTATATTCTTCATTGTCACCTATAAGTCTAAATTTTTTTTCTTTTAATTCACATGTATGAATGTGATCAAATACTATTTCAGTATTAAACCTTAATGCATGCTTTTCGAATCTACTCATTAAATCAGGGCCCATAACACCATCGGCGTCTGCAGGCCAGTTGTCAACATCTGTTGTTGTCATCAACTGTCCTCCCTGAGCTATACCAGTTATAAGTAATGGCTTGAGATTTGCTCTTGCAGCGTAAACTGCGGCGGAGTAACCAGCAGGACCTGATCCCAAGATAATTAGGCGTGAATGTTTGGACATAATTTAAATTTCCAGAGTCTTAATTAAAAACATGATTCTAGTTTACACTGAGCATCTAATCAATTGATAATAGTCATTTTTCAAATAATTATTTAAATCATATTAATTAATTTTGCTAATCTTTTTATTTTTATTTTCTTGCAGATTAAAACTAAAGCTTCAAACAAGCTTCAATTGTAATAGTGGTTGATATAAAAATTATTTAGAATTACAAAAAAAGATTTTTTATATCAGTTCAATTTTAGACTTAGCCTGATATAATTTAAAAAATTTCATTGAGTATCCTTAATTGTTTTCAAGACATAAATCAAAAAATAATAAGAATTTAGTCGCAACTAAAAAAGCCCCTAGAGATTTGGCTAGTAGGGTTATTAGAGAGGCTTCTTGGTTCACTCTATTATTTATTGGTTTATATATAACCCTCGCTTTAATAAGTTATTCAGCAAGTGATCCTTCCTTTTCGTATAGTATAGACACAAGTAAAAACATAAATAATTTTGCTGGAATAAGTGGAGCTTATTTTTCAGACTTCTTTTTAAATATTTTCGGCTTGTCTGCCTGGTGGCTTGTTTTTTTGAGCATATATAGCATTTTTTTAATTTATCCTAGAATTGAAAATGAAAATTACGAAATAAAACATCTTTTAATTATTCATTATCTAGGTTTTCTTCTTCTTCTTCTATCTTCATCAACTTTTGAATCAGGTTATGTAGTTGATTTCTCAGCAAGATTACCTTCTGAGCAGGGGGGAATTTTGGGGAATAGTATGTATGGATTTTTAGAGCAAGCAATGGGCTATATTGGAACTTTAGTATTTTTATTAATATCTTTTGCTATTGGCTTTAGTTTGTTTACTGGCTGGTCTTGGATAACAATTTCAGAAGGCCTTGGTAATTTTATTTGTAATGTATGCAATAGTATTATTAATAAATATATTGATTGGCAAGATCGAAAAGAAGGTAAAAGGCTTGAAAAAGAGAGAACTTCTTTTATTGAAGTCGAGAGGAAAAAACTAGAAGATCGTGCGCCAGTCAAAATTTTGGATTTAAATATACCGGTTAAAGAGAGTGACCGAGTAAAAAAAGAAAAGCAAACTAACCTATTCGGTGACTCAGATTCAATACTGCCGCCTTTACATCTTTTGGATGAGCCAGAAAAAGAGCTGACAGTGCAGTCTCCAGAAACTATTGAATTTATTTCAAGGTTAATAGAGAAAAAATTATTAGATTTTGGCATTGAGGCAAAAGTTATTTCAGCTCAACCTGGTCCAGTAATTACACGTTATGAATTTGAACCAGCAGCGGGTGTAAAGGGTAGTCAGGTTATAAACCTTGCAAAAGATTTAGCTAGAGCATTGTCTGTTGTAAGCGTTAGGGTTGTTGAAACTATTCCCGGGAAAACCTGTATGGGTTTAGAGATCCCTAATCCTGATAGACAAATCGTATACCTTTCAGAAATTGTAAGCTCAAAAACTTTTGTTGATACATCAGCCTTATTATCTGTTGCATTAGGTAAAAATATTTCTGGGAAACCAGTGATCGCCGATGTTTCAAAAATGCCACATATATTAATTGCTGGAACTACTGGTTCTGGTAAATCCGTTGCAATTAATGCACTTGTACTTAGCCTTTTGTATAAAGCAACTCCTGATAAAGTTAAAATGATTTTAATTGATCCTAAAATGTTGGAATTATCAGTATACGAGGGAATACCTCATTTATTGTCTCCTGTGGTCACAGATATGAGACAAGCAGGAAATGCTTTGAATTGGTGTGTTGCGGAAATGGAGAAAAGATATAAGTTAATGTCTGAGTTTGGAGTTAGGAATCTTTCTGGCTTTAATCAGAAAATTAAAGATTCTCAAGAGAAAGGAGAGCCTTTAACAAATCCATTCTCATTGGATACTGAAAATCCAGAAGTGCTAGAAGAGCTTCCATTAATAGTGATTGTGATTGATGAACTAGCAGATTTAATGATGACAATGGGAAAAAAAATTGAAGAGTTAATTGCGAGGCTTGCACAAAAAGCTAGAGCATCTGGGATACATTTAGTTTTAGCCACACAAAGACCTTCAGTAGATGTAATCACCGGGCTGATTAAGGCAAATATTCCTACCCGAATAGCATTTCAGGTTTCAAGCAAAATTGATTCTAGAACAATTTTAGATCAGATGGGAGCAGAAACATTATTAGGCAAGGGGGACATGCTTTATATGCCACCTGGAACAAGCTATCCGGATAGAATTCATGGGGCTTTTGTTTCTGATCAAGAAGTTCATAAAGTGGTTAATTTTCTTAAAGCAAAAGCTGAGCCTAATTATATAGATGAAATACTTAACCCAAATGATAGTGCTAATAATATTTTAGGCGAGTTAGGGCCATCAGGAGAGAAAGATCCTCTTTATGATGAAGCTGTTGAAATCGTTCTTAGAACTAAAAAAGCTTCAATTTCTTATGTTCAGAGAAATTTAAGGATAGGATATAACCGAGCGGCAAGAATTATCGAAGATATGGAAAAAGCCGGATTGGTAACCCCAATGCAAAATAATGGAAACCGAGAAGTAGTAGTTAATAATAATGATGATTAGATTCTTTTTTATTTTATTATTTAGTTTAAATATATCGGCTAATTCAGATTCCGACTTATTAAATATACTTAACCAAATGAATTCTCTTACTGGTAACTTTAAACAGAAAGTTGCAGATCAAAACGGTGCTATCCTCCAGGAAGTTTCAGGCCAATTTTTTTTTAAAAAACCAAATTTATTTAAATGGGATTACCTGGAACCTTCAAAAAGCCAACTCATTAGTGATGGCGAACTATTGTACTTATATGATCCCGATTTAAAACAAGTAGTTATTAGTCATTTAAAAAATTTTGGTGGTGTGAGTCCGGCAATGTTATTGGTAACTAATGATATAGAAAGTCTTTTTGAGATTACCATTATTCAGGATAAAAAAGGGGTTGATTGGTTTAGGGCATTACCCCATGAGCCTGAAAAAGCTAATTTTAAAGAAGTATTTATTAATTTTTCTCATAAAAAATTAAAAGGTATGAGGATTATTGATGGTTTTGATAACACAACCGAAATTGAGTTTAGTAGAGTTAGCCGCAATACAGAAATTAACGAAGCTATTTTTTTATTTAATACACCTGAAGATATTGATGTCATAAGAAATTAGATGAATACTCAATCATCAATTCCATTAGCCGAATTTTTAAGACCAAAAGAGATTAAAGACATTGTAGGCCAAGAGCATATTTTAGGTGATGGGCAATCCCTTAAAGTAGCAATTGATTCAGGAAATTTACCCTCTATGATTTTATGGGGTCCTCCAGGAGTTGGAAAAACAACCATTGCTCGAGTAATAGCACTTAATGTTGAAGCTCAATTTATTCCTCTTTCAGCAGTTTTATCAGGTGTTAAAGAAATAAGGGAATCTGTAGAAAAAGCTCAATTCGCTTCTGATCATCAAAATAAAAAAACAATACTTTTTGTTGATGAAGTTCATCGTTTTAATAAAAGTCAACAAGATGCTTTTTTGCCCCATATTGAATCAGGATTAATAATTTTTATTGGCGCAACAACGGAAAACCCATCATTTGAAGTTAACTCAGCTTTATTAAGTAGGTGTCAAACATATGTTTTAAAAACTCTTACTTTAGACTCATTAACAAAGATTATTGATAAGATAATCGATGAACATAAGAAGATATTGATAGATGATTTAGCTAGAGAGATGATACTTACATATGCAAATGGTGATGCAAGACGATTAATAAATTTACTCGAGATGCTTATTAACTCACTAAAGCTAAAAGTAGATGGAGTCATCAATAAAGAATTAGTTAATAAAATAATATCCGATAAAGTTAGAAGGTTTGACAAGGGGGGCGAACAGTTTTACGATCAAATATCAGCAATGCACAAGTCTGTTAGGGGCTCCAATCCAGATGCTTCAGTTTACTGGCTACTAAGAATGATAGATGGAGGGGCAGACCCTCTTTATTTAGCAAGAAGAATAATAAGAATCTCAATTGAAGATATTGGATTAGCAGATCCAAAAGCTCAGACAATAGCTTTAGAGGCATACCAAATTTTTGAAAGATTAGGTTACCCTGAGGGTGAACTAGCCTTAGTAAATGCTATATTATATCTATCCTTGGCTCCTAAAAGTAATGCATCATATATGGCTTATAATGAAACTAAGGCATTTATTAAAGAACACCAACAGTTTGATGTTCCTCTTCATTTAAGAAATGCACCAACTAAGTTGATGGAAAATTTAGATTACGGAAAAAATTATCGTTATGCACATAATGAGCCAGATGCATATGCTGCTGGTGTAAAATATTTCCCTGACGAAATGAACCCAATAAAATTTTATAACCCAACAAATCGTGGTTTAGAAATTAAGATAAAAGCTAAATTAGACTATTTGAAATCATTAGATGACTCATATAAAAATAATCAGGGAAAAAAATGATTGATATAAATTTATTAAGAGAAGACAGTAAGGCAATCGCAAATTTACTCAAAGAGCGAGGATTCGATTTAGATATTAAGAAATATGAATCCTTGGAAAAAAATAGAAAAGTCATACAAGTTAAAACTCAAGAGCTTCAAGGGCAGCGCAATCAGTTTTCAAAAAATATTGGTATTGAAAAGGGTAAGGGTAAAGATGCTTCAGATTTGATGGCACAAGTAAATATTATTGCTGAAACATTAAAAGAATTAGAAAGCCAGTTAGTAATAATTCAAACATCATTAAATCAATTCTTACTCAATATTCCTAATATCCCTCATGATTCAGTACCAAATGGTAGCTCAGAAAAAGATAATTTAATTGTAAAAGAATTCGGGAAGCCCCAAAATTTCAGTTTTGAGATTAAAGATCATGTGGATGTAGGATTAAATCATGGTTTAGATTTTGAATTAGGAAGTAAGATATCAGGAGCGAGATTTGTAGTTATGAAGGGAGGTATAGCAAAGCTTCATAGGGCAATTGGACAGATGATGTTGGATGTTCAAACCCAAGAACACGATTATGAAGAATGCTATACCCCATATTTAGTTAATGAAGAATCATTAATTGGCACAGGTCAGCTACCCAAGTTTTCTGAAGACTTATTTAAAACAAGTAAAGGGGATGACGACTCTCTTTACCTTATTCCAACCGGTGAGGTACCTCTAACAAATTTTGTTCGAGATAGAGTAATTGAAGAAAGTGATTTGCCATTAAAATTCACAGCACATACACCATGCTTTAGATCTGAGGCTGGCTCTTATGGAAAAGATACAAGAGGTATGATTCGTCAGCATCAGTTTGATAAAGTTGAGATGGTGCAAATTAGTCATCCTGATTCAAGCTACAAGGTATTGGATGAAATGGTGGTTCATGCTGAAAATATTCTCCAAAAGTTAGAGTTGTCATACAGAGTAGTTTCTTTATGCAAAGGTGATATGGGTTTTGGAGCTGCTAAGACATTTGATATCGAAGTCTGGCTTCCGTCACAGAATACCTATAGGGAGATATCTTCTATATCTAATTGTGAAGACTTTCAAGCGAGAAGATTGAAAGCAAGATACAAAGACGCTGACGGTAAGAATAAATTTTTACATACATTAAATGGCTCAGGTTTAGCAGTTGGTAGGACTTTAGTAGCTATCTTAGAAAATTATCAACAAGAAAATGGTGACATCATAATTCCAAAAGCTTTAGTTTCTTATATGGGGGGCAGAAGTAAACTAACTTCCAGTTAGCTAAAACTGTTAAATATTTTAGCCTCTTCATCGTCGTCATAAACTCCAGGACCATAGACTTCAACCTTGCCCTTGTTAGAAATGAGTACGGCATACATGCTGTCCTCATCAGACATACTTCCCCCAAAAATTCCATGCTCTAAAACACCAGGAGTATTTGATATTGTATCGGATAACTCATAAAGGGTAGTGTCTTCAATACTTTCAATTTTGCAATCAAGGACTAAATTTCCATAGGAAGTTATAGCAAAACCATCACCAGCAGTATTTTTTCTTAAATCACAACTCACCAAACAATCCGAAAGCTTATTTTCAATAAGCCTTTTTGTTATTCTCCATGCGATTGGGGAAATCTCAATTGGTATAGGAAAATTATCACCAATACTTTTAACTATCTTAGACTGATCGCCAATAATGACGAACCGATCACTTGTATAGGCTAATAATTTTTCTCTAATTAAATCGTAACCTCGACCTTTAAGAGCAAATTTGTATGTATCTAAATCAGCAACTTCGTCTGCGCCATCAACATATAAATCTATCGTTTCAATTTGGTCTAAAGAAATATAAGCTAAACCTGATTCAATTGCTTTAATTTGACTTGTTGTTGAGCTAGCTACAACTTTTATATTAAGGTTCTCATTTTTTATTTTTTGGGCTAACCCATCAATAAAATAATTCGCTGTTGATCCTGTACCCAGTCCAATTATTGTATTATTTTTTACGAACTTTAATGCAGCTTGTGCAACTATTTCTTTATCATTCATGTCATATATCCGTTATTTCATTAATAATTGTTTATAATATCGCGACTCAATAAAGATAGTAATGCATGCCTACAACATTAGTAAATAATAAATCACCAAAAAATCTTTTTTTTGAAGCTAATTCATCTTTAAGCCTCTCAATTGGCAAGTATTTTGAGGACTTTTTACAAGAAGATAAAAAATCACTGAATATTATAACCTGTTCAGTTTTTGACGCTATGCGCATAAAAGAAGAAATTGCATGGTTTTTTCCTAAGTTAAAAGTCAATCTTCTTCCAGACTGGGAAACTTTACCTTACGATCAAATATCACCGCACCCAGACTTAACTTCACAAAGATTATTGACTTTATATCAGATGACTAAAAAAGAATTTGATATTAATTTAATACCAATTACTACGGCGCTTCATTTCATGCCTCCAAGAGATTATATTGAAAAGTATAGTTTTCAATATAAAAAAGATGAAAATGTTGATATTGAAAGCTTTAAAGAAAGGTTAATTAATAATGGCTATTTAATGGTGGATAAAGTAATTCAACCTGGTGAATATGCAATTCGGGGCGGTTTGATTGATTTATTTCCAATGGGCTCTATGGTGCCATACAGGATAGATTTTTTTGATACACAAATTGACTCTATAAGGACATTTGACCCAGACACTCAAAGAAGTTTATACCCAACAAATGAAATAAAGCTATTACCTGCTAGAGAATGCCCAATTGATGAGTTAGGTATTAAAGTGTTCCGACAAAATCATAGAGAAATGTTTGATGGTGACCCATCTAAATCCAAAATTTATAAAAGTATAAGTAAGGGAGTCCCTTTTGCAGGAATGGAATGGTATTTACCTTTATTTTTTGAATCTACAAATACAATATTTGATTATTTAGACTTAAATGACCCTATATTTATAGCTGATTCTTTAGCTTCTGCATCTCAGAATTACTGGTCAGAAGCAGAAAAAAGATTCAGTTTGTATGCTTACGATTTAGATAGACCCATCCTAAAACCTAATGATTTCTTAATCCCTTCCGATATATTTTTTAAAAATATAGATAAATTCCAGAAATTAAAAGTTAAGAAAAGAAAATTCGATAGCTCTTTCCCTGACGTTAGCATTGATAGAGGCAATGAATGCCCATTGAATAAGCTTCAATTATTCATTTCAAATAATAAACATAAAGTGCTGATATGCGCAGAGGGTTTGGGAAGGAGGGAGACGTTGGGTGAGCTTCTAAATCAAAGTAAGATTAAATTTTCTGTGGTAGACAACTGGCAAAAATTTACTAATTCTAATGATAAGTTAAACCTTATCATTAGCCCGCTTCATGATGGGTTTATATCTAAAGATATTTGCATTGTTACTGAAAATGAAATTTTCCCAAATTTTATAAAGCAACCGACTCGAAAGAGTAGAAATAAAGATTTTAATTCGGACGGTATCGTTAAGGATTTAACTGAACTCAATATTGGAGATCCAGTTGTGCATGAGCAATATGGGGTTGGTCGATATCAAGGGCTGACTAATTTAGATTTTGACGAGGATCAAACAGAATTTTTATTACTTCATTACAAAGGGGACACAAAATTATATGTTCCCATTTCTCAACTTCATTTGATATCAAGGTATTCAGGTGGGCCGATGGAATCAGCCCCATTGAACAGTCTTGGAAATGCTAGTTGGGATAAGGCCAAGAAAAAGGCTCTTATACAAATTCATGATACTGCGGCTGAACTTTTAAGTCTCTATGCGAAACGTTCCTTGCAGAAAGGAACTAGCCAAACTATCGCT
>Ga0209502_10000961_pt1 | contig 28347 bp, 28 predicted proteins | sample ArcticOcean_MG_C_10_FD_187442 | JGI IMG/M metagenome (GOLD analysis project Ga0209502, IMG submission 187442) | Marine microbial communities from western Arctic Ocean - ArcticOcean_MG_CB11_90 (SPAdes) (version 2) | ecosystem: Environmental > Aquatic > Marine > Oceanic | place: Arctic Ocean... | reverse complement strand
TTTAAGCTCTGTATCCAATCCTTTAAAACCATTTCCTTTTGTTGCAAACGGAATGTCATGATAAGCAGAAAAGTTTTCTAAATGTATCCAACTCTGCCAAGCTGTAGTTAGTCCACAAGAAATTCCAGCTGCCTTAGCTGCGTCTAATGCTTTGCCTACATCGCCCCAATGTTTAAGACTCATATTAGGTTTTAAACCAGCTTTTTTCATTAGGTCTTTGTTAACCCATAGAACTGGAGTTGATGCATTGTAAGGTAAAGACAACATTTGTCCGTCTGTTGTCGTGTAATAACCTTTTACTGGAGGAATAAAAGCGTTCTGATTGAATTTTAATCCAGACTCATTCATTACTTCGTAAATTGGTTTTGTAGCGCCTTTAGCGGCCATCATAGAAGCTGTTCCAACTTCAAATACCATTAAGATATGTGGTTGTTGTTTTGCTCTGAACGCAGCTATACCCGCGTTTAATGTTTCTGAATAGTTACCTTTTCTTGTGTGAACTACTTCATATTTATCTTGGCTCGCATTAAAGTCTTTAACTTGAACATCAAGTAATTCTCCAAGTCTGCCGCCAAACGCATGCCACCAATTGATTGTAGTTTTTGCTTCAGCATTTGCATGTGAAAAGAGTGCAAATATACTAAAAACAAAGAATAATTTCTTAAGTGATTTCATTATTTTTCCTTTGTTTGATTTCTAAATACTTAATTATTTTCAAAAAATTTAGCAGAACTAGTAATTTTATAATAGTTAATAATTACCTGTAGTTCGATTTTTTTTGAAAAATTCTAGTATAGGTTTAATTTTATAGAATTACTCATCCTCTGAGATTTAACGTTAGATTTAAATCACACTCTACCTTCAATAAACTCTTAAATATGTTACAGAATTATTAAAAATGATAAACAGACTTAAATTTTGCATTGTTATCAATGCTAATGCAAATAGAAGTAAAAAGCTCCTAAATCAAATCATTGATTTTTTAAAAAAAGATCATGAAGTGGAAATTTTTGAGTCAAAATCAATAGATTCTGCTAAAGAAATATTTAAAAGTTTATCTACTAAAGTATTTGATCGACTGGTGATTGCTGGAGGAGATGGATCTTTTAATTTTGCGATTAACGAAATACTTCAACACTCTTCTTTAGTAGAAAAAAAAATTGGATATATCCCCACCGGTACGGCAAATATTTTACAAATTGAAGCACAAATACGAATGAACACTCAAGCTATTGCTAAAGTTTTAATCGGAGAAAATACGAAAAAAATTAGTTTGTCAAAAATCAATGATAAATTTTTTTTCTTGATGGTGGGCATTGGTTTTGATGGAAAAATTGTTGCTTCTATTGACACAGGTATAAAAAGATATCTTGGTAAAGTTATTTTTGTACTAAAAGGCTTTCAGCATTTTTTGTTTTTAAACAGTGAAAAAATAGAAGTTTTATTTGATAATGAGAAAATCGAAGCAGATTGGGTTTTATCTACAAACTCTAAATACTATGCTGGCTCAAATAGAATTACAAAAATAACTAATATTTTTCAAAATGGTTTAGTGACTTATATTTTTAAAGATTTAACAAGAATAAAACTTTTATATTACGTATTTTTAATTATCTTCTATGGTGACCTTAGCAAAGCTAAAAGTATTGTTGTCACTCAATCTGAACAAATCAAAATTAACAAACTAAACTCGAACCTTGTGACCCAAGTTGATGGTGAAATATTTGATTCAAAACAAAATATTAAAATTATACAGGGCTCTCAAGTAATAAACCTACTAATACCTTAAAATATTTTCTATTACAAAAATACTAAATTAACTTATATATATTTGAAATAAAATGAAAATTAGTTATCTTAAAATAATTATAATTTACTCTCTGTTTATTACTTTAATTTTTAATTTTCATATCTTTAATTATTTTGAGAATGCTTACTATGTTAAATTTAACAGTGAATTAAATAAAATATATTTTCTTACTACTGGATTCCTTTTAATTTTTACTATTTTAGTTTCTCTTTTTCTTTTGTTGGGTCAAAGGTATTTATTAAAACCCCTTATTATAATTCTAGTTTTCGTGAGTGCAATAAACTATTATTTTTTAAACAATCTACAAGTTGTTATAGATGAAGGTGTTATTCAGAGCACGGTTGACTCTTTTGTTGAACGAAATTGGGGTGAGATAAATGATTTATTAACTTTTAAATATTTTATATTTTTATTTTTTTTAGCTTTTCTCCCTTCAATTATTTTATTTTTTATTAAAATTGAATATCCAAACTTTAAGAAAGAAGTTGCTGTGAGAATAGTGTTCCCTTTATTTTTATTTTTGGTGACAGGAACATTAATTTTTTTAAATTATAAAAATATATCTTTTATTGCTAGGGGTATTAGCGAACTTAAAACACAAGTTATCCCTCATTATTTTATCTCTAATGTTAAAGATTATATCGATGTGCGGGTTGATGCAAATCGTGACTTTATAAAACTTAAATATACAGCAGACCAATTATTTCCCGAAGAAAAAATGATAGGTGTGTTTATCGTTGGTGAAACAGCTAGAGCTGATAGGTTTTCACTAAACGGCTATTCCAAAAAAACTAATCCTTTTTTAGAAAAACAAAATATACAGAACTTTAGTGACGCTTATTCTTGTGGTACCTACACAGCGGTTTCAGTGCCTTGTATGTTTACGCTTTCTGAGTATAAAAAATATAATGCTCATGAATCGAAGTTTCAGGAAAATTTATTAGATCTAATAAAAAGTTCAAATATAGAAACTGTTTGGATTGGAAATAATTCAAGCTGCAAGCATGTATGTGACAGAGTTGAAACAATAGATTACGTAGATAAAGATTCCAAAAATTATATTGGTTATGGTGTCCATGATGAAGTTGTTATTGATGGTTTAAAAAAGATTCTAATTGAAAATAAATCAAATAAAATTCTTATTATTCTGCACACAATGGGAAGTCATGGCCCAGCTTATTTTAAAAGATATCCAGATGAATTTGAAAAATTTAAACCTAGTTGTAGATCAAATGAGCCGCAAAGTTGTAGTGCTGATGAATTAAATAATTCTTTCGATAATACAATTCTTTATACTGACTATATTATTTCTAAGGCAATAAACGTTTTAAAAAATGAAGAAGAATCACAAAATTTCTTAATTTATGCTTCAGACCATGGTGAGTCCTTGGGAGAAAATGGTGTTTATTTACATGCTGCTCCTATGAGAATTGCTCCAAAAGAACAAATACATATTCCGATATTGATGTGGGCGTCTGAAAATTTAAAAAGGAAAAGAAAACTAATTGGTAAAAATTATCCTACATACCGTGAATCTAAAAATAAGATTTCACACGAATACTTACCACACACAATATTAGACTTTTTTAATTTAAAAACTCCGTACTTAAATTTAAATAAAAGTATGCTTTCCGTTATAAAAAATTAATTAATAAAACTATATTTTTGCAAATTCGCCACCTGTTCTAAATCTCCATAACCATTTGGACATAGTTTGTTCAACATCATTTGGTTTTATATTCAAATCTTTTAACGTTAAATAATTGTTAGAAACAATATTATCCGCTTCATTTAAGATTTGACACTGGTCTTTTGTAAGTAAAGGTTTCGGCATGAGACTAAATAATGTAGCTTGTATTTTTGCAAGCGGCATTGGAAGATCAATGACTAATCTTTTTTTTCCAATAGTACTTAAAATTGATTTTACAATATCGCCAAAACTAATAACTTTTGGACCGCCAATTTCATAAATTTTTCCCTCGTTCTTTTTAAACTCTATAGATTTTACGATAGCAGTTGCTACATCGTTTACTAAAATAGGTTGAAACTTATATTTTATTTTTACCACCGGTATAACAGGTGACATACTTAATTTGGCAAATAGATTGGTAAAATTATCTTCTACACCACAAACAACACTTGGCCTTATAATAATAGTATTTTTAAAATTACTAAGTGCTTTTTGCTCTCCACTGAATTTTGATTGCTGATAAAGAGATTTTGAGTTTGCGTTTGCTCCAATAGCGCTGACATGAATAAATTTTTTTACTTCCGACTCTGCACAATATTTAGCAATTAAGCCTGGCAAATCAGAATGGATATGTGAAAATTTCTGTTTGCTGTTTTCAAAAAGAATACCAATCAAATTGATAACAATGTCTGAATTTTTAATTGCTTCTTCAATTTTAGAGAAGTCTTTCAAATTAAAATCAATAAACTCGATTGCACCAGGAGGAGCTTGTGTTTTTAAATAACCTTTTAAATAAGCGTTCCTTGTTGGAATAATGCATTGGAAATTTTTCTCAGTCATTTTTCTGACAAGATATCTTCCTATAAATCCACCACCACCAAGGATTGTTGCTATTGGGTAATTATTCATGGTATTTAAGATAGTTATATGAAAATACATAAGATTCAAGGGGACATAAGTTCAGAAGTAGCAAGGTCATTTGGAGATAGTGTCGCTATAGATACTGAGGCCACAGGCTTATTAATTCCAGAGCGTGATAAATTAAGCTTAGTGCAAATCTGTGGTGATGCCGGTGAAGTTTATATTATTCAACCTGATCGAACTAATTACAGAATGCCTAACTTAGCTGCAGTATTAGAGAATGATAAAATTCAAAAAATTGGTCACTTTTTAAGGTTCGATAAAGGCGCACTTGAGTTTTTTTTAAGATGTAAAATGAATAATATTTTCTGCACAAAAATAGCTTCTAAAATTTGTAGAACTTATACAGATTCTCATGGTCTTAAAAGTTTAGTTCAAGAGTTCTGCAACAAAAAATTAGATAAAAATCAAGGATCAAGTGACTGGAATAAAAATATTAATGACCTAAGTGACAAACAATTAGAGTACGCTGCTAATGATGTAATTTACTTACATAGAATTAAAAATGAATTAGAAAAAATGTTAGTTAGAGAAGATCGAATGAAAATTTATAAAAAATGTTTAGATTTCTTAGACACTAGAATAGAATTGGACCAAAAAGGATTTAAGTTTTCAATATTTGAACATTAATGACTAAAGTCAATTATATTACTGTTGCGAAAAAAGCTGCTGCCATTCAGATCTCCGAACTTAAAAAGATAAATAAAATTTTCAATAAAACATTTGTAAAAGCTGTAGACTTGATGGCTAATTGTAAGGGCAAAGTTATATGTGCAGGCATTGGGAAAAGTGGTCTAATAGCAAGAAAAGTTTCGGCAACTTTATCCTCGGTTGGAATTTCATCATTTTTTTTAAATCCTGGCGAAGCTAACCATGGGGATCTTGGACAAATCGACAAAAGAGATTTACTTTTAGTCTTTTCATACTCAGGCAACACGTCTGAAATTGCAAATATGCTTCGTTATGCCAATAGATTTAATATTAAAATTATTGGTGTTGCTTCTAAAAAAGATAGTTTGTTGTTAAAAGCAAGTGATGTGAAGTTACTTTTACCCCAAGTTAAAGAATCTGACCCGACGGGCATGGTGCCTACTACAAGTACGAGTATTACTTTGTTGTTGGGAGATTGTTTGGCTGTAGCACTAATGAATAAAATAAGTTTTTCTAAAGAAAGGTTTAAAGTTTTTCATCCGGGGGGCAATATTGGGCAAACATTATTATTAGTCAAAGATATTATGATTACTGGCACAAAGTTGCCAGTAGTTAATATAAATAAAAGTATTTATGATGCTATTAAAGTGATTGATAATAAAAAACTTGGTCTCGTTGTAGTAGTAGAAAAAGATCAAGTTAAAGGAATTTTAACCGATGGAGATGCAAGAAGAGGGATAAAATATTATTCCAAAGATGATCACTTAAAAAAATTTATGACCCCCGACCCCTTATTTATCTCTGAATCAGTACCTGCTTCTAAGGCCTTATCACTGATGAATGATAAAAAAATTACAAGTTTGCTAGTGGCATCAGAAAAGGAATACAATAAAGCCAGATCAACTAAAAAAATAAAGGGAATTGTTCATATTCATTCTCTTTTACAATACGGCATAAAGTGACAAGTCGAAAAAAAAATCTTTTCCTAATTCAGATTACTATCTTCCTTGTTGCCATTGCTTTAATTTATGACACTTACCGTGATAAAAATATCGAAAAAAAATTATTTGTACCAATAAGAGCTGAAACTGATTCTGAAATTAATGTTTTTACAGATATTAAATATTCAGGTTTTGATCTGGTAGGAAATAGATATGTATTAAATGCTGGAAAAGCTAATTTTAAAACTGAATCACCTGAGCTTACTAATATGGAAAAAGTTGTAGCAAATTTTTATTTAAAAGATGATACTATTTTAACAGTGGTTAGTGACGAAGGTCTCTATAATAATATAACACGTGATATAGACTTTAGAAAAAATGTTAAAGCTGATTATTTAACTCATAGTTTACTTTCAAATTTATTGTCTTATTCAAATTCAAAGAGTAAATTAATTGCCACTGGTAATGTAAGAGGAGAGAGTATAGAAAATGGTGAGTTTATTGCAGATAATGTTGAGTACGATTTAATAAACAAAACTATAAATTTTTCAATGATTGGAGACAAACAGGTAAAGATAAAACTTAAAAATTAATGAAAAAAGGTTTTAGAATAATTAAATTTAAAAGAGATAAACCAGTTTTTCAGGTTAAAGACATTAGTAAATCTTACGAAGGTCGACCTATTTTAAAAAAAATTAGCATGGAAATTTACCCTGGAGAGTGTGTGGGCTTATTGGGGCCTAATGGTTCGGGAAAATCTACTTTATATAGTACTATCATTGGAGAAATCTATGCCGATGCAGGAAAAATAATTTTAAAAGGTAAAGAAATTCAAGACCAGCCTGTTCATCTAAGATCAAAAGCAGGTATTGGATATTTAAGTCAACAACGAAGTGTTTTTGATATGAGCGTTCATGATAATATTTTAGGAATTTGTCAATTCACGATCAAAAATGTTGAGGATCAAATAAAATTGACTGAGAGATTGCTTGACGAGTTTAATTTACAACACTTAAGAAATATTGAAGCTTCAAATTTATCAGGTGGGGAAGTGCGAAGATTAATGCTTGCACGCTTGTTAATAAATAAACCAAGTGTTGTTTTGTTAGATGAACCCATGGCTGCTTTGGACCCAATTGTTGTTCAAGACATTCAAAAATATATTCTAAAACTTCAAAACTACGGTTGTGCGATTTTAATAACAGACCACCAATTTAATAATCTTTTTGATATTGTGGATCGTGCTTATGTGCTTGGCGAACAGTCTATAATTGCTCAGGGCACGCCATCTGAAATTTTAAAATCTTCAAAAGCAATTGAACTATACTTCGGACCTTCTTATAGAACTTAATCGTAATGTTGAATAAATGTTTTTCGCTCTATGTCTCTAAACCGATCAAACCTTACAATAAAACAATTAAGGTTGATTCTGATAAATCTATTTCTATTCGTTCTTTTTTAATTGGGGCTATTAGTCATAATGTTTCTGTAGTCAAAAATGTTTTAGAATCTGATGATGTTTTTTCTTGTATTAATTGCTTAAGAAAATTAGGAGTTAAAATAGATAAAGTTAAATCAGGACATTATCTTGTTTATGGTAAAGGATTGGGCTCTTTTTATGCTAAAAAAAATGTAGTACTAGATTGTGGAAACTCAGGTACTACCGCAAGAATTCTGATAGGTTTGCTTTCTACAAACCCAAATATTCAAGTTAAAATCAAAGGTGACCAATCTTTAAATAAAAGAAATATGACTAAACTCATTGATCTGATGAAAGAGTTTGGCGCGACTTTTTTACCTAAAAATAAAACTAACTTTCCTTTAACTTTAATTTCTTCAGAAATACCGATCGGTATAAAATACAAAGCAGGAGTTTCAGCTCAGCTCAAAAGTGCTGTCCTTCTTGCGGGTCTCAATGCAAACGGTATAACCAATGTGATCGAAGAACGGCAAAGTAGAAATCATACCGAAAATATGCTGCTACAAAGCTCCAATGTTTTAAAAATAAAAAAAAATAATGAAGGAAAAAATCATATAAAAATTTACGGAAAGGATTATCTTGATCCTTTAAAAATTAAGGTCGGTGGCGATCCAAGTTCTGCTGCTTTTTTTACAGCCTTAACACTACTGACACCTGGTTCTCATTTAAAAATTAAGCATGTAGGTTTAAACCCAAGACGCATAGGGTTTTATAATCTTCTGAAAAAATATGGAGCTAAAATAAAATTTAAAAATAAAAAAAAAATTAATGGTGAAGACGTGGGTGATATTGAAGTAAAAGGAAGTAAACTAAAAACTATTGACGCTGGTTCAAATTATTATGTTTCAGCTACAGATGAATATCCTATTCTTTTTGTTATTGCGGCTTTGACAGACGGCAAATCGATTTTCAGAGGAATTAAAGATTTGGCTAACAAAGAAAGTAATCGGATCAAAGAAATGGAAAAAATATTAAATCAAATTGGTATTAAGTGTCAATCGACAAAAGATAAAATGGAAATTTTTGGATCATCTAACATAAAAAAAAAAATTATAATTAACGTACCTAACTTAGGTGATCATCGTATTTGCATGAGTGCTGTTATCTTGTCTTTAGTTACAGGAATTAAAGCTAAGATCAAAAATTTTGAAACAGTTAAAACTTCATCGCCATCGTTTTTGAAAATTGTTAAATCACTTGGAGGGGAATTTGAAATTAAAAAAAGAATATAGTTTAGTTATTGCTGCAGATGGTGGAGCAGCTAGTGGTAAAACTACAGGTGCGAAGAGAATTTCTAAAAAATATGGTTTGCAATTTTTATCTTCAGGACTCCTATATCGCTATGCTAGTTATCTGTTGCTTAAACACAAACCTAAAAATACCATCACCTATCTAAGGAAATGTTTTAGCACTTTGAGCCTCAAAGAATTAAATAACAAAAGTTTACATTCACCGAAGATTTCTGCTCATACATCGATTATCGCTAAACAAAAAAAAATAAGAATTATTTTAAAAATTTTTCAGAAAAAATTTGCTAGAAAATATAATAAAGTGTGTATCGAGGGACGGGATATTGGTTCGGTTATTTTGCCTAACGCAGATATAAAGTTTTTTTTTAAATGCAATTTAGATATTGCCGCCAAAAGAAGATTTAAAGAACTTAGAAAAACCAATAAACGTATTACCTTCTCTGATGTTAAAAAAGCTATGCGTATTCGTGATAATTTAGATAAAAAACGTAAAAATTCTCCTTTGATTCAGGCGAAAAATGCGGTAATTGTGCAAACTGATAAATTAAAAAATATCAATGGCATGCTAAACAAAATGTCAAAAACAATCGAAGATAAAATTAAAGAAAAATATGGCAGTTGAAACAATTCATCAAGAACTAACTAGCTCTCAAAAAGAGTTCGAAAGCCTGTTAAATGAAGATTTTAAAGACCGTAAACTTAAAGAGGGCGAAATCATTAAGGCAACTGTAACGGAAATCACTAAAAATTTTATTGTTTGTGACGTGAAAGCAAAAATGGAAGGCATGATTCCTATTGAAGAATTTAAAAATGATGATGAATTATCAAAATTAACAATAGGTTCAAAAATTGAAGTCTACTTAGAGCGTATCGAAAGTTTTAAAGGGGAAATCGTTATCTCTAGAGAAAAAGCTAGACGTATGAATGCCTGGAACCGAATGGAAAAAGTTTTCGAAACCGGTGAAGAAATTACAGCTTATATTACTGGCAGAGTTAAGGGTGGATTTATAGCAACTTGCGATGGACTACCAACTTTTATGCCTGCTTCTCAAATTGATATAAAACCTCTTAAAAGATTTGATCATCTGATGAACGTACCCTTAAAAGTTATTGCGACACGTATAGATAAAATCAGAGGTAACGTTTGTACAAGCCGAAGAGCAGTCTTAGAAAAAAGTAAAGATAGTAATGCAAAAGAAGCTTTAAAAAATTTAAATGAAGGTGACATCATTGATGACGCAAAGGTCAAGGCGACGACAGATTGGGGAATTTTCTTAGACATTAATGGTATTGATGCGTTGCTGCATGTATCAGATTTATCTCATGGTAGAGTAAAAAAACCTTCGGACCTGGTAACAATTGGCCAATCCATAAAAGTAAAAATTACAAAAATTGATAAAGAAACTAACCGTGTCTCTGCATCTGTTAAAGCTTTAACAGATGATCCATATGATAGTTTGGAAAAGAAATACAAAATTGGTTCAATCTATACAGGTACTGTTACTAAATTAATGGATTATGGTGCTTTTGTAAGGCTAGAAGATGGTATTGAAGGCTTGATCCATAGTTCAGAATTATCTTGGACAAATAAAAATGTTCAACCTGCCAAAGTTTTGTCGGCATCTCAAGATGTTAAGATTAAGATTGTAACTATTGACAGCGCTGCAAAAAGAATTTCCTTGTCATACAGAGAAACCTTACCAAACCCATGGAAAGAAGTTGAAAGTAAAGTAGGCTCTGTTGTTGAGGTAACGATTGCTAATATTACAGATAAAGCTATATTTGCAGACTTAGACAATGGTCTGACAGGAATGTTACATCACCGAGAACTCTCGTACCATGAAATAAACCAAGACCTAAAAAAATTTAAAAAAGATCAAAAAATAAAAGTTAAAATTATAGAGTTAAAAGATGATAAGCTCAGATTTTCAGTGCGGGCACTTGAAAAAGATCCTTTTGATTGGTTTAAAGAAAATAAGAAAAAAGAAGGATCGATTATTACCACAAGAGTGCACGAGGTATTAAAAACAGGGGTAAAAGTATCTGTTGACCCCGACAAACACATTATTGTTATGATTAAGAAAAATCAGTTATCAAAAGAAACAGCTGACGCAAGACCAGAAATTTTTGTCTCCGGTAACGCTTTGGATGCCATGATTACCGAGTTAGATTTAGAAAAAAGAGAAGTTTCTTTGAGCGTTAAAGCAGCGCAAATTTATGAGGAAAAAGGTTTAGTTGCGAAATTTGGAGTAAATGCAGCAAAATCAGGAGCGACTCTTGCGGGCATCTTTCAAAAGGCTCTAGGTAAAACTTCAAAAAAAAAGAAAAAAGAAGAAAATTAATTCTTGGTTAAGTCAGAAATCATCAAACAACTCCATAAAAAACACCCTTCCCTAAATCGTTCCCAAATCGAAGCTATCGTTGATATTATGTTTGATACCATTGCCGATAGTCTAACTGATCACAAGCCAGTTGAACTTAGAGACTTTGGAAGATTTTCAGTTAAAACCATTAAAGCTAAATACAATGCTAGAAATCCAAAAACAGGTGAAATAATCTATGTGCCAGAGAGAAAAAAAATTTCCTTTAAAATGTCAAAACATTTAAAACAAGAAATAAACAAAAAAAAATAAAATAATGAAAAAAAACATATTCTTAGCCTTAGATTTTAACTCACTAAATAAAGCCTTAGATATAACAAATCAAACAAAAGAATATTTAGCAGGAATTAAGATAGGTTTAGAACTATATAGCGCTATAGGATTAGAAGGTGTTAAAGAATTTGAAAAATTTAAACTCCCTATTTTCTTAGATACAAAAATTTTTGATATTCCTAATCAAGTAGCCAAAACTATTAAAATTATCTCAAATCTGAAAGCTATTAAATATTTCACAATCCATGCTTTGGGTTCTTTAGAAATGTTACAAGCGGCACAAAAAGCAGCAAATGGCACCAACTTAGAGTTTTTGGCTGTAAGTGTTTTAACCTCATGGGATAAAAAAGACCTAGAACAGGTTGGCATCACAAGTGAAATAAAAGACCAAGTAAAATTATTAATTAATCTTGCTTGCCAAGCTAAACTATCTGGCGTGATTGCCTCAGCTCAGGATATTATACTCGCTCGTCAAGTATCCAAAGAAATTAAAATTTTTTGTCCTGGAATTAGAGGTGATTTAAATTCTCAGGATCAAAAAAGAACATTGAGTTATAAAGAATTTAACGAAATTGCAGATGATAAATGCTATGCAGTAATTGGAAGACCAATCTACGAAGGCAACGCCTTAGAAAATATCAAAACTATTATTAACTCGGCAAACTGATGCAAGCTAAAGTATGTGGTCTATCAACGGCTAAACAAATTGAGACTTGTGTTGAATATGGTGCTAATTTTTGTGGGTTTATTTTAAACTATAAAAAAAGTCATCGCTTCATTAATTACCAAACAGCTGAACAATTAACTAGGATAAATAAAAAAAATACTGCTTATGTGGGCGTGCTTGTTAATCCCACTATTGAACAGCTTAAAAAATTTTCAAATCTTAATTTAGACTATTTTCAAATTTATGGAGATTTTAACGCAGAGCAAATTTCTGAGATAAAATCTAAATATAATAAAAAGATTATCATGGCGTTACAGATAAAAGAAGAACAAGATGTTTTAAAATATAAGACTTATCAAAAAGCAGCTGACATTATTCTTTTCGATAGTTCGGGCTTACATCAATCTTTAAGTTGGGATTACAATTGGATTAAAGACGTGCCCTCTTCTACCGTAAGAAGAATGCTAGCTGGCAATATTAATATCGATATGCTCGAGAACTTAAAGGAAATAACAGATATTATTGATGTCTCTGGAGCTTTAGAAACAGATAAAGTAAAAGACGTTATCAAAATAAAAAAATTTTTAGATAAAATAAAAAAAATTAATGATTAAAATTAAAAAAGGTATTTCCTTAATTGACCAACATGACAAGGACGGGATTTATGCTAAAAAGTTTGGTGGTAATTTTGTCCCTGAGACGTTAAAAAAGCCTATTGAAGATCTTGCTCAACTTTTCCAGAAATTAAGATACGACAAACAATTTTTAAAACAGAGAGATTACTATTTTGATAATTATATTGGTGCTCCCACACCTTTTATTAAATTGCAAAATTTAACTAGACATTTAGGTGGTGCAGAGATTTGGGCCAAAGTTGTCTCAGAAGCAAATGGTGGAGCTCATAAAATTTATAACGCTACTGTGCATTGTTTAATTGCAAAAAAAGCAGGAAAAAAATATATCGTAGGTGATACGGGTGCTGGCTATGCAGGCAAAATGCTTTCTATGGCAGCTAAAAAATTTGGTCTTAAATGTAAAATCTTTATGGGTGTAAAAGACATAAAAAGACAACAGCCCAATGTCGATTCTATAAAAAAAAATGGCGCTGAAATAGTTCCTGTTTATTCTGGCAGCCAAACTTTAGTTGAGGCCGTTAGCGAGTGTATGCGTTACTGGGTGTCAAACTGTGACACTACTCATATGTGTGTAGGTTCAACAGTCGGTCCTAATATCTTTGTTAAAATTTGTGCCTGGAGTACAGCTCAAATCTCTAGAGAATTAAAGATCCAGATGATGAATGTATTCAGGAAAATTCCTCAAAAAGTAAAACTTATTAATTGTGTGGGCGGTGGAAGTTCAGCTATGGGGTTTTGGAATGAATTTATGGATTACAGCCCAAAACAAATTGAATTTATCGGTGTTGAAGCAGGTGGGCCTAAAAGTAGTAAACTGCATGCCGCGCCGCTAACTAACAATGCCAAACTTGGAATTTTACATGGAGCTAAACAATATGTCATGCAGAATAAAGAAGGACAAATTAGTGGAACTAAATCTATTTCTGCAGGTTTAGACTATCCTGGTATTTCACCGCTACATTGTTTTTTAAAAGATGCTAAAAGAGCAAGATACACATCAGCAACTGACGAAGAAGCACTAACAGCTTATCATTTGGTTTCTAAGTTAGAAGATATCTCTCCATCTCTAGAGCCTTCACATGCTTTTGCGGAAGCAATTAAACTAGCGCCAAAATTAAACCCGTCAACGGTCATTATCGTTAATAGCTGTGGGGATTCTTTGAAAGATAAGTTTATTATTAAAAAAAAATTAGGAAGTTACAATCGATGAGTTCAAAAATTCTAGAAACTTTTATTAAATGTCAAAGTGAACAAAGACCGGCTCTACTTACCTACACTGTTGCAGGAGACAGTAGTAAAAAACAATCGTTAGAAATAATTAAATCTATAGCTGAACATGCTGATATTATTGAGTTGGGTTTTCCTCATAATACGCCGATCGCAGACGGTGGACAAATTCAAGAAAGTTCACACCGTGCTTTAAAAAATGGAATTAAATTACCTGATATTTTTCATATTGTTAAAGATTTTAAACAAAGTAAACACGCTAAACCCATAATACTAATGGGTTACTTTAATTTAATTTTACAGTACGGGTCTCTGGCTTTTCTAAAACAATGTAAAAAAGTTGGTGTTGATGGGTTGATTGTTGTCGATTTACCTTATCCAGAAAATAAACCTTTTGCCAATGAGTGTAAACGATATGACATAACTTTTGTTCAATTATTGTCTCCTACGACATCTAAGCAAAGGATGAGAAAAATTATCAAAGACTCACATGATATGATTTATTATATTAGCATGCTGTCAACGACAGGGGGTAAACTCAAAGTATCACCTACAAAAATATTAACTAATTATAAACGAATTAAAAAAATTAATTCTAAAAAGAAATTAGTAATAGGTTTTGGTATAACCACTGAAACTATAGCATCTTTAAGAAAAGCAGATGGTTTAGTGGTTGGGAGTCAATTATGTCAAGAAATCACGAGATCCTTGCAAATTCGACAAAATCCTGTCACAAACTTAAGTAAAGTAGTGCTTAATTTAAAAAGGAAAATAATTTGAACTGGATTACAAAGTTTATAAAACCCAAAATTAAGTCTTTATTTAAAAAGAAAACTGCGGAGTCTGAAGAAATTTTGTGGACGACCTGTGAGTGTAAAAATCTCATTTACAAAGAAGATTTACAAAAAAATTTAAATTGTTGTCCTAAGTGTGCTTCCCACCACAAATTAAGTTGTATTGAACGATTTAAGATTTTCTTTGATAATAAAGAATATAAAATTATTGACACACCTCTACCTAAAGATGACCCTATTAATTTTGTAGATACTAAAAAATATGTTGACCGTCTTAAATCAGCTAGAAAAATTACCAAACAAGACGATGCGGTTGCAATAGCAACAGGAACAGTTAAAAATATTCAAGTAACAGTAGGTGCGCAAGATTTTAGATTTATAGGTGGTTCCTTTGGAGCTGGGAGTGGAGAAGCTTTTATTCATGGAGTGCAACATGCTATTGATAACAAAAATCCTTTTATTTTTTTTTCGTGTTCCGGAGGACAAAGAATGATGGAATCAAGTATAGCTTTAATGCAAATGAGCCGTACCGTTCTTGCAGTCAATGAATTGAAGAAAAACAGCATTCCCTTTATTGTTGTGTTAACTAACCCAACAACAGGTGGTGTTACCGCATCTTGGGCCATGCTAGGTGACGTTTTAATTGCTGAACCAAAAGCAACAATTGGTTTTGCTGGACGAAGAGTTATTCAAGATACTGTCAGGGAAACCTTACCTGAAGAATTTCAAACGGCAGAATACGTAAGAGATCATGGAGGATTAGATCTTGTGGTTGAAAGACAGCATCTAAGGTCTACGATTAGCACATTACTAAATGTTTTATTGAAAAAGGGAGAAACTCAGGTTAATACTGACGCATCAAATGTTGTCACACTCGATACTCTACAAAAATCTTCAAAAGCGTTATAGTAAAAAAATTAATCTTGATCTTGAACGTATCCAAAAAGTTTTGGCCGCTCTTGCGTTTCCACAGTTAGAATTAAAACTACCTATTAACATTTTAGGTAGTGATGGAAAAATGAGTACACTAACTTCACTTAAATATTTTCTAGAGGCACATAAAAAAAAAGTTACTACATTCACGAGCCCACACCTTTATGATTTAAGACACAGATTTTGGTTAAAAAACAAATACATCACAATTAATAAAATAAAAAAATATACTAAAATTATAGAGTCAACAGGTTTACGGATAACTTTATTTGAATTATTAACCTGTGTTTACATTTTAGCCGCTAAAGTGGAAAAAAATGTTCATTATCATTTGGTTGAAGCAGGCTTGTTATTTAAAAAAGATAGCACTAATTTATGGTCTGAACCTAGGGCACAGATTATAACAAATATTAATTTTCAGCATCAAGACTGGGTCAAACCGCAAACGTTAACTGAAATTTGCAGACAAAAACTGAATAATCTTTCACAAAACACCACTATTTATATAGCAAAACAGAAGCCTAAAACATTGAAAATAATTAAAGGTATTTTAAAAAAAAATAAAAGTAAAAAAATTTATGCTTCCAAATTTAGTGTTAAAAAAGTAAAAAATTATTATCTATACAGAGATCAAAAAAATAAAATTCCTATTTTATCAAAAAGTATTCAATCTGAGGGCTTGATTAATAATTTAGCACTAGCGATCAAAGTAGCGTTAGATTTTGGTGTGCCCAAACAGACTATTATTAAAACTATTCCTAAAATTCAATTTGAGGGGAGAGTACAATACATTATAAAAGGAAAGTTCAAAGAATTGCTCAGACCACATGAAAAATTATTGATTGATGGTTGTCATTCTATGGCTGGTGCAGAAAATTTACATAATTATCTTAAAACATTAAAGCATCCTGTCTATGGAATTTGGGGCATGCAAAAAAATAAATTACCTGATCAATTTATTCAATCATTTAAAAAGATATTTAAAAAAATAATTACAGTAACCATTCCGAACGAACCTAATTCTTTAAAAGCAGAAAAACTTCGATCTATTAGTCAAAGATATATGCCAACAGATTCTGCTGCTAATATTCATACAGCATTAAAACAATTATCTTCTTTAGATGAGAAAACTATTGTAGTTTTTGGCAGCTTGTATTTAGTGGGAGAATTTTTAAGTAAAAATTAAATATTTTCTTTTATCCACGAAACTATATTCGATTTAGTTGTAGCACCTACTTTAGTTGATTTTAATTGACCGTCTTTAAATAAAAGCATTGTGGGTATTCCGCGTACACCGTACTTGGTTGGAGAGTTTGGTTCTTCATCTATATTATGTTTTCCAATTACAACTTGATCTTTCATTTCATCTGAAATTTCTTCAAGTACAGGACCTATTTGCTTACAAGGCCCGCACCACTCCGCCCAAAAGTCAACTACAGTTGGCTTTGATGATTTTAATACATCTGTTTCAAAATTTTCGTCAGTGATTTTTTTTGTAGCCATGGATAATCAATAAATAAGTATTTTTTAATTAAAGTCAACTAGACAGCATTATAAAATTTTTCCATTTCTTCAACGTATGCGTTAATATCATCTAAGATAAGTAAACGTTCAGGTTGGCCTTCTCGTTCAAATTTTTCTCGTAATGTGTCAATCTCTGAATAAGTTCTTGGAATAGTATTCCATTTTTCACTATTGGTGCTTAAGAGTCTTTTGGCAATAGTTCTTCTAATTTGATTGTACTCAACCTCTGGAAGTAACTCTGGTTTTTCTTCGTAAATTAGACGTCTACCAAAGTAGTGTAATCTTTCATCTTTAAACTTACTTAAAATTGAAAATTTTTTATTCCATTCTGCTTTATGAAATTCAGGCATCATTTTATTATCTTCGGGACTTGTAAATTTAGTATAGATGCTTTCTTCTTCATAGATATCTTCTTGCGATTTTGTTTGTTCTTTTTCTTCAGCTTCATCTTGCAAAATTAGGCTTATTTTTTCTGCAAATTTTTTATTATCTTTAATAAGTTTAGCTCTTACTGCTAGTTTTTCAGCTCCTAGCATTTTATACTCATCAAATTCATTTCCATATGAGGGATTCATAATAATTGGATGTTTATTATGTCTAACTGTTCTTAAAAATTTTGGATTTTTACCCATTGCAATTTTTAATTCTGCTGCAGGCATATCTAGATAAATGCTAGGGTCATGCTTTAAATCAAAGCACTTTGGCCATTGATATTTAGGGTGCTGGCAAACAAAAGCCTGTATATAAGGTCTACTTTTTCCATAAAAATATTCGTTTGTACAAAAATAAAGTTCTTTTTTTATAACTTCTAGAGTTGCATCTTTATTGGTTGTTAGTTGACTTGCCTTCCAAACACTTGGGGCTTTTTTTGAAATAATTTTTGCCACACCTAATGTTGCAATAACATCGCCTATAGCGCTGTGGGCGTCACCATGTTCGATGCCGTTAAGAGGTGCCATTTGATCTAATTTATAAACGGCATTTCCTTTTGCACTTATAGAATTTTTAAGAGTGTTTGGGTAATAAAGATTAGCAGCTCTTGCTAGGTTCAGTAGATCACCTCTGTTATTTCCATTTGAGTTCGTTAAGTAAGGATATTCCAATGTTTGAAATAAAGTTGTTCTTAAGAATTCTTCATCAAAGTCTATACTATTAAAACCAATGAATGTAGCCTTACCCCAACGCTTTAATGTATCAACAAGTTGTCTAATCATTTCATAGTGGGAAAGGTTTGCACCTTTTAACATTTTTGGAGAAGATTTATTTACAATGAGAGCCATTGCTTCTGGAATAATACTTGGGCTAAGCCTGCATCTTGCTTCGTAACGATCGAGCTCTTCTAAATTGTCATTAGTTAAAATAGCTCCAACCTGAATTATCTGACCCCAAGACTTATTAGATGAACTTGTTTCAAAATCGTAAAATACAAAATTTGACATTAGGAAGCTATAAGTAATGGATTAATTAATTTTTTCAATTGAATCTTCTTCTCGTTCGTAACTACCTGTTGAGCTTTTCGATAGAGTTGAAACTTTATCATTATTATCACTGCTATTTGGATCTTTAATATTTTCTAAAGTACGCATAATAGATCTTCCATCACGACCAAATAGATCGGTTGCTTTCATTGCTTCGTCTAATTTTTTTCTAAGAACAGTTATACCCGCAAAATGTCTTTCAAACCTTGATGTTATGTTCCTAAGATCACCATAAATTTGCGTTGCGTTCTTTTGCACTTTTAGAGTTTGAAAACCTAAATGATAAGATTGAAGTAAAGCAGATAATGTATTTGGTCCCGCTACCGTTACTTTGTATTCAGTCATAAGTTCTTGTAGTAATAATTTTTTTGATTTTGGATCTCTATAACTAGATAATTCGGCAAACAAGCCTTCTGTTGGAGCGTAGACAATTGCAAAATCTGTTGTTTTTGGTGGTGCAATGTATTTTTCACTTACAGCTTTAGCTTTATTTCTGTAGGCTGTAGCTAGAACTTTTCTTGCTTCAGCTAAAGCTTCTTTGTCATTGTTTTGAAAAGCATCATCAATGGCTTTATATTTTTCTATAGGCCAGTGACTATCTATTGGAACCAAAACATCTTCAAGCTTAATGGCAAATTCCACAGTGTCTTGGGTTTCACCAGGTTTCATTTTAACATTTTCTATAAATTGAGAAGCTGGTAATATATCTTTTAATAAAGAGGCCAATGAAAATTCAGCTAACACTCCATATTGTTTTACACCTGATAAAATTCTAGTAAAGTTTTCTGAACTTTTGCTTAGCCCTTCTACTTGTTTGTTGAATATGCCAACTTTTTGATCAACTTCTGTCAAAGCCTTAGTCATGTCTCTAGTCACATCTTTTGATAGGGAGTTAAAAGAAGTCGACATGTTGGACATTTGACTGTTCATGGATTGATTAAGTGTATCTTTTAAACGAGTAATTTCTTCAGTTAAATTATCTTTTGTTTCATCTGGAGCATTCTCTTTTTTTTTAAAAACAACAAAATAAATCAAAGCTATTAAAGAGACTGCGATAATTGTTAGGAGAATCAAATTTATATCCATATAACCATTATACCCGTTTTTTTTCCAAATTTAACTATGAATAAATTCGTTTATATTTCTCTATCATTAGGTTTAATAACTTATCTTATAATTCTTACCTATATTTATCTTTTTCAAAGGGATCTACTTTATCATCCTTTAGATAATAGCTATCAGGGAGATAAAATTAAATTTGATTATAAAGAAATATTTATTCAAAATAAAGAGGGAATCAAATTAAAAGCTTGGCTGCATGAAAAAGATTTAATTAAAAAAAAAACTATAATTTTTTTTCATGGAAATGCTGGAAATCTAAGAAATCGGAACTACAAATTAAATGAGCTATCAAAGTTTGATGTTAATTTTTTAATTGTTGCTTATAGAGGATTTAGTGACAACCAAGGCCAACCCAGTGAGCAAGGCTTGTACGAAGACGCAAGAAGTACGTTGGATTGGTTAAAAATAAAAGGTGTTAGAGAAAAAAATCTTATCTTATATGGTGAATCCCTCGGTACGGCTGTAGCTATTGAAACTGCCCAAAATAAAGATTTAGCAGGAATTATTTTGGAGTCTCCTTTTACCTCTATGGTAGAACTTGCACAAAAATATTACCCAGTTTTACCTGTTAGGTTTTTATTAAAAGACAAGTATGAAACAATAAAAAAATTGCCCAATATTAATTCACCTCTATTAGTGTTACATGGAAAATTAGATAGTATCGTGCCTTTTTCCATGGGTAAAAAAGTATTCGAAAAAGCAAACGAACCTAAGTTTAAATATTTTATTGATAATGATGATCACATGGTGCGATATGACCAAAAGCTATTAAATGAAATAAAAAAATTTATCTCAGGTATTTAAAAATAAATTTAATTGTTTTTTTTCATAACCCAAAGTGCATCGTCACCATTTGATAATAGATAAATTTTTCCCTTTTGATCAATTTTGATGTCTCTAAGTCTTCCAATTTTATTTTTAAAGAGTACTTTTTCATTCCCAACTTCATTTTCATTTTTAAATTCTAGTTTTCTTAAAGATTGATCTTTTAAAGATGTCAGTAAAATTTGACCATTCCATTCTTTAAATTCTTTACCCTGATATATTTTTACTGCAGAAACTGCTATCGAAGGAACCCAAGTATATAAAGGTTTTGTAAAACGTTTGTCCCACTCTTGGGTGTCACCACACTTTAAACCTGTGTAATTAATTCCACCCCAGCAATAAATCTTCCATCCATAGTTTTCAGCAAATTTTACTTCGCCGAAAAAATCCCCTCCTTGTGCGCCGTGATTAGAGATGTATATCCTGTTGTTAGTGGTAGACAAAGTCATTCCTTGAGGGTTGCGAATGCCTATTTGGTAAATTTCCGGTAACCAATTATTTTTGTTTACAAATTTTGGATTATTTTTTGGAATAGATCCGTCTAAATTAATTCGAATAATACTTCCAGGGTGTTGGCTGGGATCTTGAGCTATGTTGCCCTGGCCTCTTTCACCAATACTAGCGTATAAATATTGAGTATCTTTAATTACCATTCGGCAACCAAAGTGATAGCCTGATTTAATAGGAGGTTGGGCCTGAAAAATATTACTAAAATTTAAACCTGATTTTGAAAATTTAGCTTTTGCGATTGAAGTACTAGTTGTTTTATCTCCTCGATCTTCACTGTAACAAATATAAATGTCATCTTTAAAATTCAGAATCTCTAATAATCCTCCCTGGCCGTTATCGTTAGATTTAAGATTGTGAGGAATAGAAAGTTTTTTTTTACTTTTCTTGTTGTATAAAATTAAAGATCCCGGTTTCTCGCTAATTAAAATTTCATTTTCATTAATAAAGGTTAGACTCCATGGTTGATTTAAATTAGTTAATTTTTCTAATTTAAAATTATTTGCTAATACGGACTGATTAATAGCGATAAAAAAACAGATAAATAACAGTTTTTTAAACATACTTTGCATTTTTTATTTATTAATATAAATATATCTTAAGATGAGTCTAACAAATATTTTACTATTTTTAATTTTAGTTACTATGGCTGCCTACACCTTTATGCCATGGCAAGGCATTGCTAAAGGTAGTTGGACTACTCTCATATTGTATTGGCTTGGCTTTTTTGCGTTTTTCGCTGCCACTCTTATAATTTTATCAAAGCTTAATTTAATTATTTAAACTTCATTACTAATTATAATCATAAAGTATTTAACTGCTAGTGGATAAGGATTTTTTTAAAACAGCAAGAATACTAGATGGAGGAATGGGTCAAGAACTTTTAAATCGTGGAATAAAACCTCACGGTACAATTTGGGGTGCAACTGCATTACTTTATAAAAAATATCATAAAATTGTAGTTGATACACATTTAGATTTTATTAATGCTGGAGCAGAGGTCATAGTTACCAATAGTTTTGGAAGTAGAAAACGAAGGTTGATCGAAAATAATCTAGAAAAAGAATTCAAAAAACTTAATATAATTTCTGGTGAACTTGCAGTTAAGGCTGTTAAGAAATCTAAAAAAAAAGTTTTAATTGCTGGTAGTTTACCTCCTCAAAATTTTACCTATTTTGCAGATTTAGGTAATGACCTCAAGTTTATTAAAGACAGTTTTTTTCAACAAGCTAAATGTCTTAACCCTTTTGTTGATTTTTTTTATTTTGATGTTATGAGCAGCTTAAAAGAGTGTAAGCTTGGAATTGAATCAATAACACCGCTAAGGAAAGAATTTTTAATAGGAATACATATTAGAGAAAATGGGAAACTACCCTCTGGAGAAAAATTTATTACTGTAGTAAAAAAATTAGAAATATATAAACCTCTTGGTATAATTGTTTCATGTGTGTCTCCAGAAAATTTAAATCATATAAGACAGGATATAAAAAAAATGAAAGTACCTTTTGGTTTTAAAATAAATGCTTTTCAACATATCCCTGCTGGGTGGAAACCAGACTCTAACAACCCAAAAGTACAATTAGGTACTAGAAGAGATTTAGATCCAAAAAAGTTTCTAAATGTGTGTAAAAGATTTAAAAAACTTGGAGCAAAGATTATTGGTGGTTGTTGTGAAACTACTCCTGCTCATATTAAACAGCTTAATAAATTAATTTAATTACTTTGTGTTTATAAGCTTCTGTGTAATTCTATCTAATATAATAGCCAGTATTACAATACCCGTTCCTCCAATAACCGCAGATCCAATATCTAATCTTCCTAGAGCAACATAAACTGTAAGTCCAAGGCCACCAGCGCCAATTAATGCCGCAATAACAACCATAGATAAAGATAACATTAATGTTTGGTTTATACCTGCCATTATAGTTTTAAGCGCTAATGGTATTTCAATTTTAATTAATATTAATAACTTTGTTAGGCCTAAGCTTGATCCGGCCTCTTTAAAACTTTTACCTACTTGTCTTATTCCTAAATTGGTAAACCGTATGATTGGTGGGAGTGCAAAAATTATTGTAGCAATAACTCCGGGTGTTAGTCCTATGCCGAAAAGCATAACAACAGGTATTAAATATACAAAGCTAGGAATAGTTTGCATAACATCTAATATCGGCCTCATTATTGTTTCAAATATTTTACTCCTGGAACAAAGAATTCCTAGAGGTATGCCTATAATTATACAAAATATTACAGCAGTAAAAATCATTGCAAGCGTTGTCATGCTTTCACTCCAAAGATCTACAAGGTCAATAAAAACTAAACCTACGACTGTCATAGCTGCAAATTTAAAACCATTAGTTTTATAGGCAAAATAAATAAATATTAAAATAGCAACGGGAAATGGAATTATGTTAAATAAATATTCTAAGCTGTTTAAAACTGTATCAATAGGGGCGGAAAGTTTTTTAAAGAGCGGCCGTTGCATAAACAACCACTCTTTAATATTTTTTTCAATCCATTCAGCTATGGGTAAATAGATCTCGTAATCAGAAGGTGCTAATTTTAAACTCACTGTTCTGATCTACTTACTTATTTAACCCAACTATCGAAAGTGCTTTGGTTGGCTTTTATCCATGCAGAAGCATGTTTCTTAATTGCTTTTTCTGATTTTTCACCCGCGTTCATTTTTAAGTTCTGCGCAGCTATATCCGCTAGTGGAATAGACGCTTTTTTTAACATCTTTTCAATTTTAGGATTAGCTTTTAAGAAATCAACATTGGCTGCAGCACGAATATCATCAGCACCAAAACCCATGTTAATTTTAGATTTTGTTGCATTAGGTACTTTAACAGATTTAGTTTTACTGTAAGGAACGTCTATCCAAACAATATCTTTACCAAGTTCTAGAGCGCCAACAGTCCAATTAGGAGTCCATGTGTAAACTAAAATAGATTTTCCATTTTTATATTTTGCGATCGCATCAGCCATCGAAGCTGAATAATCTGCTTGTACTGGGTTAATAAAATCACCTAAACCAAGTTCAGCAAAATGTTTTGTAATTTGTTTTTCACATCCCCAACCTGGAGGGCAAGCAACCATGTCTGCTTTTCCATCACCATTTGAGTCAAATTGCTTAGCATGTTTCTTGATGTCCATTACACTTTTGATACCAAGTTTATCAGCAGTTTTTTTATCTACTAAGTAACCCTGTAAACCACCTTTTGCCATTACATTGCCAACTGCTTTGACTTTGCCTTTGGTTTCTTTGATATAAGTATCATGAGTACTAAACCAACCATTGACCCATAAATCTAGGTCTCCTGCTGCTGCCGCTAGATAAAAAACAGACGGTTTCATAGCTTTTGGCTCTGTAACCTTGTAGCCCATTTTTTCTAATGCTTGTTTGTAGACTTCAGCTTGAAAATAGCCTGTATCCCAATTGGCTTTTGCCATTCGTACTTCGGCCGCACTAACACTACTACTAATAGTTATTGCTGCCATTATTGTTGCTAAGTATTTAAGATATCTCACATTTCCTCCGTAAATTTAATGAATATTAGTAGTAAACATAGCACCTAAAAACACTAAATGTAACCGGACTCAACTAAAAAGTGAGTAATAGCAGATATATACATTGGAGAATAATTAAAGTCTTATCTACACGTAATAAGTCTATATTTTTATTTACGCTTCTATGGAGAAATTAACTAGGTTTAACCCAGTACCCATAAACACAACGTGTTCCATTCCTAGAGCAATCATGCGTATCGTATAGAATACCATCTTTTACTACAGTAATGTGCTTAGAACAAGAAATCAAAAGAGTACCACTTGGTAGTTCTTCTTTTTTTAAGTGTACTTTGCACCCTTGGCCTACAAACATCGTAGGTGTCCACTGAAAGTTTAGTTGAGCAAGATATTTCTTTAGAACCACTCGATGTGTGCCTGACCTAGGGCTATCATTTTTTTGTTTTAAACTTCTTGCTAGCTTTGTTCTTGATGTATTTCTAAACTCTTCATTGGCTTTGAATAAATCATCATAGACTTTTTGATAAGGAAAACCTGTTACAATAGCAATTGATCTCACAACGCAATCTCCTGCCTGTCCTTTGTAGCCAGCTGCAGCTCTACCACCATCGTTTATTTCAAGTTTTAAATTGCTTTTAGAAAATAATCTTTTAAAAAACATGTATCTTATTTTATTTGATTTAAATTTTTTAATAAAGTTGCAATTTCATTAAATTGTTTTAACAATGGATTAGATTTTCTCCAAACTAAACCTATAGTTCTTTTTGGCTTTTGTTGTTGAAATTTACTAATTGAAACTTTAGCTGACCTTGTTTCAAAAGGTACAGCTATTTCAGGAATTAATGTTACGCCAATACCCGAACTAACCATTTGAACTAATGTTGTTAGTGTGGTCCCTTCCATAATATTTTTTGGAACAGAAGTTACTTTACAAAAAGACAGCGTCTGGCTTCTTAAACAATGTCCTTCTTCAAGTAATAGCAATTTCATGTTTGTTAATTCTTTATTGTTTGGTACGGGTTTGTTTGCATCATTTATATGACGAATTAGTAAAAATTCTTCTTCAAAAAGAGGTATCTCGGTTAATAAAGGTTCGTAAGTTGGAAGAGCTAAAATAGCTAAGTCTATTTTTCCAGTAATTAAATAGGAAACTAATTTATCTGTAACAGCTTCTTTAGGCTCAATGACAATGTTTTTGTATTGTTTAGAAATAGTTTTAATAATTTTAGGTAATAAATAAGGAGCAACCGTTGGAATCGCACCAATAGATAATTGATTAATACCATCTCCTTTATTTGCCAGGTGTTTAAGGTCATCAAATGACTGAATAATATTTTCTGCTTTATTAACTAAAGCTTGTCCGGTTTGGGTTAAATAAAATTTCTTACTTCCTCTTTCAATGAGCTGTCCAAGTATTCCTTCTAGTTCTTTAATTTTCATAGATAAGGCTGGCTGTGAAATTGCACATTCATCAGCTGCTTTTTGAAAATTTTTATTCTTTGCAACCGCAAGGAAGTATCTAAGTTGCTTTGCTGAAATATTCATTATAAGTAAAAGTTATATTGTATATAATTAAATATAATTATATCTTATGTCAATATCGTGTTAATATTTATTACATTATTAACAAAAGGATAAAAAAATGAGCGTACAAAGTAAAACAAATGGTTCAGGAAAATGTCCTGTAATGCATGGCACAATGACCAAAGCTGAACAAACAACTACAACAGTTTGGTGGCCGAAGTCTCTTAACTTAGATATTTTACATCAACACGACACAAAAACTAATCCTCTGCCTGGTTTTAATTATAAAAAAGAGGTTAAAAAATTAAACTTCAATGCTTTAAAAAAAGATTTACTAAAATTAATGAAAGATAGTCAAGAGTGGTGGCCTGCTGATTTAGGAACTTACTCAGGATTGTTTGTTAGAATGGCATGGCACTCTGCCGGAACTTATAGAATTTCAGATGGTCGTGGTGGAAGCGGAACAGGTAATCACAGATTTTCTCCTTTAGATTCTTGGCCTGACAATACGAACTTAGATAAATCAAGAAGATTACTTTGGCCCATTAAGAAAAAATATGGGAATAAAATTAGCTGGGCAGATTTAATGATCTTAGCTGGTAACATGGGATATGAGCAGGCTGGACTTAAAATGTATGGCTTTTCATTTGGTCGTGAAGATATATGGCATCCTGAAAAAGATGTTTACTGGGGTTCTGAAAAAGAATGGTTAACAGATAAACGTTACTCTGACAAAAATGATAGAAGCTCTTTAGAAAATCCTTTAGCTGCTGTTGTGATGGGTTTAATTTATGTTAACCCGCAAGGAGTAGACGGTAATCCTGATCCTTTAAATACAGCGCATGATGTTAGAGAAACTTTTGGTCGAATGGCTATGAACGATATTGAAACTGCTGCACTTACTGTTGGTGGACACTCTATTGGTCGAGCGCATGGTGCGAGTGATGCTCAATCAGGTGTAGAGCCAGCTGCTGCTGAAATTGAAGAACAAGGTTTTGGATGGACTCAAAAAAATGGATTAGGAGAAAATCAAATAACAAGTGGTATTCATGGAGCCTGGACATCAAATCCTGATAAATGGGATCACAGTTATCTTGATCTTTTATTGAACTATGACTGGGAGCTTAAAAAAAGTCCTGCTGGTGCTCATCAATGGGAGCCGATTAATCTTCCGGAAAATAAAAAGCCCGTTAATTTAGGAAATCCAAATATCCGTCACAATCCTATTATGACCGATGCAGATATGGCTATGAAAATGGATCCAGAATATAGAAAAATCTCAGAACGTTTTTATAAGGAACCAAAGTATTTAGAAGAACAGTTTACTAAGGCTTGGTTCAAACTTACGCATAGAGATCTAGGATCTAAGAAAAATTACATTGGCCCTTGGGTTCCTAAAGAAGAGTTAATTTGGCAAGATCCAGTTCCAACTGCAAAAAAGAAATATAGTGCTGAAAAAGTTAAAAAACTTGTAGCAGCGAGTAAAATTAGTACTGGCGACTTAATTGCTACAGCTTGGGATAGTGCTAGAACATTTAGAAGAACCGATAATAGAGGAGGAGCAAATGGTGGTAGAATTCGTTTAGCACCTCAAAAGGATTGGAAAGGCAACGAGCCAACTAGACTTGGTAAAGTGCTAAAAGTTCTGGAGGGCATAGCTAAAAAAACAGGTGCTACCGTTGCTGATACAATTATCCTAGCGGGCAATGTTGGTTTAGAAAAAGCTATTAAAAAAGCTGGTTCTAAAGTGAAAGTCCCTTTCACCGCAGGTCGTGGTGATGCTGCTCAAGATCAAACAGATCAAGATAGCTTCAAAGTATTAGAACCTATTCATGATGCTTTTAGAAACTGGGCTAAACAAGAGTACTCTGTAATGCCTGAAGAGTTAATGCTTGATAGAGCATCTCTTATGAATCTTACAGCAAAAGAGATGACTTGTTTAATTGGTGGTATGAGGGTGCTGGGAACGAACTATGGCGGATCTAAGCACGGTGTCTTTACTGATAAGGTTGGTGCTTTGACTAATGATTTCTTTGTTCATTTAACGGATATGAAATATAAGTGGGAACCGACTGGTAAAAACTCTTACAACATTATTGATCGTAAAAATAATAAAACCAAGTTTACAGCTACAAGAGTTGATTTAGTTTTTGGTTCTAACTCTGTCCTTAGATCTTATGCCGAAGTGT